>Ga0257106_1000252_pt1 | contig 33613 bp, 40 predicted proteins | sample LP_taG_3_FD_190177 | JGI IMG/M metagenome (GOLD analysis project Ga0257106, IMG submission 190177) | Marine microbial communities from Northeast Subartic Pacific Ocean, Canada - LP_J_2011_P26_10m | ecosystem: Environmental > Aquatic > Marine > Oceanic | place: Canada: Northeast Subartic Pacific...
GTCATGCTATTATTCAAGAGAACCCAAGGGACTTATCCCATCCATCATGAAAACTACAGCTATTTTTTTAGGCTGGCTCCTTGTCAACCTGACTTTCGGGCTTCATGTATCATCAGAAACCCTGAAGGACTTTAAAGAGCTACAACAGCAAAGAGCCGAGGCCATCTGCCTTGCATCCAACTCTACAATCTGTAACTGATCATGACCCTTGCCACTAATTTTTCTCACGAGATCTACAACAGAAGGCTTGACGAGGCATGGACTCAGATCGAAGCCGCCATCATCGCCTACAATCATTTAAATAATTTTTGCTACGACGGCGAGGAGCCCAGCTACGACGTTCCGTCAGCTGACGCCAAACTACTCGAGGCCAAGATTAAAGAACTTATGTCGAAGCAAGAGGAGTTTCAAGGCGCTGTCAGATTAAATGTTTTTCCTGTCAGCCTGCCTAAGTTCCCTTCGATTCGTCGGTAAAGGTTAAGATCTGTTGTGATGGTGAATGGCACTTTGACGTTGGTCACGATCATTTCGCACTCAAAGACAAGCCGGCAGATAGAGGATAGATGTATATAACGACTCCCCCACCCCGACATTTTGATTGCCACTACCTAGGCAGCCCCCTCAGATTTTCTGAGATAATTTCTAAAACAAGTTTTTCAACCAATCCCGTTGTTTAGGGGAGAGGAGTGGGAGGAGACGGAGGAGAGATTTTTTAGCGACATCAAAATCGAGTGTAGTGTACATTGAGGACAGGAGTTGACTAGAGGCAATTTGATGAGAGGAGGATGTCGAGAGGAGGAGGGATAAGGCAAGGAGGAGATGAGGAGGAAGTTGTTGATTATTGGTGTTAGGGTTCATAAATAATAAGTAGTTATTACTATTATAAGGGGTAATATAGTTTAAGTTATAGGATAGGTGATGACTATTTATGTATGTAGTGGGTTAATGTATATATTATTCATGGGGATTATCATTGGCCTAGAGGGATTAAGGATAAGGTAGGAAGGATAGATGGAGGGACACTGTACTGATGGCAACTTTAAACACAAGTTTAGGATGGGTTGTGGGTGATGTAGAGAGGATATTAGTAGCTGTTGGGGTTGGTGTAAGTAAATATACAATTAATGAAGTAACTGTATGTTGTAATGAGTTAGGTGGTATGAGTACGACATTAGTGAGTACTGTCAGGGGATTATTAAGTGATTACGACAGTGCGGTAACGGTGGAGAAGACAGTTAATGTAAGTGATAATGGTGGAAAGACGTTAATAAAGGCTGATGTATTGGAGTGGGAGGCAGAGAAGGGGGGAAGGACAGAAGCAATCAGTACTGAAAAGAGAAGAAATGTGAATGATTTGATCAATATTTTTGCATTTTGTCCAGTTATCGATGGATTTTTAGGTAGTCAAAGTACAGTATTATATAGATCGTAATGCCTGTACATCCTGAGAATGACAAGGAGACGAATGAATTAATTGAATGGGTGGAGAAGCAGGAGGTAGTAGATATATGGTGTAAAGGGTGTGAAGCATTTAGGAAGATGAATGCTGTTTATGCACCGTATTTAAATGGAGAGATTGATAAATGTAAGGAGTGCAGGTAGGTGGAGCATAGATATTACAATATTGAATTAGACATTGGTTCTGTGAGGCTAGTGTATAAGGCTGTTAATGAGATGTTAGAGAGATGGCCAGGGGGGCATGCAAGTGAACAGGACAATTTATTTGCATTAAAGAATGGGTTTTACAAGGTATTGTTAGAGAATCAATACCAAAACAATATTAATTAAATGCTAAGGGTGCTGGTAACCTGTTAAAGCTGTCTTTTTGACGGCTTATCTTTACCTTAGTTAATTATGTCTGCGACTATTGCCCAGCGGCAAGAAAGCAAGTCATGGGAATCATTTTGCGACTGGGTTACCAGTACAAACAACCGTCTTTATGTGGGTTGGTTTGGTGTCTTAATGGTTCCTTGCTTGTTGGCTGCCACTACATGCTTTATTATTGCATTTATTGCTGCTCCACCGGTTGACATTGATGGTATTAGGGAGCCTGTTGCCGGTTCACTACTATATGGCAACAATATTATCTCTGGTGCTGTTGTTCCCTCTAGCAATGCTATTGGCTTGCACTTTTACCCTATTTGGGAGGCCGCGAGTTTAGATGAGTGGTTGTACAACGGCGGTCCTTATCAGTTGGTTGTTTTTCACTTCCTTCTTGGCATTTTTGCCTACATGGGCCGTGAATGGGAGCTCTCCTATCGTTTGGGTATGCGCCCTTGGATTTTTGTTGCTTACAGTGCTCCCGTTGCTGCTGCAACTGCTGTATTCCTGGTTTATCCCTTCGGTCAAGGTTCCTTCTCTGACGGAATGCCTTTGGGAATCAGTGGAACGTTCAATTACATGCTCGTCTTCCAGGCTGAGCATAATATTCTCATGCATCCGTTCCATATGTTGGGTGTGGCTGGTGTATTCGGCGGCGCTCTTTTTTCTGCTATGCATGGAAGCTTGGTCACAAGCAGCCTTGTACGGGAGACAACAGAGTCTGTATCCCAAAACTACGGATACAAATTTGGACAAGAAGAAGAAACGTACAACATCGTAGCTGCTCATGGTTACTTTGGTCGTCTTATTTTCCAATACGCTTCTTTTAATAACAGTCGTAGTCTTCACTTCTTTCTAGCTGCATGGCCTGTTGTTGGCATTTGGTTTACTGCTCTTGGTGTATCGACCATGGCTTTTAACCTAAATGGTTTTAACTTCAACCAGTCCATCCAGTCTTCTGAAGGACGTGTAATCAACACCTGGGCTGATATTTTAAACCGTGCTGGTTTAGGTATGGAGGTAATGCATGAGCGTAATGCTCATAATTTCCCTTTAGACCTTGCTTCTGCCTCTACTTCAGAGGTAGCTTTACAAGCACCATCTATCGGCTAATCACAGCTAGCAATAAACCTCACTTTTGTGGGGTTTTTTTATACCCATTTATAAATCATGATTGAACTCCTCACCTACTACGTCATCGGCGGCGCTCTAATTATTGGAGCACCATCTGTATTTCTATTCATCGCTTTTATGCCTGCTCTGCAGAATACAAAAGGTAGGATGGTTGGTTATAAAGACCATAAGCAATACGGTGATATCTCATCTTATGAGAACTTGCCTTCAGATCAGACCAAGTTTTATCTAGTACTATCCAATGATTAAATCATTCTTCAGTCTGATGTTCGCTGCAATCATGTGGGTACAAGTGCCACAATGGAGTGATGATTGGAGTAAATGCGCTATCGACGTGCCTGACGTTGCTTGTCACTGGTACATCACTGCACCAGACTCCACGATGGGTGAGGGCTTCAGCTGGGCTAACGCGCCATGGTTTTCTGTCGAAGGCTTGCAAGACGTAAGCCAGCTCACTAACACTGTTAAGTCGTTGCAGGCTAGGACTATAATTAATTGATAATCTTAAGCCCCCTTCCCTTGCGTGAGGGTTTTTTTGTTGGTATTTTATATGCTGTAAGCACCTAGGTTTAAAGCCATTATGCTCAGCAAAATCGATCCTGATGAACGCATTTTAAGCGAACCTACTATCGTTGAACAGGTTAATCGGATAGCAGAAGACCTTGGATGGCAGCCCCACGATACAATTGTTGTTGAGATCGGTGGAACAGTAATTTCTGGCATCCATCAGGGTGATAATTTTAATAAAAAATGGGCTACGCCTTATGGACAAAGAAAATACAACAAAGATGCGTTTATTGTGATCAAAAACCAAACGAGAGATCCATTCGAGCCATCGATGGCCAGAGAAGAGCTAAAACCAGGGTTGACGGACCCAGAATAGCTGCTATGCTTTGTGAGGGTAATTGGACTACCTGAAAGACCCCCTGGAAAGGGTCTTTTTTTTTTGGCAAAATAGCAAGATTTGATTTTTATCATGAATCCGAAAAAATTTAAAATGGAAAATGCCGAAAAGTTAAATGGTCGCTTAGCGATGCTTGGTATTATCGCTGCATTGGGAGCCTATGCCGTGACAGGTCAAATCTTCCCTGGAGTTTTCTAATGCCACAAGGTAAGGGTACATACGGAACAAAAAAAGGCCGTCCACCGAAAAAAGATAAAAAGAAAGGCGGGAAAAAATAGAGATGGGTAACTCGCCAGTAGATAAGAGCAAAGGCTTTATTAAGTCTGGGATGACTCTTGTCACAGAATTAAACTCAGATAAATACTTAGAAAAGAAAGACACGACTGAGTCTAAACAAAAAAACAAAAGCAAATAAATGACTCCGATCCTGGTGGTATTCAGTCTATTGATATTGAACGCCATCTTTTTTATTAGCCTTCAGGATGACAAAAGTAAAAATTGAAATTGTTAAGCACTCAAAATATTATTATTGGCTAGTGGACTACGGTTCAGGACATAACGTTGAAGGCTTTGCTGAGACTTTAGAAGAGGCAGTAAGAGAGATTATGAAGTATGAAAATGGGGTGTAGGGTAGACTAAGGTACGTTCACCTCCTCTGGAGGCGGAAGTAAGACAACGCGGAACGGAACGTTCATTCCATGTTGGAATTCTTGATTGCATCTAGCATCACCTGCCTACAGGCTAATGATGTCATGACCCGTGTACTGATCCACGAGGATCTGACTGACCTTGTCAAAGAGGAACTGGTCACGGAATTAAAAAACGCATCAGATTGCGACTGGAACGCACACGTTGACTGAAGGAACGCGCTTTTAGTGTAAAATTCACTGCAAGCGGAGCTTTCATCATGTCTATCGCAACATACAGGGGTGTCAAATATGACACCAAAAATGTCATGGAAAAATCTAAAGACTGGAAAATGTCTTTAGAAAGCAAACATCTCGATGATTTTAAATATCGAGGCGTAAAATATAAGTGGGAGGTACAGAAGAATGTCTGAACTCTTGCTAATCCAGAAAAAACTAAAGAGAAAGAACAAACAAAAAGCTTTATCGTTCGTTCGATTCAAGCAGGCAATGAGTAAGAAAAAACTCAAGCCATAAAAAAAAGGGCTAGCCAAATTAACTGGTTAGCCCCTCCTTTTTTATAATGAAGATCAGAAATTATACTTAACGCCTACCTTTGTTCCGTAGCTGGTGTCAGCATCGTCAACACCGCCGGCAAAGCTGATCTCACCGTAGAGGTTAAAGTTTTCAGAGGCATTGATACCAATACCTACTTTACCTGTAGGAACGGTTTCAGTTGGGCCGTTATCAATAGAAATGATACCAGCGCCACCTTGAGCATACCAGCTAGCAGATTCACCGATACTACCTTCGTACCCCAGATGCAGGTCTGTTGCGGTTCCTCCATAATTTGAGCCGGAAAAAGCTGAATTGGCCTCCACGTTGGCGTAAGGGCCAGCGATTGCACCAGCAGGTGCCAGGGCGGCTACAGCAGCGATGACAAGAGTGGTTTTAATCATTGTAAATTTAAAAAAAGGACTAACGCGAAAATTGTTCGCTTAATCAATATACCTAGACAGACCGGAAGACTGAGGTACCATTTGGGACAGTAATACGAGTGGGCATGACCAAGCAGCGCAAAAAACTTTTAAAACTAATGGAAAAAGCTGCAAAGTCAGTGAGTGATGAGGAGTCTAAAGAAATTATTAAGAAATTAAGGAAAGCAGGCAGAAAATACGGCCAATGTTCGGCAATCTAAGCTAGTCATCTAGTGTTCATGGCTAGTCCGTTACTGGCATATTACAACGGGCGGATTAAGGCTTCGACGCAAAACACTGTAACGATTACAAATGGCCGCCCAGTCAAGTCTGGTGGCGTTGAATACGTCGTAAAATGTTATATCAAAAGGATTCAATATACCGGCGTAACGAGTGGATCGAAGCCATTACCATTGGCTTCACAATTAGAAGGAAGGATGCTTCCTGGTGGCAGCGGTGATCAGTTCTACTATCGAGGCTATGCCCTTCAAAAAGCCCTTGTAGGGGCCTCTAATTGGTTAGGAGACCTAAGTGGTCTTACCTTCACAAATATCACGGCACAGGAGCTCTTCCTGCTGCCTGGGAGCGAAGTTGAGTTCAAGCTGGGCAATGATCCATTAATGCAAGCCATTATTCAACGTTCCAGCGGAATATTTGGTGGTGATGGAATTGATGAAATTATTTATCCAGCTATCGGTGGTGTCGAGATTCAACTGACAGGCTCTGATATTCAAAACTAATGCCTTACAAATTAAAAGTGCAGGGCTTACGCGAAGCGCAGAAACATATAAAAGATGAAATAAAAAAGATTAAAATAAAAATTAAAGAAATTAGCGAAGAAAAATATGAGATCATTTTGGGTGGAATTATAATTGATTTTTCATTAAAAATGAACGGTTTAGATACTTTTATCAATCAGCTTCCGCAACTAATAAAAAAAGCTCATGATCAAACTTTAGATGAAATTGCATTAAAACTGAAAGACGCTTTAGACGCTTCAATACAAAGCCCCGTCTGGGACTGGGAAGGTGATACAAGAGATATCGTTGACACTGGGAAATTAAAGGACAGTCTTGTTGTATCAGTTGAAGGTGGATCGATAAACATTTTGTATGGTGAAGATTATGCCGCAATCGTTCATTATGGTGGATATTTTAATCCGTATGGCAATCCAGAAATTAAGCAGTATTACCCAGGCAGGCCATGGGTTGATTCTGTTCTAAACGGTCAAGGCCCTGTCGATCAATTTGACTTTGAAAAAGAATATAATTCAATTTTTACTAAAAAGATAGAAGGTTTGATTCGATAGGAATACTACGTCGCTTTGTGACTACTATGGCGAAATTACCATTCGTAATTGCTCCAAAAATGCAGTCCCGGCCAGTACGGCTTGGGAATGAAGAGGTTGGAGTTATCGAAATTGAAAAGAGAGGATATCTAAGTGTCGCGGAGAAATCTTTTGTTGATACCGTCATGCAAGGCAGCGATGGAGTAGCATCTATTGTAAAACTAGCAAGTCGAATTTCTCGTGAAAAGAAAATTACTGTTGAGAAAGCTTATAACTTAATTGTTGATATTATTAGTGGCAGTTCAAGTGGAGCATTAACTTCTAGCGTTGCAGCTGATTATGGCGACGACATTGCTGGTATTCAGACTCAGATGGTCGAATCATTGCAACGAAAAGCAATTGCTTGTACAACAATTTTAATTCAATCAAGAATTAATTCTGACTGGACACTAGACGACACTATGGAGCTTCAACCAGAATTACTCGCTGATTTCAGCAAATTGTATGAAGAGGAAGAACAAAAAATTTTAAATGCTGAACCAAAGAAAACAAAAGATGAAGAGGCTGCTGAAATTGTGGGAAAGTAAAAAGCGGAGAATGGGGAACGATTATCCCTTTTGAACAGATATACTGGCAGCTAAAACAAATTTTTATAGGAGACACAGAATTCTCCTTGCAAAATTACCATAATTTACCTTACATGTATGTACTTGAGGCATATGATAATGCCTTGTCATACAAAAGAAAATCCTTGCATGAGGCTGAAGCTCCAATAGCATTGCAGACATCCTTACTTGCCAATATCAATAGAGACTCTAAAAAGAATAAAAAACCATTTACTATGGAAGATTTCTTTTTATATCAGCCGACAGAAAATTCAAACATGCCTTTAGGATCATATGGTGCAGCAGCCATGGAACTTATAGAACAGCAGTTATTCCCTCGATGGGCGTATTGTTTTTACAAAGATCTTAAGAATTCCTCGACAGGTAATCCTCCTAGCTTCTTAGGTCTTATTCATAAAAAAGCAATAATTTTAGCACCAGAAATCACAGATAACACAGTTAAAGGGATGTTAATCATGGAAGATGTAGTGTCTGAGCAGACGATCGAAATGAAATCGACGCTCGGTGGCATCATTAAAGTAACAATGCCAAAGGCCACTATACGTTACAGCGCAAAAGAAGGGATTGAGGTTCCTATTGCTGCATGATTGCCGCTGAAAAAGATTGACAATCAAAGACATCCCCTGAGATAGGAATGTTTTGCTTTTCTGCTTCCATCCATGCTCTGATCCTGTATTCACGCTCCATTGAGTATGAGTTTTGGTTACGGAACCATTCGGCCCATTCTTGACTTCCTTTTGAATGATTGCATTTTTTGCAGGCAGGGATACAATTGCTTGTCCTGTCTTCACCGCCCCTCGCTCGGGGTTTAACGTGGTCTAGAGTCAGTGAAGCATCGTCGATCGGCGGACTCCCACAGTAGGCACAGCAGTTGTACCAAGCATCTTTGATTGACTGTCGCCAGAGTTGTTTCGCTTCTTTCCTTGTCATTGCATCCAGATTAAAAAGGTAGTCATGGATCCTTGGCCGGATCGGAAAATCCTTTTTAATCATTGAGTCGTAATGACAGCGACTCCGCTAAAAGATGAGGCATTTGGGCTTCTCATAAGCACTTTTGCGGCTGTCTAATCTATAGTTCCTTAAAATGGGCAGACTAAAGCACGGTTTTTCGTGTTCTGATGGCGCAAACTTTTGCCACGACACCGCAAATTATTTATAATGTCCTGGCTAATGATAGTAGCTTTTCTTCATACATAGGAAGCTACAGCTTTACTGGCGGAAGTACAAGCCCGTCAATTGTAATTTTAACTCCAGGGGAGCAACTTCCACAATTAGTATCACAAGTTGGACTGGAGTGTATTATCCATGATTCTGGAGACATTAGTCGCAAGGATTATATTAATGATAATTCTGACTTATTGACGACTTGGAAGGTATTCTTAATTGTATGGGATGGGTCGACAGGAAGCGACCTGGATGCTGCCGCTAAGCGTGCTTTGCACTTGTTCTATGGTGCTACAACAATTGAAACACTGTCAGTTTCTAAAGGCCTTGGTGCTCGCGTTCAAACAATGATCATGATTCCTGAGAATGGTGGCTTGCATGCAGATGCAACTGCAATCTTAGGCTCCTTACCCTAAAAGCTTGTCATTGCAGGCATTTTTACTGCAAGCGAATAAATAGTATTCCAGACCATTAGGAACCCTACGATAGTGGGGTGAATCCCCCATTTTTGCTCAGTTTTCAGCATTCTGGAAATTCACCCATGGCTAATTATTCTGCAGCCTTTGGATATAAGTTCTACTTACTTCCTCTGGCTTCACTTCAAACCGATCTCGCTTTTACTGGAATTACGACCGGCACCGGTCTTAGCAGTGCTAGTACTGGATTTATCAAGACTGATAGCTCAACTCTTGGTGATGAAGGCAACCTTGCTGCCGACAATGACACCGTTTCGTACAACACTGCGACTGGAGTTTTTACTGTCGAAAGTCAAGTCTATGCAATGGATGGCACCACTGCTACTGACAAGCCCTTTAAGATTATTGGGCTTACTAACGCCTCACTAGAGACTGACACATCTAGCGAGGATATTATCACTTATGACCGCACGACTCGTGGTTATAACACCAACATTGCTACCACAAAGTCCTTCAGCATCTCATTGGAAGGTGTCGCTGACTTTAAGAGTGCCGCTTACCAAGTCTTGCGCTTAGCTGAAGCTAACACTGTTAATAACAGCTTGCGCGTTAAGTTTGCTCGTATCGGACCTACTGGTACTGACGAGACGATTTACGGATACGGCACTCTTGAGGGCTACTCTGAATCAGTGGAAGCTGGTTCTGTGGTTTCCTTCAGTGCCACCCTGAATGGCTACGGCCCATATAACTTAGATATCGACGCTAACGCTTGATATTAACTTAAAAAGCCTCAAATGCCCCGCTACGGCGGGGTTTTTTCTTGGCAGACTATTCTAGTCTTGGTGGCAATCAGTGGCGCAAAATTTTGAAATTGAAATTAGCGCACACTATAGCGACGAAGAAGCGACAAAAAGACTGCAAAAAACAAATAAAAGTTTTAAAGATCTTGCTGAAACCCTTGACGATCTAGGACCAAAGTTTAAAGGAGAATCGACACGTAAAGTACAAGTCCAATTAAAAGGCGTCGACGCTCTTTCAGGGACTTTAAAGGTCTCTTCTGATGGATTAGATGGGTTCTCAGATAACGCGAAAAAGGCAGCAAAAGGATTAAAAACTTTAACGGGAGCAGAAAACAAATCTGTACTTTCTATAAAACAAGGCTTATCTGCTGCCAAGCAAAAGCTATCATCGTTAAATAAAACCAGTGCTGCATACAGTCACACTGAACAAAAAGTACGAGGATATCAAGAAGCATTAAATAAGGTAAATGGTGTGATGGCAGGGTCCATTGCCCAGAAGCGTCAATTAGCAGCAAGGCTGCAAAAGTTATCTGAAAGTTATGTTCAAGGTAGTGCTGATCAGCGTAAATATGCAGCTGAACTAAAAAAAATTAATGCCGAAATATCTGGGACTAATGGACCTTTTAGGTCATTCTTTGGAGTTTTAAACAAAGTAGCATCTGCTCAGGCAGGTTTCGTTGCATTTTCTGCAATTATTGGCACGTTTACTGGCAAGATTAATGAATTAATTAATCAACAGAAGCAATTGCAAGGCTTTGATTTAGCTTTAAAAAATATTGGGCTATCTTCTGTTCAAGCAAGCGAAGCCCTTGCTGAGGCCGCCGGCATTGCAAACAGGCTTGGAGCGCCAATTCAACAAGTAGAGAAATCATTCAAGAGGATGATTCCTGCGTTGAAGGCAGTGGGTGTTAATTCTAAAGATTCAAGTAAATTTATTGAAGCTATTGCAGCAAGAACGCAAACACTTGGATTGAACACTGAACAATCTGGCAGGTTTCTTGAGGCATTCGCTCAGGTGCTGAGTAAAGGAAAGCTCCAGGCAGAAGAACTTAACCAACAAATCTCTGAGCTTGATGGTGCCTTCAGGACGCAATTGGCAGATGCTCTTAACGTTACCACTCAAGAACTGGAGGAGATGATCAGCAACAGCCAAGTCACTTCAAAAGTGTTTGTCGAAGCTGTTTCTAAAATGGCAAATGGCGCTGAACTGTTAGCTGCAATGGTTCGTGACGGGAATGAAACTGTACAGCAGCTGCAAAACCAAATCAATAATTTAAAAGTCAATAATCTTCGTGCTATTGCAGTAGCGTTAGATCCTGGCATCAAAGCTTTTTTCTCAATTCAAAAAAGTATTGAGCAATTTATTGCTTCAGTTGCTAATAGCCAATTCGGTGCATTACTAGCCGATACTTTTAATAATATTGTTTTAGCAATCAGAGATTTTGTTAATATTATGCTGACTGCAGTAAAAGCAGTTATATTTATTTTAGAACCAATTTCTGGTCTGAGCAGAATAGTCAGCCTTTTACTTAGAGCCATTATTCCTCTGACAGCAGCTTTTGTTACAGTCAAAATAGCAACTGCAGCTTATGCCGCAATGGCAGCATTGGCTTCGACAGCAACGGCGGGCCTTGGAACCAAGTTAAAAATTACTTCTGACATTGGCATGGTGGCTGCACAAAGGTTTAGCAATTTAGCTACAGCTGTGGGAAGATTTATAAAAACTGCGCTTCCATTGGCACTTCTTTCGCTTTTGATGTCAAAAATAACAAAAGCAGCCAAATCCACTGCAGAAGCATTTGCAGGAACTGATGCGGCATTAGAAGAAACAAGAAAAAGATTAAACGCAAATACACAAGAAATCGATAAGCAAATCAAGAAAGCTAACACATTAAAAGTTATACTCGACGGTATTTCTAAAGCATTTGGCTTTAATCAAACTGCAGATCTTTTCGCAGGAATTCAAATAAAAGACCGTATTAAAGACATGCAAGCTGTTCAAAACGCTTTAAAGGACTTACAAATGACTGCTTTTCTTGGAGACATGAGTCTGTTAAGTCCTAAAGCATTTGAGAATTTATCAACGTCGTTGCGGAGAAACAAGCAAGATTTAGAAGTTTACAGGAAAGACTTGGTTAAGCTAAGAGAGGAAAGAGAGAGGAGTGGCGACGAAAGCGCATTTCCTATTATCAAACTTTTAGACCAGGAGATTCAATTAACAGACAAACGTATAAAGCAAGCAGATGTTCTTAATGGCCGCGTAAAAGAACAGGCCGATCTTAGAGGCGTCAATGTAGAAGAATTAGAGAAAGAAGTAGCTACTATGGAGAAGCTAAAAGAACTGCAAAAGAGAGAAGTAAGCCAAGAAAAAGTTGCAAGTTTACTTTTAGAAAGAAAATATACTATTGATTTAGGAATATCAACTGAAGGACTTGCTAAGACAGAAATATTACTAGAACGGAATAGGGCTAAATTTGCAAAGAACGAAGCAGCGAGAGCTAAAGAAAGAGTGCAGAAGCTTAAGCAAGAGGGCAAAGCTGAAGATCAAACAAACGATGAATACTACGCCAAGCTTAATAAATTAACATCAGAAGCCTTGAAAGCAGAACTGGAAGCAGCAGAAATTGCAAGAAATGTTGCTGACATGGTCACTGACGAAGTTGAAAGGGTATTTGAAGCAGGCACTGCCGCTGCAGAAAGCTATGCTCAAGCAGTAGAATTAGTCGCCTCTAAGGTCAATTCAGTCAAGGACAGCATTAAATCAACTGCAAGTACTGTAAAGTCTGCTATCAGCACAGTATTCGATCGTGCTATCGGCCAAGAGCGTAGCGGATCGGGTAGAAGAAAAATCGAAGAGAATAGGTTAAGATTATTAGCTAAAATTAATTCAATAGAGAATTTTATTGACAAAACAAAGCTACAAACTGCTTTTACTTTACAGCAATTAGAGATAAAAACAATTCAAGCAAGGATTAAAGGTGAAGCTGAAATCCAGCGAGCAAGAGGCAATACCGAGGCAGCAGCCAACATTACCAGACAAGCAAGCGCTTATAAAGAAGTTCTCAAATTAAATGAATTACAATTTAACGTTGAGAATCAAAGTCTAGACCTGCGAAAGAAATTAACTGGTCAAGCTTTAATTGATGAAGCAATAGAAAAGAAATTATTCTCTCAGATTTCAAATAGAGAAATAGCTGAGAAAGAAGTTAAAAAAGCTTTAGGCGTGACTGGAGTAGAATATAAAGACATTTTAAAAACAGTAAAATTAATCGATGAAGCTACGAAAGAGACAAAAGTTATTGATGAAAAAACTATTATAGGAGCAACAAACTCTTATGGCTTGCAGCTGCAGGCTACTAAAAATATAGAAAAAGAGCAAGAAAGGATCAGCATACTGTTAGCGGAAAGTAATAATCATTTAAGTAAGATGACCGGGGAAGTTCAACGTGTCAATGAAGAATTTAAAAACACTGAAAATACGATTGCTAATATGGTTAAATTTATGGATGATTTGCTAGGTAAGACTCAATTAGTAAAAGCAGAGCTTGGCGGGACTGGGGGAGGAGCCCGTTGGATGGGCGGCCCCGTTGCAGGAGGACAAACCTATAAAGTTAATGACGCTGGACTTGGTCGAGAATCATTTATGAATAAATTTGGAGATGTCAAGCTCTTACCTGCAGGCTCTAATATTAACTGGACTGCACCAAGCGCCGGGACGATTTTACCAGCAGCAATAACAAAGCAGCTGACTAATAACTCACAATACAATTCTCAAATAGCTAATAGCAGAAGTAAACTGTCTCCTATGCAGTCATCTGTCTCTGGCAGCGGAGATACTGGCGTTTCCGGCAACCTAGTCAAGCAAATGACCGCTGCTTTGACCGGCTCTGGCGGCAATCAACGCATTACAAACAACGTGACGATCCAAAGCCAGCAACCTGTCACTGATGCGTCGAAGATCATGACCAATGTGGCCCGTATGCGGCTCCGTAACGGCCGGAGGATCTAAGAATGGCTGGAAGTATCACGATCAGCTACGGAAGCGACTCTGTGGCCTTTACGGACTTCTCAGGAGATGATCTGCCAAGCTCTGTCCTTGGTCAAGCTAGTTTAGAATTTAGTCAGATTGGACTAGGCTACGCTCAAGGTCCAGCCCGACTGCAACGCAAAATCTGGGCAATCGCTACATATGCAACACCAGCCGAGATTGCAACATTAAATACAATCTTTACTGCCTGGGATACAGCTAGATCTACTTCCTTAAATACTTCTGTAATTAATATTGTTGATAATTTACTGAGAGAAGCAACTAATAACGTCAATATACCTATAGTTACGACTACTGCATTCTTTACTACGCCACCTACTATCTCAAGAGTAGGCAGGACTAATGAAGTTTTCTTATTAAGCTTTGGCTTAACGGAGGTGTAGATGACGCTTGCAAATACAACTTCTAAGATTCGGTTATTTATTAATGGCAAAGATTATAGTAATTTTTTAATTGAAGGTTCTACCTCTGACGATTCTGCATACAGCACAAATATAATTACCACTAAAGGTTCTATTGTCCTTGGTGGTGATACAACAATTTTAGATTACAATAAAACTTTATTCCCGCTAGGCTCTAGAGTTAATGTTTACGCTACTTTAGACAATGGTAAAGCAGCTAAATTGCCTCGTGGTCAATTATATGTTTTAAATTCAAGTATAGATATTAACAGTAGACAAACAACTCTTGAGGTTGGATGTTCGCTTGCTTATTTAGTTTCTAGAGAAAGTTCTTATGTGCCTGAAATTAGAACTTTAATTACAAGTTTTGTTTCTAGTGAAATAAAAAAATCTTTTATTATTGATGATTACAATCTTTCAACGTTGCAGACTCTTTTAGAAATAAACGGAAGGGTTATATTTCAAGATTCTTGGGGACATATTCAAACTGTTAACCAGTTTGGCGATGACGGCTTAGGTTCAAATCTTAGCAAGGCAAAGCTAACAAGCTTTGACGAAGAAACTGCTATCGCAATTGATTCTATTGGAGGAGCTATTGAAGATTTGCCATCAGCGGTAATTGCTACCACTGATGTAGAAGTTCCTTCTTCTTCAACAGATAATAACGAAGAAAGCCCAAACCCACCTCCTTTTATTACGAGTCAAGCGATTAGGACTATATCTGTACCAGATGCAGAGAAAGCTCCTACGTTTTTTAAAGTAGAAAATGATCTGACTTCAGGAGAAGCAACAACAGAAGCTGTAGCAGGTTGCGGAACAATTGAGACTCCCGTCGCAAGTGCGCCTTCAACTTTTGCATATACAGCAAAGGGATCTTGCACCACAGGCTCTAGAGAAGTAAAAGAACAAGTTACACAAGGCCGTTATGTCAGTTATGAAGGCCCTGGTAATCAAGTTGAGTGGGAATATGACTTTGAGTATTGCAGCGCCGCGACATATGCCAATGGCTTAATTAGTGGGGTGGTCAATCTTTATTCTAATAGCGCGAATACAGAAGTTGAGAAAGCTAACGCATTACTAAGTAAAGCTAATCAAGCTTATACGCTAAGGGATGATTACGCTTCTAGGCCATCAACGCCGCAATCCGCTGCCGCAATTCAATATCATGGCTGTGCTGCAGATCAATACTACAACGCTGCTGTAGATATATTAAAAGGCGCAGAAAAATTAGCTAAAGAAGCAACTAATTTTGCGGATTCACGCACGGGGGATTATGGATATTCAAGGATGCAGCAAACTTACTACTTTTATGGCGATAGTTCACAACAATTAATTCAAAAAGTTCAATTCAATTATATTCATGCTGCCGCAAGTGTTGCTGCAGAAAGAGCTGTAAATAAAATGGGTGTCGCCTACAGGGCTAGTGCTTTTACAGACAAAATGAGATATCAAATAGCAAATGAATTGGACTTTTCACCTTTCAGATCTCTTAATAAATCTTTTGAACAAACGATACAAGGCGATACATTAGTTGGGTCACACGATGACACTAAATATAAAAATCCGTTAACATTTTTTAATCTTGTTTTAGCTTCTAGAACAGTTACTGGATACAGTTATGGAACAGTATATAATGCTGAAACAGAAGTATTTACTGACTTTGAAGAACCTTCTAATAACTATAAAAGAATAAATTATTCTTCATCTGGCAGTTCTTCAGCAATAGAGCCTGACAGGATTGAATACCAAAGAGATGGAGACGGTTGTCTGTATAGCAATGATAGTTCTTCTGAAACAGAAAGCAAAGAGATAACAAGTACTGTCCGTGTTAGCATCACTAACAAAGTAAATGCTTCTACAGTTCCGGTAGCATGGTTAGGAACTCCCGGCAGAGCACCAAAAGAAGTCCAACTGCCTTTAAGCTTTGCGCCTATTCGTACAAAAATATGTAATGGTGTTAAATTTGTTCCAGACGCCTCAGCTAAATTATCTATTTATGGTAAGATTTTAGCTAAATATGCATCAAATTTAGCCAAAAAAATTACTGCTGATAATTTTGGTTATCGTATAACAGAGAAAGGAACACGGGCTGAGATTTTTGAATATTATCCATTCTATCCAATTTCTTTAAATCTTGCAAGTTTAGGTAAAAAGTATAAACTAAGAGCGGCTTCATCTAACTGGGTTTTTGATTCTGATAATGTACTCTGCTCCTTTGATTGTTTTAATGTAGGTGGTATTGAAACAACTTCTACAGCCCAGGCTGCTGGAGGAAATTACCTCGCTTTCTTAAAAGGAGCAGTCACTACTGGACTAACTAATTCATATTTTAATTTACCTCAAACGGCGGCGTCTATTAAAATTACAAGCTTGCCTAGTACCGGGACGATTAATTTAAATGGTACGCCAGTAAGCGTCGGGACTACAATCACCTCAACGCAGATAAATGCAGGCAATGTTGTTTTTGTTCCATCTACATCTAACACGGTATCAATTGAAGTTGGCTTTCAGGCTTTCTCTTTAAGTGGAAGACAGATTACGTCTACAGATGGAATCTACCCTCCAGTTCAAGTAGATCTTGCAACGTATCTTTTTGCTGATGCTGGAGATTTCACTAACAATACTACCAATGGTGGCTTTGATTCTGATGCAGGCAACTTTGACGCCGGAACACGACCTGGAGGTCCATTCAGCCTTAATGCTGGAGACTTTGACACAGGAGCCGCAGTTGTTGTCGGTGAACCCGGAGCACCCGCAGGTGCGTCTACTGGGAACAACACAGTAAATCCTGAGATAGATTCAGGTATCTCAGTCGTTGATGTTAACGATGCGCTTATTTCTAGCGATACGTTGCCTACTCCTGTAGGCGACTTAAGTCCAAACTTTGAAATAATTATTGATTTTAGATTAACACCAAGTGCATATTTTAGATTAGCAACAGCAGTGTTGCCATTGCTTGGCTGGAATTATTATTACATTGCAGCGCCATTAGGCACTGCTATCGACATGGGTACAGTTGCAGATGCAAATAACTATACGATGAATTTTGGTACAATTTTAATCCCCAACGAACCTGTGCTTGCCTCTTCCGTCGTTTAGTGGAATACTACCTTGAATTGGTTAAACGATGGCTGTTCTAACATCTGCAGAGGTTAATGAACAGGCTAATTTGTCGTATATTCGTGGAACATATAAGGTAGCTTTAACTTTAAGTAATACTGACTACGGTTCCTCTGTCACACTGACCACTGTTGAAACAGATGAGGTTACTGTAGGCGATGGTGGTTATGCAAGACTAAGCTATACTTACAGCCCTTCTGATTTGTTGGCTTACTCAAACGGACAGCCATTAGCTCAAAAGATTGCGACTTTTGTTCATGACGGGTCTTCTTCAAATATTACTTTTAATTATGTAGTATTACTAAGGGACGTTAGCGGTACTGTAACAGTTGTTGGATTTGAAAAGCTTGCAGAAACTGTTATATTATCTAACGGTAATTTTGCAGAAATTAATATTAATATCCTACAAGGAGTTGGATAATGCAACTTATCAATAAGTTAAATGAGAATTCTAATATATCAAGATTAAATGCTGTTGATGCTGCCTATGCCGGCAGTCCTTACGCTGGGTCTAATTTCAAAGCTAAGTGGCAAGGCTATAACGAGAATGGAATGGCTGTTGTTAAATATCAAGATCAAACATACACTGCTAAAAATTTGTCGTCTACTTCAACAGTAAAAAATAGAACAGTCTTTCTTAGGGTTGGCAAAGCTCATAGAACGGTAAGTTATTGACATGTCTCTTGAAAGGCTTGTAAAAGAATTTGCAGAGCGCGTTCGCGCTGAATTGATTGCAATGATAGAATCAGAGAAAGATCAAGATACTGCAATTGTTAAATGGCAAGGATTTGATGAAAACGGCAATCCAATCGTTAAAGACACTGATCAAATAAGAACAGCCAAGGGACTAGGCAATATTTCTCAAAAAATTGGTTCTAAGCTAATTTATGATAAAGCCGGCAGCGTTGAATATAAACGAAAAAGAATAACTAAGATTGACGCAATAAAAAAGAAAGAGCTACCTGGAGCACTTAGAGCAAGAAGGATATCAAGGACGCCTTTGCTGGCAGATTTATTTGAAAGTTTAGATATACCGATCATAGCTTTCTATATGCTTACATATTCGACACAAAAGCCAGGAGCGAATTATTCAATAAATTCAAAAATTGGTGCAGGACAGTCGCAATATCCCAGCGCTAATCCCAGCACATCTGAAATTGTAAGTAATTACACTGCAGAGGCAACCCAGGGCGTTACTTATAGGATAAGTATCGGGGCAGTGGCTGTGGCATGTCAAAGCTTATTTGGTCAGCCGGGCTCTGCAAGTGCTTCAATCAGTGGATTAGACTTGAATTTATCTTTAGCCATTGATACCCCTAACGGTAGTGATGAGCAAACTGATATAAGTCTTAATGTAGGACAAAGCGTATCAGGAGGCACTATTGATCAGCAATGTCAAGCTTCTGCTTACGCTATTGGATCTACTGTATATCAAACTGGAGATTCAGAGGCAAGAAGTCAATGGGCTTTTATTTCTTTTCCAAGAGCTGTTTATTATTTTCAAACACCGGAAAACGCAAAGGTTGGTGACAACCCAATAAGAGAAATTGATTTAAATGCGATTGTTCCCAACAGAGTTTATAACAGCAGAATTGCTCATAACTATGTCTCAAGAGAAGGTGATGATGTTTTTGCTTATACTATTTACTATGTTTTAGATGTTGACATGAGTCAGCACTATCAAGTCACTTTGATCAATACAACGACAAATAAGAATAACACAAGACTTATTGGCAAGATTACAAGATATATAATTCATACAAAATTAAATCTTCTGACAGGCACTTATGAACATAAAATAAATGAAAGTTTAAATACCGGAGAAGCAGATGCTGCCACCGGCCAACTACGCCAGTATGACACCACAGCATGGGGCGAAACTTGGCTTTTATATATAGAGCTTAGGGCTGTTTCTAGGCCAACTTCATCATCAAGTACCTGTTCAGCATACGCTTATATTAACAACCCAGACTACCACTTTAAGTATTTTTCACAAGGACATAATAGTTTATATGCTATCAACCCTGAAGCCGTTTGGAGAGAATCTTACGAAGGCGACTGGCTTTATGCTTATAGAAACTTATCGTGGAATTTCAACGCGGCATCAAATATCAATGGTGCTGATATTAATCAGTTTTTAAATTTATCTTACAAAAATAGTTTTTTCTGGCAAGGTATTGATACTCGGCTTGACGAAAATTATATTACAGCACCATTCCTTAAAAGAAAAGACATAACAGGTACTGGCTGGGAAGGTAATACACCGATAACCGGTACCTTTGCCGATATTCAAAATATGTACACCTTTACTCTTGCTAATGCCACTGCTTTCGTATGGAGTAATTATTTTGACGGGTCAATTCCAAACGTTCCTGATGATTACAATAGTTGGAGAAGCTGGACGTTCATGGAGTGGCTTGGCTTGGCCTTAGTAGGGAGCATTCCAGCACCCCGGCATTATGACAGCACTTACTCTGAAAAAAATTGGACTTTACCTGACTTTTCTCTTGCCCAAAATGTTTTTGAATCAGGGAATAAGATTGGAGACAGGCTAAGTTACGACTCTGCATGGTTTAATTTTGTACCTCTCGACTCTATAAGAATAGCTTCCTATGAAATAGCCGCAGGGATTGTTACACTAACAACAGCTTCACAGGGTTATGCCTTTAATGCAAGCGATTTAATTGACATAACTGAAGATGCGGCAATTAACGGACAATATAGTATTTATCAAGTCGTTTCAAATACTGAATTTAAGATAAGCATTCCAGGATCTGCCAACACAGCAGGGCCAGTAACATCAACAGGGATAGCAACTAAATTGCCCCCAACGACATAAGGAATACTAGTTCAGCATTCTGAAGCCTGTGGCGCTACAAATTAGGAGGGGGACTTCTGCGGATGTAACCTCTGCAAGCTTCGTGCCACTAATTGGTGAGCCATTATATTTAACTGACAATCAAAAGCTTTATGTTGGAGATGGCAGCACTCAAGGCGGAAATGCTATTGGCGGCGCAACAGATTTAGATGAGCTGACTTCAGTCACCTTAATTGATGAAAGCGTAGGAGCTTTAAATCTATACACAGTTACATCTAATACTGTTTTAGTTACATTATCGGTAGGCCAAAGTGCTTACTATGTAGGATTACAGGTCGTTATTTCTAACAGCTCAGTCGCTGCATTAAATGGCACACATACAATTACAAGCATTCCGACGGGGAGTCAGTTTGCTTTTGCGCTGACAACTGCAGATGTAACCTCAACGAGTGTCACTGGTGTTGTAACACCAAAGATTCCAAACGGAAATGTTTTAAGCTGGAATGAAACAAATTCATACTGGGAAAATGCACAATCACTTTCTGATGTAGTTAGCGATACTACTCCGCAACTTGGCGGGAACCTAGACACAAATAATAAGACTATTACTAGTGTCGGAACTAATAATATTGAATTTGATCCAGCAACTGGACAGAATGCAATATTTAAAGGTAATGCAACCGATGGCTCAGGGCGAATTAAACTTAATTGCGAAGCAAATAGTCATGGGATCATCATCAAAGGCCCGCCACACAGCGCAGCGGCTACATATACATTAACCCTACCAAACGCACTTCCTACAGTCACAGGCCAATCTTTAACATCAGATACAAGCGGTAATTTAAGTTTTACTACTGTTAGCGGAGGTGGTGGGGCTGCGTCAAGAGCAAGTGCTAATGCGGCTACATCTTCTATTGCTGACGGCGCATCTGCTGATATAACAATTACTGGTGCAAAGTCTTACATGCTTATGTCGATTCAAACCAGTGCAGCTGCCTGGGTGACTGTATATACAAGTACCGCTGCCAGAACCTCAGATGCTTCCAGAAGTAGCAATACTGATCCATTACCTGGAAGTGGCGTCATAGCTGAGGTTATTACAGGTGCAGCAACTACACAAAAAATTACGCCAGGACTGTTAGGTTTTAATGATGAATCTACAGTTACCTCAGATATTTATTTAAAGGTAGAGAATCGATCAGGATCTGCAGCGGCGATAACAGTAACTTTAAGCCTTTTAGTACTTGAGTCATGAGCACTTTTGAATATGTTGTTACGCTTCTGAATCGAGGTGATTTGGATGCATTTTACGCTGACATGGAGGAATTAGGGCATACTCGCGCTGAAGTACCAGAAAGAAAAGTCGAATGTTTTCAAAGAAGAAACATAAGCAGAAATACTCATTACTTGCTTACTAAAGAAGAAGCTGAAGACCTTAAGTCCGACGACCGTGTTAGACACGTTGAATTGTTTGACGAAATACCTGAATTGACTAAAAATGCATCTCAAACATCTTATTTTAATAGGGGATATGCTTCCGACAGCAATCATGCAAGTGATTGGCACAATACTGACAAAAACTGGGGATTATATCGTAATTTTTTAGACACAAGTACTGCAAACTGGGGCGCAGAAAGTGGCAATACAAATGCTTTCCCTAGGGTCAATGCAACAATCTCATGGGACTTAGAGGGAGAAGATGTTGATGTTATTATTAATGATGATTTGGTTGACCCCAATCATCCCGAATATGCGGTGAATGATGATGGCACAGGCGGATCACGAGTAAAAAACATTGACTGGACTGATTATTTAGCTAATGGCGGCGTTGCTCATTGGAAAAGCATTTTCTATGATTATACAGAAAATCATGGAGCCTTATGCGCTTCTAGTGCTGCAGGCAATACTCATGGCTTAGCCCGTAAGTCAAATATTTACTGCATTGAAGCAACAGGAAGGCCTAAATTTGCAAAATTCAAAGCTACAAGGACCGGATCTCTTTTGACAGTTGTCTCTGTAGAATCTGGAAGTGAACCTATAGCTGTAGGACAAAGGGTTTATGGAACTTCAGATACAAGTATTGGCACTACAAGAACAATCTCTAGTCTAGGTACTGGCACTGGAGGCACTGGCACTTATTACCTAAGTTCAGCTCCATCAGGAGATCATTTATTTGTTGATGATTATTTTACTGGACATACAAGCACTGGCCAAAATTACATGTGGGACTATATAAGAGCTTTTCATAAAAATAAACCGGTAAATTCTACGACAAATAGGCGTAATCCTACTGTTGTTAATGCTAGTTATGGGTTCGAAACTTATTATTATTACAGTAATTTGAATTCTGTTCAATACAGAGGTACGTCATATACTTCATCAAATACAACATGGACAAACGACAATTTATATAGCAGCTTTGGCATTGTTCCTGCTCCAGGTTTTAACGAAACAAACTCAAATGCTACTAATTTTACTTACACTAGTACCAATGCATCTCTCCAGTCAGATATAGAAGATGCTATCGAAGATGGTATAATGATTGTCGGTGCGGCTGGTAACTCACAGCATAAAATGGATGTCAGTGGTGGCTTAGATTTTGCGAATACATTCAATAACGTCTCCTCTTATTCTTATCAAAAAGGCGGTCTTTTTGGTGACACTGGTGCAATTATAGTAGGTGCAATTGATAATGCAATTTCTTCAGGCAACGAATTAAAATCAGAGTTTAGCAACACAGGCCCAAGATTAGATGTGTATGCTGCTGGCGATTATGTTCTAGGCACTGATTCTGGCGACAGAGCTTTTGGCAATATCGTGTCTTGGTCTGTTACTAATAATGTGGCGACTTTTAATATAGAAGGCAAAAATAATTTTCTTGGTGCCAGTGGCTTAGATTATGCAGTAGGCGGTGGTAATCCCGTCCGAATAAAGATACAAATGGCCAGCTCTTCGCAATTCAATGGTTATCATAATTTTAAATATAGCATTACATCTAGCGGAACACCAAATCCATATTCAAACGATATAACTGGCTTTACAATTGATTTTACAGCAGCTGATACTTCTTTAACAACTGAAGATGGATCTTTTTATAGTTGCGATGAAAACAGCCCAGCTATCTTGTATGAATATCATTTATGCGATCCACGAAATGATAACAAGTATTTATTTAAAGCAAGCGGTACAAGCTTTTCTGCACCGATTACAACAGGTTTAGTTGCATGCTGGACGAGCTATTTTGGTCGGCTCGATAGGGAAGAATTTAAAGCTTTAGTAGCAGAAGATGGCGCTTTAAATAAAATGACTGCGGGAGCAACAGACGATTACGATGATCCTCGTGCTCTTTTAGGTGGACCTAATACTATACAAAGATACAAAGACTTTCGACCTAGCTCTGGTTTTACTTATCCACAGAATACTCATAAAGCAAGAAGTACTGCAACAGTAAAAGGACAGACTAGCTATGTAGCCTTTCCAAGGCAAAGAGTCTTGAGATATGGATCATAGGAACACTAGCCCGTCTATTTAGGGAGTGATTCCCTTTTACCATGTCTGAAGAAAACACCAAAGCCTCCGAGATGGAGACTGGCGGCCAAGAACTCGTTCCACAGGATAGCACTGAGGACAAGTCTCAGTACAGTCCAGACGAGGTCGCTAATCTTGTTAAAGCATTGCGATCAGAGAGAGAAGCTCGTAAGACCTACGAGCGTCAATACAAAGACAAAGAACAACAACTTTTAAAACTAAAAGATGTTGATTTAGACCGTTACCAACAATTAGAGGCTGATGCGGCTCGTGCTGCTGAGATTGAATCACGTTATGGTGAAACAATTCAAGCTATTGAAGAGAAGTATGGTCGGCAAACAGCAGAAGCTGAAGGCAAAGCTAAGCAAGCTGAAACGCAAATTAATGAATTTAAAAAGCGTTACGCTCTTGAAAAAGTTTTCACTTCAGCTGGTGGACGAACTGATTCTGCCGACGGCATTTCTTTTTTCGACATGTTCGCGGAGCAGATGAGTAAGCGGTTCAGACAAGAGCCTAACGGCAGTATTACTGTTGTTGATGAACAAGGTGATCCTATTCTTGACAGCGAATCCGGCAAGCGAATCTCACCTGAAGATTTCGTCAGCAGTTATAAAACACATCCTGTTTACGGAACTTTCTTTAAGGGAGTCAAAGGTTCAGGCGCTGGTTTGAACTATGCTGGAACAGATGCAAACGGAATGCCTGTAGAAGACTTAACGTCTTTGTCTAGGGAGGAATTATTCCTAAAGGCATTTGGATAAATGTTTTGCCCCGAAAGGGGCTTTTTTATTGGGAAGAATAGAAGTTTCGGAATTATATGTTAGAAAGCACCCGGTTTTGACTGGCCGTGATGGTTAGCAGGCAGGGTGTTCGAGTTAGAGCGTGATGCTCTGGACACGTTTCACCTTTCCTCCATTAACCACAGGAGTTTAATTCTAATGGCTTTAAATCTATCCGAGGCTAAAAAGCACTCTCGGAATCCACAAGAGCTAGCAGTTGTAACTGAGTTAGCAGCTGGTCCGCTTTTATCCGTCCTCCCTTTCCGCGACATTCAAGGCAACGGCCTTTTCTGGAAGCGTGAAGAGAGCCTCGGAGACGTTGGTTTCCGTAATTACAACGCTAACTACACCGAAAGCTACGCTGAGATCAGTCAGCAGTCTGAAAGCCTTCGTCTGTTCGGCGGAGACATCAAAATTGACCGCGCCATCCTTGATTTGGAAGGTGGTGAGTCACGCGCTTATCAAGTGCAATCCAAGACACGCGCAATGCGCCTTTCCTGGGAGTCTCTGTTCATTAACGGCGATTCAAATCAGTCTCCTTCTGAGTTTGATGGCCTAGCTGCTCGCATGCCAGCGGCTGACCACGCCTCCAACTCTCAAGTACATCGCAATGCTTCTAGTGCTGCGACTCTTAACTTAGAGCGCCTGGACGAGGCTATCGACAGCGTCGATGCTCAGGGTGGTACTAAGTACTTGGTTATGTCCAAGTCTGCTCGTCGCGCTTTGACTACCAAGGCCCGTGCATCTGCTCAGATTGATATTGCTCGTAACGAGTTTGGTTATCAGCAGATGGTTTACGCCGGTCTGCCTGTCATCGAACTTGATCGTGACAATCTTAATGCTGCGATTCTTGACGCAACACCTGCTGATCAGTCGATCTATGTCTGTACCTTTGGTAACGACTTACTGACTGGTATCCAGAATGGTGGTGTTCAAGTCCGTGACTTAGGAGAATCAACTGCTTCTCCACAGATCGTTGTTCGAGTTGAATGGTATTGCGGCTTGGCTATGGTAAATGGACGTGCTGCTGCGCGCCTGACCAATGTCAACGCTACTGTTTGATTCTTTCTTTTAAAAGATCAACAACAGAAGGGGCTCCGGCCCCTTTTTTTTATGTAATTGGGAACCTATTACAGACCAAGTTGCTAACAGTTGAGCACTAGGTTTTTAAAATTTTTAGGTATTTATTATGGCTCGTCGTTCTACGGGAATGTTCCCCCGCGAAAAGTTTGACATTGACGCTAATTCTCTTGTCACTGCAAGTGACACGACTCCTGGCGTAACTCTTGCTAACATCAAGACCATTCGTGTTGGTCTTGTCAATACAACAATTACTGGTAACGCTACTGTCGTCTTCAACATTGGCGGCCAAGACGTTACTTTCACCGCTAACGATTTCGACAAAAATGGTACTGCTATTGCTCACCTTCGTGGTGCTTTGTGTGATGCAGATAACCTCGTTAAGTACACCGCCACTGCTGGCTCCGGTACGGTTTCGGTAGGCACTGCTTTCTTCGACACAGTCGACAACGTCGGTTGATTTAACAACATACGGAATAATAAGGGTGGCTAAGGTCACCCTTTTTTGTTATGCATTTATCAAAGTTTCCGACAGTCTTCGTGAAGGGTGGCGAAGAGCGCAAGGCGTTTTTTACTATTCAGGCCAAAGAGCTAATTGCCGCTGGATGGGTTGAGAAAGGGACTGAAAAGAAAGTTTCTGAGCCTGTTGCTGAAGCAAAAGAAGAGCCTAAGATTGAAGAGAAGCCTAAAGCACGGCGTGTCGCAAAAAAGAAAGCTGAAGAATCATGAGCGATGAAGTCCTTTACGTAAAAGGTCCAAGATACCTTGACGGTGTCAACCTTGACGCTGGGATTATTTCTGCTGAGCCAAAGACTACTCGCCGTCAGATAAGCGATCCCGTAAATGATGGAAGTCTGGGCAAACCTACATATGTCCCAGGTTCAGAGAATTTAGACGGCACACCTCTTTAATAAAAGCGGAAGACTACTGAGAACGGCACGGACAGCAAGTGGCAATGTCTCTTTCTATTGCCAAAAGTCTTGGCAAGTCTAAAGTTAAAAAAAACAAAGTAATTAGTGAGTATGGTGGCAAAGCATCACCGTCAAAGAAAAAACCTTTTAATGGTGCAACCAATCGTTTAAGGAGAAAAAAAAGTGGCCGCTAAAGGACGCACCGCCAAATTTTACGCTAGCAATCCTGAAGCGTATAAGAAGAAACTTGCTTATGATAAAAAACGGAACGAGAAGCCAGGGCAAAAGAAATATCGAGCGGAGCTAGCCAGAGAACGTAGGGCTAGGGGCATTATGGGTAAAGGTGGTAAAGACGTAAGTCATACTGCTGACGGCAAGTTCAAATTGGAAAACCCTAAAACCAACCGAGCACGAAATGGCCACGGCAAGAATGGCAGGCTTGCTTCAGGTAAAGGCACCAAGAAATCTAAGCGGTAGGCAGACTAGCCTAGTCATTTAGTGCAATGGCGGTAAGGATAACCTCTGCAGAATCAATCAAGCAGGCTATACTTGCTGATGTTTTACTGCGTGAAATATTTGCCAAAGTAGAAGTAAACCAAACTGGCTTAGCACCTATTACTTTAGGGCCAAGTATTGGCATTCTTGGAATTCCTTTAATCAGTGATTTTGAGGCGACTTGGAAATTAACAATTATTGGTTTAACTAATCTAGAATCCAAGCAGGTTATAGATTCTCTTGAGAGAATATTTATTGGAGCGTCGTTTAAATCTTCTAGTAATGACATCCGAGTTAATATTTTCTCATTAGTAACACGCGAAGTTTTAGAATCTGCGGAAGAACAGCAAAAATTAAAAAAAGATGCACAGCGGTCAAGAAATCTTGAAAAGGCAATTGTATATGCCGGGAGTTTAAAAAGCGGCATTGATGGACAGAAAGGTTTACAAGGTATTGCCGGAGTAAAAGGAGAGACTGGACTTCAAGGGCCACCAGGGAGAAATGGACAAGACCTTGTTGCTACTGAAGCAGAACTGCATGACTTAAAAGATGTCTTTATTCCTGATCCCAGAGTAGGCCAGGTACTGACATGGGATGGAGCCAGTTGGATTTCATTGTTTGTTCCGCAAACATATAGGTATGCGGGCAGTGGTATTGAAGAAGCCCCTAACGATGGCAATTATTATGTTCGTCAAAACAAGGTTTGGGTTGAGCTTTCTGAAGCTTTAGGTAGTACAGGCGTTGAGTCAGGCAACTTCGACCCTTAAGGAATACTAGTCTAGCATTTTTACGTCGATGCCAACCCCCGCTAATCGTGCAAAGATACAGCTGGCAAGGGGTTCCTTTACCAATATTTCTGCTAGTCTCTCTGATTTGCTTGACGGGGAGCTTTGCTACGCAAAAGATGAAAATAAGCTTTATATGGTTGAGGGGTCAGCCCTTACGCCAGTCGTTGCAGAGGATGATGATGTTTTAGTAGAAGTACATAACCAATCTGGTTCAGATATTGCAAAAGGTAAGCCTGTTTATGTCAGTGGAACTCATAGTTCAGGCAAGCCAATCATTGCATTAGCGGATAGTAATGGATCAGGAACTTATCCAGCAATTGGTCTTGTTCATGAAACAATCACTAATGGTACTGACGGCAAAGTAATTATCAGTGGCCTAATTACAGACATCAACACTAGTACGCTAGGCAGTGCCGGTGCTGCTCTTTATATTGATTCTACTGCCGGTGGTTTAACTACAGCAAGACCTACTGCTGCAACAGAAAAAGTACAAAAGATTGGACTAATAACAAGGTCACACGCATCAAATGGTACTATTTTAATTATTGGTGCTGGACGTACTAACGATATTAACAATGAACTTGTTGCATTAACAGGCGTAAGTCTAAATGCTGCAAACTTAGGGACGTTTACTGGCTTAACAATTCCAGATAACCAGGACATAAAAAATGCGCTGCAAGCGTTAGAGACAAAAGCAGAGACTGCTATCGTTGATGCTGACATCTCGGCAACAGCTGAGATTGCAGTTAGTAAATTAGCCAATGGCACTGCTAATCAAGTACTGGTCACTGACGGCACTGATGTAAGTTGGTCTGATAATTTAACGATTGCTGGCAATCTTACAGTTTCTGGTACGACTACTACAATCAATACTGAAACCCTAACTGTTGAAGATAAAAATATTGAAATTGCAAAAGTTACTACGCCAACAGATGTTACGGCTGATGGCGGTGGCATTACATTAAAAGGGGCTACTGACAAAACAATTAATTGGATTAATGCAACTGATGCCTGGACATTTAGCGAGCATGTTAATATTGCAGATACAAAAGAATACAGGATGAATGGTACAGCTGTTTTAAAATATTCTGGATCAGACAAGATTCTTGATAACGTAATTGTCGATGGCGGCACGTATTGATCGGTAACCTAGTTCGCCGTTATATAACGGTGTACCGGCCTATATAGGCACAAAAGGGAGCCACATGGCTAACACTATCAAACTAAGGCGTTCTGCAACGTCTGGGGCGATTCCTACAGCTAGTCAGCTTGCTTTAGGCGAGTTGGCGATGAATACTTTCGATGGAAAGTTATTCATTAAAACAGATCAAAGTGGTACAGTAGCAGTCGCTGAGATTGGAGCAGGTGGTGGTAGTACAGTTACAATTGCAAGCACACCGCCAGGCAGTCCTAATGTAGGAGATATCTACTGGGATGATGTTGACGGGTCAGCGTACATTTACTATGATGACGGGAATACTCAGCAATGGGTATCATTAAGTGCTGCAGCATCTGCAGTTGACTCTGCATTTATCGAAACACCACAATCTATTTCAACTAGTAAAGTAATCAATGCTAGTACAAATGCAGGAATGATGGGACCGACAGTTGCCATTAATTCAGGAGTATCAATCACTGTCGGGGCTAATTCTCAACTTACTGTACTTAACTAATCATGGCATACGGAAAGATCAAAGCAGATGCAATCATCTATGACAATAGTGGTTCTGATGTAGAAGTATCTACAGCAGATATTACTGGTAAAGCTGGACTTGCATCCCCTACATTTACAGGTACTCCTGCAGCTCCCACAGCGAGCAGTGGAACTAATACAACACAAATAGCTACGACAGCATTTGTTGCTACAGGACTTGGTACTAAACTACCGCTTGCTGGTGGTACGTTGACTGGTGGTCTTACGGGTACTACTGCCACATTTGCTGGTGGTTTGACTCAAATATTTTCAAGTGGAAATCAGCAGTGGGGAGGAAATGGTTACGACGGCACACAAGGTGCTTATATTTCTAAAGGCGGAACTTTTTACGTTACCCCAGCAAGTGGATCAGAGGCTTTTCTCGCATATAACGAAGGTTCTAGTAGCCCAAAAGTGACCATAAAAGGAGATGGCAGCGCCTCATTCTCAGGTGCAGTTACTGCTGACAGTTATAAAACACCAGCGCAAGCGGTGTCTGCATTAGACATCAACCTTTCCACTGGTAACTACTTTAAAAAATCTATTAGTACGTCTTCAACAGTAACTTTCAGTAACCCACCAGCTTCTGGAACTGTAGGTTCTTTTACTTTAGAACTTGTTTTAACTGGTACAGGTACTGCTATTACGTGGCCCAATACTGTTTATTGGAACGCTGATGCTGGCCAAACGGCACCAACTCTCACTGATGCACGCACTCACCTCTTTATGTTTGTAACCACCGATGGTGGTACTAAATATCGTGGTGCTGTTCTAAGTAATTACACAGGTTGATATGGATCCTATTACACAACAAACAGCACTAGCATCGGCTGGTGGTAAGAAAGACCCGGTTTACGTTGATGATGTTTTCAGCACCACGCTTTATACCGGCAACAATTCAAACCAGACGATTTCTACTGGGATTGATAATACAGAGAAGTCTTTGCTATGGTTCAAAGGGAGAAACTATGGCTTTAGTCATATGTTGTTTGACACAGTGCGAGGTAAAACGAGAAGTTTAAGCACTCAAGTCACAAACCAAGAAAACCCGAACATCCCAAATTTTGATTTTACATCTGATGGGTTTACTTTACAGACTGGCGGTGAAAGTATAAACAATGGCGGCTTAACTATGGCTGCATGGAATTTTAAAGCACAGAAGGGTTTCTTTGATGTAGTTACTTATACGGGAAATAGTACTGCAGGTAGAACAGTTGCGCATTCGCTCGGCAGTGTGCCGGGTATGATAATTGTAAAATGTACTAACCATGCATACAGTTGGAATGTATTTCATCGCAGTCTGACTGGCACCCATTATCTTGAGCTAGAGACCACTGGATCTGCTGGACCTAATGCTAATATTTGGAATAATACAAATCCAACATCAACACACTTTACGCTTGGTAATTCAGTAACCGTAAACGAAACTGGAAAAACCTATGTCGCCTACGTCTTTGCTCATGACGACGCACAGTTTGGCACAGATAGTGATGAAAGCATTATTAAATGTGGGACTTATACGGGTACTAATGCAGCTGGACTTCAAACGGTTGATGTAGGATTTGAACCCCAATTTGTATTAATAAAAAATAGTACTACTAGTGCTAACTGGTTTATATTAGATTCAATACGTGGAGCCGCAGATGATGGTAATGATCAACCTATTTTACAACCAAATACTGCAAATGCTGAGACATCCCCTGCGGGAGGAGGTTTAAGGGTATTTATCACCAATAATGGGTTTGGATGGCGTGATCAGACTGGAAACCCTGTAAGTGGTGCAGGTAATACTTTTATCTACATGGCAATCCGCCGTCCGAATAAGCCGCCGGAATTAGCGACGGAAGTGTTTGCTATGGATACAGGAAAGACATCTTCTACCACCCCAACATTTGATAGTCCATTTGTTGTTGATGCAGCGATAGAAGACAACTATTTTCACGCAAGGATTATGGGTGCTAAATCAATGTTTACTTATCTCGGTGACAGAGGTGAACAAACTGATGCTTTAGCAACTTGGGATTCTAATTTGGGTTGGGCTAAATCTTATAACTCAAGCACTTTGTCGTATATGTTCAAACGTGCACCAGGCTTCATGGATGTAGTTACTTATACGGGGACAGGTGTCACCCGTACCATAAATCATAATTTAACAGTTAAACCTGAACTGATGCTATTTAAAAGTAGATCTGCAGCTAATAACTGGGTTACATACGACAAAGTTAATGGTGCAACAAACTATATGTCATTTAACATGGACATTGGGACGGTTCCCAGTAGTTCAATTTTTAATAATACCGAACCAACAAGTTCAGTTTTTACTGTATCAGGTGCTTCTGGTAATGTAAACGGCGGCGGAGGAACTTACATCGCCTTCCTCTTCGCAACCCTACCCGGCATATCAAAAGTAGGTAGTTACACTGGAACTGGTAACGCAATTAACGTCAACTGTGGATTTACTAATGGTGCAAGATTTATACTAATTAAACGCACTAATACCAATACTACTGGCGATTGGTATTATTGGGATACTTTTAATGGCATTGTTAGTGGTAATGATTCATACAATCGTTTTAATCTCTCCCCATCGCGAGTAACAGGAACCGATTACATCGATCCACTTAGTACAGGGTTTACAGTTACTTCATCAGCCCCTGCTGCTCTTAATACCAGTGGCGGCACCTATCTCTTCCTCGCAATCGCTTAATTAATCATGGAAATTCGCAATCGTTCAAATGGTGAATTGACTACCGTTAGTCAGTTCAAAGCAACACAACCAAATACAAGCTTTCCTAAGCAAATTACAACTGACATCCTTGATAATTTTGGATATGACCCTGTACTAAATGGTGCTGCAGCTACTGTCACTGCTCCTTATGGAGTTAGTACACGTAGTGGTGTCGAAGAAATTGATAGCAAGTGGTTTACGAAATTCATCGCTGGTCCGGTTTTTACTGACACTACAGATGGCGACGGCAACGTCACGACAGCAGCAGACAATGAAGCTGCATACAAAGCACGTATTGACACCCAAGCCGCTGCAGCTGTGCGCTCAGAACGTAACAGGTTGATTGCTGAAACTGACTGGGTGATTGTTATGGCAAAAGAGACTGGAACAAACATTCCATCAGCAACAAAAACCTATAGACAGGCACTGAGGGATCTACCGTCAGCAGCTGGGTTTCCGCACACGATGACTTGGCCGACACCACTGGAATAATATATATAGCACAAGGCGTTGAATGGCCCTTGATTTTCCTACGCCAACAACAGTTGGCCAGATATATACACAGGGGTCATTAACGTATATTTGGGATGGGACTAAATGGGTTGGCCAAGGTGCGGCCGCAGTAGTTCAAAGTAAGATCGAGAAAGGAAATACATCTGCTGAAGTTGTTGACACCGGCTCTGACGGCCAGTTTAAAGTAACAACTGAAGGAACGCAGCGCCTTACTGTTGACAGCTCGGGAAGGCTGTTGGTTGGTACAAGTGTAAGCCCAACTGCTGGCAGTGGCGTAATAGCCAAGTCAGTGATTCAGGGCAATACTTCTAACTCAGCTGGCGCTGGCTTTCTTTCATTGCAACGTGGACAAGGTGCCGCAAGTATTGGTACGAATGAAACGCTTGGTCAAATTAATTTTTCGGATAGCTCAGGCTTTGACTATGCAATTATTAAAGGCCAATCTTCTGCTGCTGGAGGTAGTAGTGACTACCCAGGTAAATTAATTTTTGGCACATCTGCTGATGGAGCAGCAACAACGACTGATCGAATGGTTATCGACAGCTCGGGCAAGGTTGGGATTAATCAATCCTCACCGACTGCATTTATTCACGCTAAGTCAGGAGCAAATGACGGGACAGTTATTGGAACTTTTGAAGGAGCCACTAACAATAAGCTAGACATTAAATTTATTTCCACCGGACCAGCATTAAACGTTACAGCAGGTGATCCACTTGTTTTCGAAATAGGCGGCAGCCAGAAAATGCAAATCGACAGCGCGGGAAATCTTGGGATTGGAACGTCGTCGCCAAATGCGCGTTTAATGGTAAATGCCGGTATCACACAAACATTTGGTTCTGCTCCTTTAGCCATATTTGGCTCAGGATTTGCTGCTGGATATTACTCTACGATCGGTTTCGGTCCTACAAGCTCTACATATACAATTCCACCTGCTGGAATTGGCTATACACCAACA
>Ga0257106_1000253_pt1 | contig 33306 bp, 22 predicted proteins | sample LP_taG_3_FD_190177 | JGI IMG/M metagenome (GOLD analysis project Ga0257106, IMG submission 190177) | Marine microbial communities from Northeast Subartic Pacific Ocean, Canada - LP_J_2011_P26_10m | ecosystem: Environmental > Aquatic > Marine > Oceanic | place: Canada: Northeast Subartic Pacific...
TAAAGTATTTCCATCAACATCACTTGCAGTTGGTGTATAGTTATATGTTGAGTCTTCATTCACCGTTGCGGATGGAGTACTTGTAAAATAAGGAGCGTCATTGGTATTAGCAACAAGAATGTTATATGTATATTGCTCGGTATCGATACTATCGGTTATACTAAAAGTTACTACATTCGTTCCTACATCTCCATTTACAGGAGTTCCTGTAAGTTTTGTTCCATCCCAACTTAACCATGATGGTTTCACAACACTTACCGTAAGTGGACTTACATCACCCGGAAAATAAGGTGTATATGTACTATCTTCATTAACATTTTGAGTAGGATTATTATCATAAAATTCAAAAGGTGTGAGGAAATTTGCATTTAATGTAACTCCCTTATTTTGCTTAATTATTGCTTTAGATCTCCATCCATCTAAACTATAATGGTTCGCAAAATAAATTATTGGAGTCCCGTAAAATGTCTTACTCTCCCATGCTAAGAATGTTGCATTCATATTTGCAACAGACAAATTGGGTGGGTAAAAATTACTCCAAACGTTTACAAATTGAGTATCCATGAAACCAAGAGACTTATCAAAAGAATTAGCTCCGTTGAACATCCAAGCAACAGAATATGGAGTTCCTTTAGGACAATTAATCGTCCAAGAATCTATACCAATACCCTGAAAATCATCCGATTTATAAAAGAAATGAGTCATCGAATTTGGATTATTTATAGTCCATCCAGTTACATCTACATTCATTCCAGACTCCGTCCAAGCAAATGTGCTTGTACATGTTACAGCATCAGCATTGGATGAATTTTGTCCAATAGTCCAATTTTTTATTTCTTGTCCGTTTGTACTATAACCCGAAATATTTCTACCAAAAGCACTTTGAAAACATTGTGCAGTTGTTGTACAATTTTCAAGATTCCAATTATTCATTTTAAATACAGAATTATTTCCAAGTCTCCAGCAATTGTAGAATGCTAAATCAACTCGCGACACATATGTAGAGTCCCATCCGGTGGTTGAATGAGAAAGATCTATATCTAAATTATGTCCTAAATAGTAATTATCCCTGAATATCATCTCCATAGAATATAAAAGACCTGAATGACAATTAATATTCCAAGATGATAAACCCACTCCCGTAAATTCACTACATTTATAGAAACCTCTATCAAAACGATTTGGGTCTTTAATCTCCCAACCACTTACATCGCCATTAAACTTTGTACATTCATAAAATATTCCATAGAAGCTTAGACCAGTTGTTATATCTGCATCGCCGCGACTTATTTTCCAATTTTTTATACTAACATTATTCGATGGATTCGGATATGTTAATCCACTGGGAAGATAGGATGCATTTCCAAAGGCCCGAATAGAAAACTGTGTACTGCTTTCCGAATCATTTAAGTTGCCTAAATTACATCCATCCATTTTAAATGATGAATTTGTATTAATTCCAAGACAAGTACAATAAGAAATGCCGTGGTGCAAAGATGTACAATATGAGTAATCCCAAGTGCCTCCTCCACCATTAGAAGAATCACTAATATCGATATGTACATTATTTCCGAACGTATAACACTGGTAGAAACATTGAGTCATTGAATATAACCTCCCAGAAGGTGAAGTAACTATCCACGAAGAAATACCAACCCCCCTCCATATCTCGCAATTCCTAAAACATCGGTACATATTATTTGGATCTGTTACTATCCAATTACTTAAATCACCATCAAATTTAGTATCTCCGTAAAAAGCCTCTTCGATATTTACTCCAGCTGTTAAATTACTAGAACCAACATTCCATCCGGTCAAAGATACTGTTGCCGAAGTATAAGAGGAACTATCATATCCAAATGAGCGATAGAATATTCTAAATATTGTGGAACAATTACTTAAATTCCAATTCTGAATAATAACATTAAATCCATTACCCAAATTTGTAGTCAAAGAAAAGATATCGTTCGCCTCAAACACATTTGTCATATTCCAACTTGAAAGATTCAATTCTTGAGAATTATTAGTTTGTCCTGTAAAATTGGCAGATCTAAATAAATACGCCATACTTGTATTAACTCTAATACCTGGTGCATCCGTTGTAGAAATCATACCATCAAAGTTGTTGAATTGAGATCCATCAATAGGAAGAGGAAATCCATCAAAACTCTGAATATCGAGTGTATTGTTACTTACCAAAGAGTTGTTTTTGAAATAGGCCCCCCAAACATGATTTGTATTATTTAAGTCCGCTTCTCTAAATGGCATTACCATTTGAATTTTGTATGTAGTGTTACTATCCAGACCAGTTTTGCTTGCCATATAACCTTCATCTACAATAGAGTCATCGTTATATTCTCTAATAACCATATATGGCGATTCATTACCCGTAACAGTGTTAATTTTAATTGCTACATTTGCAATAAATACTGTTTTATCACCGGCGGCACTATTATTATTAATAGTTAATCTATAATCTCCAGGATTAGTAATCGTGAAATTAAAAGTATATTCTACAAAGGAATGGTTGGAAGGATTCGGGGTATATGTTTGACTATTATTGTCGAATTCTACTTCTATTGTACCATTATTTCCGGACCTGTCGGCGCCCAAAAAAGTTATACTATAAGTTCCTGCTCGATGTATTTTTATTGTTTGAAATATATAGCTTCCCGTACCTTGTAGAGCTATCCAATATTTTTCTATATCGTCAGTATTACCAGGTAATGACCATGCACTGGTATTACTTGAATTTGTCTTATCAATTGCATGTACATGGTTAACAACCCAACCAACCATGTTAGTTATATCGTTTAAACTATGCACAGGCGTACTATATCCCGAAAATCCCTCAATGTCTGCGAAAGTTCCATTTTGTAAAGAATACAATGGTTCACTTGTACCTGTATTTCTAAAAGGTGAATCAAAATCTGTAATTCCGGATACTTTCATAGAGAGCATACTTGTTTCAAAAACATGAAGTACGAATGATTGTTCAACATAGGCAACTGAACCATAACCAGAACCTGTATCAGTAACTCTTATTATAATATCATAATAACCTTCATTATTGTTTGGTACACCATATAATGTATTGCTTGATGTATCCCAAGTTAACCAATTCGGTTTTGTTGGAACAGTAATTGTAAGACTATCTCCATGTATTTGATCTGGATCGCTTATAATTGGTGTGTAACTATATGTTGTCTTGTCAAGAACTGATGTTGAAGGAGTACTTGTAAAAACAGGAGGATCTGCAACATTATTCACCGTAATTGTAAATGATTGGTCGACATCAACAGTTCCATCATTAACTCTTATCGTAACAGTTGTTACACCAACATTGTCATTTGTAGGTGTTCCCGATAGTGTTGTTGTTGTTTGGTCCCAGTTTAACCACGAAGGACCTATTTCATTAGTTGCATAAAGACTAAAAGTTAAAGTGTCTCCGTAAATTATATCATCATCCGTAGCAGTTGGTGTATAACTATATGATTCATCTTCATAAAGAGCTCCCAACGGAGCACTTGTAAAAACAGGAGGATCGTTTGTATTATTTACAGTAAGAGTGAATGATTGATATGTAGTTAATATACTATCGGTAACGTATATCTCAATTGGATGATCACCAACATCTCCATTCGTAGGTGTTCCTGAAAGTAAATTGCTTGGTGCATCATACGTTAACCATGTAGGTTTTGTTGGAACAGCAATTGTAAGACTATCTCCATGTATTTGATCTGGATCGCTTACAAGTGGTGTGTAAGTATATAGGATATCTTCATCCGCACTTGCGAATGGATTACTTGTAAAAACAGGAGGTTCATTTACATTATTAACTGTAATTGTCCATGTTGCCTCACTATAATCTCCTGGATCATCGGTAACTCTTAATGTAACAGTATGAACACCAACATCACTATTTGTTGGTGATCCGTGAAGGGTAGTTATATTATTCGAAGTGCTCAAACTTAACCACGATGGTTTTGTTGGAGCAGTAATTACAAATGTATCTCCATGTATAGAATCATCGTCACTAACAGTTGGTACATAAACATACGCACCCACAATAGTAATATTACCACCCGCAGTATGTCCCCATGAATCACTCCCATATTTTAGCTGAGAAGGCGTTGTATTTTTTACGAATATTGTAGTTGTCTCGGCATTGTAATCAATTACTACATCTTCAGTCAACTCCGAACCACCTGATGTATAAATTTTAAAAGCACCCCCAGCATAGGCCTGATTAACTTGTGACCAATCAAATATATATGCTTGACCCTTTATCAAATCTATATCCCCCATCCGAGACGGTGCACCCCACGCATTGTTGCCAAAACTAGTATTAATTGTTATTGGAGTTGATCCATATATGACTAATGCATCAGGAGGATTAGTAAATATAGGTGTATCATTAACATTAATTACAGTAATTGTCCATTCTTGCTCGTTAAATAAAGTATCATTATCAGTTACTCTTAATTTAATAGTATGATTACCAACATCTCCATTTACAGGAGTTCCGGTAAGTTCTGTTCCATCCCAATTCAGCCAAGAATTCGTTAAATCTGTAATCGATGTAATTGTAACAGAGTCTCCGTGTATAAAATCGTCATCCAATACTTCTGGTTTATAATAATAAGCTGAATCTTCGTTAACGGTTGCACTTGGAGAAATATTTGGATCAAAAACAGGAGCATCAGGAGTATTAATAACTGTAAGTGTGAAATTAAGATTTGTATATTCCCCTAAAGTATCGGTTGCTTTTAATACTATAGAATGATTTCCAACATCATCATTTATTGGTGTTCCGAATAGTTCGGTTTGGGTATCATCCCAACTTAACCATGAATCATTTAGATCTGTTTCACATGTTATTACAATATTATTTTCATATAGGTCTGAATCACTTACGGTTGGAATATATGAGTAAGGTGAATCCTCGTCTATAGTTACAATTGCTCCAGGACTATTTGTAAAAGTTGGTGGAACACTTGTAGCAGATACATTGATTGTAAAGTTTAAATTGGTATACATTGGTGGGGAACCATCATCTGTTACTTTCAATTGTATATTATGATTTCCTCTATCATTTAGCGATGGATCACCAGAAAGTGTTGATCCATCCCAATTAAGCCAAGAATTAGTCAGGTCAGTCTCATTGTCGATTGTAAGGCTATCTCCAACGTCAATATCATTTACAGTTGGAGTATAAGAATATGTTTGTTGTAAAGCAATATTAATTGTTGCATTGGGACTGTTTGTAAAAGTTGGAGGGTCGTTAGTGTTCGAAACAGTAATATTATATTGAAATGTATACATTGTGTCGCCACCTGAAGAAAAAATTGCTACATCTGAAATTAAAAACTGAATTGTATGATTACCTAGGTCAGCATTTCCGGGTATTCCGGAAAGTTCAGATCCATTCCAACTTAACCACGTTGGTTTTGTAACATTTACTGTAAGTGGACTTACGTCGCCCGGAATATAATTGTATGTATTGTCTTGATTAATATTTGTAGATGGAGTATTATTAGCAAACTCGAAAGGTATTTCTAATAATGCGAGTAAAACAACTTCTTTTTGACTTTTAATTCTTGCCTTAGATCTCCATCCTTCCAAACTATATTTAGTATTTCCAAAATCAATTGTATTTAGAAGAAATGACTTATTTTCCCATTGTGAGAATATAGCGTCACAATTTGTAATAGAAATAGATGTATAAGTTACAAAATCTGTCAAAGATGAAACAAACTCAGTGTTTAGAAATCCAATATTTTGGTCCAATGCGGTATTTCTAAACATGTAATCGCCAGAATATGTTAATTGTCCAGGACAATTAATTATCCAAGAATTTATACCTATACCCGTAAAATTAACACAATTTTCGAATAAAGAAACCATATTATTTGGATTAATGATTGTCCAATTACTGATATCTCCATTAAATTTATCACTATCGTTAAACGCCTCTTTGATATTTACTCCAGCTGTTAAATTACTGGAACCAACATTCCATCCAGTCAAAGATATAGTTCCAGATGTATAAGAATTATCATTATATCCAAAACTCATACCAAAGATATTTGTCAGATAACTACAATTAATCAAATTCCAATTTTCAATAGTGACATCATAATTACATCCAAGATTAACAGAATTATAAAACATATGATTTACTCTTGTAACATTTGTCATATCCCAACTTGAAAGATTTAATGGATTCATATAATATTTGTGTCCATCCCAAGTTGCCGATCTAAAACAATTCTCCAAACTTGTTCCGACCCTTATAGATGGAGCATCTGATGCTTCTATTCTTCCTTTAAAACCTCTAAATTGATTTCCGTCAGATGCGATTGGAATATTCCCAAATTGGGTAATATTCACAGTTGTATTATTTACAAGTTCGTTTTCATAAAAATATATTCCCCATCTTTCATTTGAATCATTTAAATTAACTACTGGTAAACTCATCTCAATTGTGTATGATTGAGATGAAGAAAGACCAGACATTGTTCTCAAATATCCTTCATGTACAACAACACTACCCGTAGTAATTTTTACATAAGGAAATACACCAATATCATTCTGATCTTGATCATAAAAGGGAACACTAAGATTCTCAATACCTGAGACTGTAAAGATAAATTTACTATCTAAATACGTTTCTAATTCAGGTTCTGGCTCTGGCTCCGGTTCTGGCTCTGGCTCTGGCTCCGGTTCTGGCTCTGGCTCTGGCTCAGGCTCAGGTTCTGGTTCTGGCTCAGGTTCCGGTTCTGGTTCTGTGGAATCAATTGTAATAGTTACTTGTTCTGTAAGTGTTGTCGGTCCACGATACGCATCATTATCGGATATTTCGAATATTATATTAAATGTTTTATCCTCATCAAATTCTTGAGGAGTTCCATGTAATCTTCTTTGATTTGGATCCCACATAAGCCATGGTATTGGATGAGTATTGTAATTATTCGTATTTGTACCAGAAGTATTCAATCCTTCTGAATAATTATCTCCTGTTAAAGTTATTGCCACTCCATTCTCATCAACAAATGGATCATTAAATTCGTTTCGTACAGCATTTGTCGTATACCCACTTATTGTGTTATCCTCTATGCCTCTCTCTATTATTCCTCCGTCATTTACATTAGCAACAGGACTGATTATGTTAATTGTGGCATCTGTCCCATAAATATCTTTTGCAATTGGAAAATATTCAAACTCGTATTTTGGGACGTGCCATGTAAATTTCTTTGAAGAGAAATGTAATACCATTTCAGGTTCGGGTTCTGGCTCTGGCTCTGGCTCTGGCTCAGGTTCGGGTTCTGGCTCAGGTTCCGGCTCTGGCTCTGGCTCCGGTTCCGGTTCGGGTTCTGGCTCAGGTTCTGGTTCGGGTTCTGGCTCAGGTTCCGGTTCCGGTTCTGGCTCCGGTTCCGGTTCGGGAGGATTTACCGTTGGAGTTATATCATAGTAATCAGCCATATTTGCATTCGCAATATAATAACTTCTAAACTGCTGAGATAAATTTTCTCTAAAAAACAAACTTTGGTCTTCAGTACTAGTATATTTTGGATCAATTAATGCTCCCGATAAACCTTGTTCGTCTCCTTCATTCCAATTAGCATATAACTCATGCGTTTTCTTTTGCGCAATAAAGTATCCTTTTAAACTTCGCCCTTCTTCAAGGGGATTTGAATAAAAATCTTCTTGTTCTTCATCATTATTCGTCCACTCCCAGAATCGAAGGATCTTTCTATCATCGGGCATCTTATATAAATCATAGATATTTTTGTGTGTATTTTAATAACAAACTTTAGTATTTAACATGTACTTAGAACCATTCTTCATACAAAATTTTACCCAATATATTAACAGAATATTAATTAATTTGGCAAGAATTCATATGAAAAATAATTATACATAAAAGAGCAACTATAAGTTGCGAATGACCCGTGTAGAATTCGAATCTACAACCTTCAGGTAATTCCATGGATTTGGAATCTGACGCGCTACCGTTGCGCCAACGGGTCCAAAAATATCTTCCACTGGGATTCGAACCCAGGTCGGCAGAATCAAAACCTGCAGTCCTAACCAACTAGACTATAGAAGAGTTTATATGAACAAGTTTTTTACTTGTTATTATAATTATAATAACATTTGCTTATATAGATTTTATAGATGGTTTGTTAAAATAACCTTTAAAACATCTATAATTCTTTAACCAACTTATACAATTGCTCTTTTCGTGTTTATCTGAAATACAATCAGGAATTAGATTAAACAAACTTTGAATTTGTGTTTCATTGAATGAATATGAATTGATTTCTTGATATCTAATAATTACGTCTTCATATTTTCTAAGAGCTTTATAAAATTCTTCCTGCGTATCTTCTATTGCTTTGAGGTATTTCTCTTTTACTTCTAAAGATGGATGTGAAATATAACTATTCGGATCTTCATTCCATGTATTCTGTCTAATATAAAAGTAATGCCAAGTAGTTCCACAAATATGTCTCACTTCTTTATCTAATTCAGGTTTAAAAATGTTCTCCAATTTATATATCTCCAATTTATCAAATTGGTCTCGCATCTTTTTTTCTTTAGAATCCTTATATTGCCATTTGAGTATTATTTTATAAGCTTCAGCAAAAGCTTTGACGTAAGTGAATAATTCATCGAAATTAAAGCGTCGTAATCTTAGTTCTGTCATAGGAGGAGTTTGTCTTCTTTTATATTCTTTATTCCTATCAGTATATAGTTTCAAAAAATAAAGCAAACTTTTTTTGGAACATGGTTTTATAATAAAATCATGTTCCATCATGATATTAATCAAAATATTTTAATAGATTTGATTTCAAATGCATTAAATCTGACCATAAAAAACAACTACAACTTTCGATAAGTACTAATTTGGTCAGAAAAAATCTGAAATTTTTATTTTTTTTTTAATTTTTTACAACATTGCTAAAAGAATGTAATGAATAAGCGAAAACACTTAATTCGAGTAGGCTAATCCGCCCATGCCTGACATGATGCGGAGAACATTGTAATTGGTGGCGTAAACACGGACCTTGGCATCACTCGTGACCGCGGCGGCGGTGAGGGTGAGCTGAAGGGTAGCGTTATCGATACGCGACATATTACAGGTTCCCGATGGCTGGTGCTCTTCGGGTTTAAGTCCGAACGAGTAAACGTTAATACCAGTCTTGGGGACGTTGGTGTGATGTTGGTAAGGTTGGACAAGATTGAAGTATCTGCCCATGCGCTCCGAGAAACGATCGTGACCGTTGAGTTGGAGCTTGGCGGAGAAGACAGGGTTGAAACCAGTGTCTTTCGAAGTCCACTGTATGAAGGTACCGGTGGTGGTGCCAGTCGAGCTGGGGTAGTCGGAACTGGCGGCGGTCGCGGAGGCGGGCGCAGTCATAACTACGCCACCACCGTAGGGGTCGCTTGGGTTACCGGTCGCCCAGGTGGTGTCGACAGCATCAGTGTAATTGAACCATTGTTTGCCACCGGCGACGGAGGAGGCGAGGACCGCATCGGGTTGTACAACCCAGATAAGTTCCTTACATGGGTGGTTGAAGTTGAGCTTGATCTTGTTGCTGACACTCGAGACGGATTCGTCACCAGTGAATTGAACTTGCTCAATGAGGTACTCGTGCGAGACTTGCGCGAAGCGGCGTCTCTCATCAGTGTCAAGGTAGATGTAATCTACGAAGAGCGAGGCGGCGGCGAGCGATGGGGGAGCGAGTGGCACACCATCGAAACAGTCCGAAGCACCACGGAACTCAATGTTAATCTTGACCTCGTGATATTGAAGAGCAATAAGAGGAAGGGCAAGTCCTGGGTTGCGGCAGAACCAGAATTCAAGAGGGATGTAAAGATCCATTTCGGGGGTTTGCGACGCGACGGTGGCGGTGGTTGGCAGGGTAAGGGCGGGTACGTTGCCAATCATGTTGGCGTAACCAGCCTTCTTACCGGATTCTTGCGAAAGCTCGTTCCAGATGTGCATCCAGTCACCGTAGTGCTTGTCGATGCGTTGTCCACCGATCTCAACCTCGGCGTACTTGATAAGTACGTGACCGAGGTGATTGAGCCAGCGGAAAGACGCGTCCGCGGCGACATTGACACTGGGGACAGTGACTTGAAGGTAAACGCGGTGCATGAGGTCACCATTTCTTGAAACGGTGCATGTTACGCGCTTTCCGAAATCGGCAGAACCATTGAAGGTTTGCTCGATAGCCTCCATCGAGAAATTCGTGTGGCGGCGGTAAACTACCTTGAAGAAGGTAATTTGCGGGTTACCGGTAAGGTAAATGTCTTGGGCACCATAAGCTACTAATTGCATTAATCCTCCTCCCATTGTATAAAGTTACATAAGAAAAAAAATCTGAGGTATTTAAAACATTCGAATTTGTTACATGTACTGTTTTTTAAACATATGAACAACTCCCATTCTAAGAAGGAGAATCTTACTGTTACTGAAAAAATTAGACTTTATTCAGAAAAAATGATTAATAAGTTGGTCAATATAGGATATATATAAATGACAATACCATGGGATATAGTGAATATTTTGTACGTTTATAACCGTAATAAATTTGTAAATACATGCAAAGAATTTAATGAAAAATACAAAAAGGAAAACGAATCTGCAAAAAAAATTCAAGAATGGTGTGATAAACACTGTGATCGGAGTAGACAGTGTGACAATATGAGTAAAAGAAGATTAATATATCATTATAAACTTAACTATGAATGGTCGTATCTTAAAACATATCCAACATTCTTAGTTAACAAATGTAATAAATTACATTTGTTAGAAAAGGCAAAAAAAGCAGAATTAGTGGGAACTCGTCAGAGTATTATTGAATTTCTATATGAACCAAATATTACAAAAGATGATATACTTTATGCTGGATGGTAAAAACTTATCGCACATATACATCATAATGTAGAGATTTCAATGCGTTCAATATAAAAGTGTCTGTATCTTCTGATTTAGGAATGCATACAAATGTTATAATTGCTATTTTGTGTCTATTCCAAGGAATGTATTCATATATTTTTACATATTTATCATTTATATTAGAGGGTGATACTATAACCTCCGGTGTTTTACAATAATTCATAATAGCTGGGCTTGTTCCACATTTTGGCAAACCTTTTATAACTTTGTTAAATCTATTGTATTTTGGTATTTCCCATAAATGTCTATGAAATCTATATTTTTTAATTTCAATCCAAACATCATTGTTAAATTCCATACTATTCTGAAAATTTATCTGACAAAAAGAAAACACACAATCAATTATGATTAATGTGTCTTATTGTTTACGTACAATTTTGTGTGATGATCTTTTAAATCATATAAACGGGTTTATGACAAATCCATATGAAATATATAAAGAACATGCCGAAATTCATTATAATTTATTTAGTTCATTACTAATCAATGAGTTTAACCAAATGTTTTTAACTTGGCAATTTACAAATTCCTGCTGTCATTATGCAATATCCGAAATATGTAAATATAAACCAAGCAAATTTAGAATAGATTCTTTTATATATTCTATAAAAAGAAATTGTCCGGAATATTCTATTTTAAATGGAGGAAAAGATATATTAATGACAATTGGGTGTATTTCTCACGAAAAATGGAGATTACTTGGAATCTTGGATAAACAAAAAATTTATAATAGTAGTTATTAATGGAGATACGCGTAAATAGAAACTTTCGTAAAAAGTCTCTTAGAAAGACTGTTGGAGGAACTCCACCAAGTCTTGAAACATTATTAAATACTTTTGTACAAATAAAAACAGAATTTAATAATGCGGAATATGGACGAGATATAAAAATTGAATTTTTCAGCTTAACTCATCTTAATCCATACAATAACACTGTTTCTGAGCATAATAAATATTTTATAGAACGTGATGCTACAGGAGATGAATATGAATTATTACATTATTCATTTAGAAAATTTAAACAAATTGGGATCGCAATTCAGGCACATAGTGTGTATGGTGGTTTACATACTATAGCAAGATCATACCATAATAATGAATATGATTTGACCGAAAAAAGTGTTGATGGAAATGGTGATATTGTAACTCTTATACCCTATTCTGAAAATTATTTACAAGATCTCAAAAATATGAAGCAGGATTTAATAAACTCTAATCGTGGAAATAATCCGATTACTTTAAATGCGATTGCCTCTATTACACGTGGAGTCGAAATTATAGGTCATAGAGTCGAACTATTTAGAACATTAACAGCTATAGAGGGTGCAAGAAATATACATAGAAGAGGAAGAGAATCGGTTAATTATCAATTAGCATCAATTCCAGAAGATATTAGCAATGAATTAGCCAATTTTCAGTTTGGAGGTTCAAATATTCCTGAACCGGAAGAACTAATTAGTATTTTTAAAGAAATACAAAACAAAAATGGGGATGAGCTTTCTGATTTTATTACACAAAAACTTTCATATTATAATCATAATGTTAACCCCTGGGAAAAATATACTTTAGACCCTAGAATGATAAATATAGATGGGGAAATTGAATTGATTCATAGTTCTTTTCGAAGATTCAAGCTAATCGGTCTTGTATCTCCAGAAGAATTTGCAAATATGTATTGGAACGGCTTATATACTTTAAATGAAAAAAGTGTTGATTCTTATGGGAATGTTGTAAATCTTCTTCAATATACCGAAAAGTATGTTGAAGATGTAGAAAATAATACTTATTATACTTCAGATCAAAAAGAATATTTCAAAAATCTGCGCGATGTAATTCGAACATTGAGTGCTATTAAGGATGCTCTTCTACTACCACATAGAACCCGAGAGTCTAGAAATTATGAATTAGCAAATTTTCCAAAAGATATTAGTAAGGAAATAGCTAATTTTCAGTTTGGCGGAGGAAAGAAAGTTCTTGGACTGGATTTAATTGAAAATAAGTTTTATAAAGTTCTTAGATTTCAATATGGACAAGGAATTAGACACGGAGTGCCAGATATAAATGGTCTAAGACATATCAGGTATATTCCGAGACATATTATTAGAGATTCACAAGGTAAAAATAGAGCATATATTTCTTATGCTCGGTATATTGGTCCTATGGGCGAGAATGTTCCTGAATCTCGAACGCATATATGGGATGAAATAGTACTTGCTCAACGAGAAAGACATGTGAATACTGAAATACATGATTCTTTTTTTTATGATGAACTTAATGTACCGCGGCGGATTTTTGAAGATATACATGGAAATATATTTATTATTAGTGAACATCATGTAGAAGGACCTAATAATGAATTTCATGAACTTTTGCCGTCAGATTTGGAAAAAGATATTCAACAATATCCAATTGAACTTGCAAAAAAAGAACTTCGTTCTAAATCACCACTACCCGAGGATTTAATACGAACGATTACAGATATGAGTTAAAAAAATGATTAATTTGTAATAAGACATTGAATTAATAATCAAAATGACTCTAGGTGTATATTGTTATCCAACACAAGTCCGCTCATGGCTTCCACACGAATTTATTTGTCCGAAGACATCAAGAACCGTAAAAACTTATAAAATTGGTTGTGCTGAGGACGTTGAGTATAGAATTTGTAGCGAATTAAATGAAACTTTATGTGAAACAAAAGCTTATTATACTCCAGAACATTTCAAAATTATGAAAGTAAATGATGGATGCGCATATGCTGCTGAAACAGTATTACGTAACCGACAAAAAAATATTGCAAATAGATTTAATGTGGAAAGCCTATCTATATCTGATGACAACTCACGTGGCGAAAAGGAAATTTACTTTCTAACAGAAAATGATTTGAAAGAAATATGGCAACCTATTCCTGTATATAATAGTACATCCATCATTTTAGAACATATGCCTGGACGTGCTCCGGAAGTTTCCCGTAAATTACAAGAAATTGCCGAGAATAGAGACAGATTTAAAGATTGTAAAATTATCAAAGGTACTCGTTACGATAGGTCACGAGTAAAAGAAAGGAAAAGGGATGATAGTATAATTAATTCCGATATGACATTAGAGTCTTTATTACTATGGACCAGACGAAATGATAGTCCGGCAATTGGTTGGAATGCTCCGCGACAAATCGGTTTACATCATCATACAACAAGGGATGGACAAGTAAAAGAAAAGAAATATTCTATGGCTGATTTAAGATGGGATTTAAAAAATTATTACATTGCCTTTTCTCTACCAAATTAGACTAAACCTTGTTCTAAATTAATGATTTCCTTAACACAAAAATATTCAGCTACACTGAATATTATATCTCGAAAATTTACTTTTGTCGGAGGTTTAATAGCGTGCTCTCCATAAAAACACACTATAAATTCAAATACATCATTGTGTATCAACTGTTCTCTATTTCCAATGTATCTTACTATATCTTTAAAATGTTTTAATAAAAATTCAAAAGTACGAATATTTGATCGGTTCAGTATATTAGCATCTTGTTCCAAGTAAACCAGGTAACCTTTTTTGTACTTATGTGGCAGTTTCAAGAATAAATCGGTGGTTACATCTCTTGCATATTTCCAATAGTTCTTTTGCGTATGGACTCTTTTAAGTCTTGGAAAGAATTCGCATATTTCTCTCTTTAATTTTGTATCAATGATATTCATACACGAATTATTAAGAATATTTTGAATTTCTGGAGGAATATTTTTGTTTTTTGAAATTTGTTCTAATATATTTATTATTTCGCGATTCGATGAACCTAATTTTGTTTTTCTTATTATTCTATATCTAAGATTATGACAATTTCCCATTCCCCCTTACTATTAAATATATTAAGGGGTACCTATTTAAATACTTATAAATGAAGGGTTCATTCGTAATGAATCTCCTTATTTTCCTTAAAGTTACATTGGCTTTTACATTAAGACGTAAAGTAGCAATTGTAACGGGAGGAACACGTGGTATAGGTTTTGGTATTTCAGAAGCTTTAGCAAAAAAACGATATGATTTATTGCTGTCATATAATAGTGATTATAAGTCGGCAATAGATGCTTGTAAATATTTAGAAAAAAAATATGATTGTAATGTTGAACTTTTTTCAGGTGATATTTCTTTAAAATCAACACGAAAAAAACTATTCAAATGTTATGATCTAAAATATAAGCACAGTCATCATCTTGGTGTTGTTATTCATAATGCCGGTCAATATGTCGGTATTACATCTGGAAATTCAGATGGTTTAAATAAACCTGCTAAAAATTTATCATTTGGTGATGGCTCTATGTTTAATACATATACTGATGAACTTGATATGAGTGTTATGAGGTTTTACCAAAAAATGTATGGTGAAGCATATATTGATATATGTGAGCGTTCGATAGTTCGAATGAAAAATGGGGGGTCTTTGATTGGTATTTCATCTCCAGGGTGTACAACACAATTTAATCCTTCGCCCGGGTATGATATGCCTGGGAGCGGTAAATGTATAATGGAATATGCGATGAGATTATTTGCATTAAGATGTGCTCCTCTTGGCATCAATTGTAATGTTGTTATCCCCGGATTCACAAAGACGGATGCATGGGATCGAATCGGCGCTTCACTCCAAACTACAGGTGATAATATGATTGAAAACATGGCAGAAAAATATTCACCGAATGGTTCTATGACACCGGAAGAAGTTGGCGAAGGAATATATTTACTATGTTCTCCAGAAGGAAGACATATAACTGGGGTTAGTCTACCAATTGATAAAGGCGTTCATTTAAAGATTTAAAGTCCGGTTTTCATATTAAAGGGTACACCATTTTTATCTATAACATTCTTTCTATTTTCGGGAGGAACAATATTTTCACCATTTATTAATCTTTGTCTACCTTCCCAAACCTCTTTGTATATCTTCTCGGTATGATCATAAAACTCACTCAAAAAAGCAATTATTGATTCATTATTGAAGTTATTTGATATATCTGAAATCATTTTCTTTGTAATTTTATCATTACTTGGAGATTGAAATTGTTCTATACTAAATATCAATTTTTGTATTATAAACAGTGTATCTTCGGGTTTTATTTGTTTTGGAAATCTTTCTCTAATTTCCGTATTTAATTCTGTTTTTGAAGGGCAAAATTGACATAAACCGTCCACAAATTGTTCCAATAATTTTCCGATATTTGTTAGGTTTGGTGGATTTTCATCAATATCTTTTCTTAATTGTTTAAATAAATTTTCTTTCGACATATGATATAATATTGTTTTCATTGTCTTAAATAATGAATACAATTTCAAATGTATTATTTAAGACGTTGGTACAGCAAGATGGGACGTATAGCGACCGCATCGACGACATAACTACTACACAACCAACACCGAAACCGAATGCTAATGCAGCGCTCGATTATTCTAATATATGCTATGGAATTCAGTCTGACATGACAAATATACGATTCTTATTGGATATTGAAACAACAAAAACAACTCCTATACCCAAAAATGGATTAATGAATCGTTTTGAAGATAGCGATTCAAAAATAATATCTATAAATTCCACTGAAATAGAATTATGGAATGAGAAATTTCAATATTTTGATATATTATCACATGATGGACTAAATAAAGCTGGCTACTATGGAAATCAAATAACATTTCATCACTGTTCTAGGACCGAAGACACAATTATTGCTGATAATCAAAAAACTTATAGAAACAACAAAGGATTCTTTACAATAGAAGAACTGGTTGAGAATATAGTCGATTTTGAGAAATTGGATCGTGCTTCAACTAAATGGTTTGGAGGCATTGATTGTCATCATACTTATTATGAAGGGATATATCCAAATAAAGAAAAAACAATGGTTCAAATTGATTTGAATAATGATATACTTATACCAGTCACATCTTATTATATATCATGGGAAAGTTGAAATATTTTTAAAATTTTCCATAATCCGTTTTAAAGTAAAATGTTGTAATTAAACCGGATAAATACAAAATACCTAATATTTTACCACTTATTTTCAGAATTTTATCGGCAATTTTTTTATCAACCTTAACTATCCTTTTATAATTTAATTTACCATTGCTATGCATACTAGTACTTTCAACATGATTAAAAATTTGTAATCATTTTTGCATTTTAACCCAGATTACTTAGAGCATATGGGTCTGAAGCATCTGGACTCCATTTTTCTTCCTTTTCTATTTGAAAAAATCCATTTTGTGGTACATTTTTGTATACAGAATTACGTTTCTTATTAGAGGTGATATTATTAGATTCATTATTTCTAACCATATTTACTAATTGAGAACGAATTCTTTCTTTCCATGCCGCTTTTTGTCCGTCATTATCATTATCAAATTCAGTTGGCAAAGATGCGTATATTGCTCTTAATTCGATTAAATCAAGTGAACTGCCTATATCAAATTTATTTACTAAGTCACTAACATACATTTTTCGGAGCATATTTTTGGGATAATGAATAATATGAAGAGCCTTATTTCTAAAAATTCTTTTTGTTAGACGTGTAATATCGGTTATAGACATTTCATCATTTATAACTTTTTGTCTAATATTTTCCTCAAGCTGTTTCTCAGTTGTGGTGCTTATATTTGGTGGAACAATTTTTCTCATTATTTCTAAAGCTGTCGCATTTTCTTCTTTTTGTTCATAATCCCATTTTGATCGCATTTGTTGTTCTCGCATAGCATATTGTGGATGAGACCTTAAAGCAACATCAAGTCTTTCTAGATAGTCTTCTGAACATTCTTCTCCTGCAAAACATTTTTGTGTTGCAATTCTTAACTCTTTTTCAATATCATCGAGTGTTCTATTATCACTTTTTTCAGAAGAAACCAATTTTAATTTTTCTTGAAGCGAAGATAAAATCATTTCCAGTTCACTAATTTTATTTTGAAGTTCCATTCTTCGATTTCTTTCTTTAATTAATTCTGTTTCACATTTAGATAGTTCATCACTCTTTAGTGTTTTAGATAACTTTGGAGCAGGTGGTAAACGTACCATTTCTGTGGGGGGTGGTGGAGGGAGATTCTTATGTGGTACATAATTTAATGCTATTGCTATTTTATCAATACCTCCGGCTTTTTTAAGAGAATGTCTTTTCAATTTATAACTCTTCTTTCCAGTCATTAATTATTATGATGTTTTAATTAAAGTAATACGTGCGTAAAATTTCGAATAATTTATATGACATGTAATATTACTAATTCTTGACAATTAGTAATATTTAAGCTCCTGTAGCTCAGTGGTAGAGCGCCTCACTAGTAATGAGAAGGTCGTTTGTTCGACTCAAACCTGGAGCTATTTTCAAACAAAAAAATCATATAAGACCTTAATTATAGAATTATAATAAGAAAACGTAGAGGGTTTTTCTTCATTAGACTACGTGGCCGAGTGGTTAAGGCGACGCCCTGCTATTTTTAGCGTATAGGCGTTACGTTTCACGTGCGCAAGTTCGAGTCTTGTCGTAGTCGTTTGCCTCTGTGGCTCAATGGATAGAGCATCGGACTTCTAATCCGGGGGTTGTGGGTTCGAGTCCCATCAGAGGTACATTTTTAGGGGGAATTAGCTCAGTTGGTAGAGCGCCCGCTTTGCATGCGGGAGGTCATGGATTCGATTTCCATATTCTCCATTTATATATTTTAACAATAACTTTTAAATATTATTTAAGTCTATTTGATAATATTTAGTAGACAGTACATAAAAATGATTAGCGATGAAACTATAAATCGGGAAATATATGATCCAATGTCTGAAGACGATATTATAACTGGATTTCCGGACTTTCCGGATACAATGGGTGACCTAAATTCAACAGAAGACGTTGTTAACTCGGATAGCGAAGAATCTCAAAGAGCAGTTGAAGGGGCTAGAATTCTTACATCTATAAATACTGTACAAATAGAAACAGATGAAAATACTCTGGAATTACCAGATGAATTCAAGTGTCCTATAGGTTTAGACTTAATGAATGATCCGGTTATGGCTGCGGACGGACAGTCATATGAAAGGGCAAAGATTAATCGATGGTTTCGTAATTCGCGACTTAGTCCTATAACGGGATTACGTCTGAATGTTCTTGATGTATTTCCAAATACATTGCTTCGTAATCAAATAAATATTTGGTTAACTCAACAAGGAAGAGAAGAATTACCACAAATGCCTGAAAATATATTATTACGTAATAGAAATACCAGCGATATTCATAGGCGAGACCCGGATGTCGACGAGCTCGTCTCTTCTCTCTCCGCCAGGTACGATGCCCATATCAGAGACACCCATGATCGCAGGTTTTCGAGTGTCCATCCTGAAGTCAATGTAACAAGGGATAGGAGGAGGACGCGTCAAGGTTGGTGGATTACTCTTTCTAAACTTGTGCTTAGGAACGTTGAAAGGGTTGGAGGAAATTTGTATGCACAATATGAAACGGGTGCCTCTCAGTATGAAACGGGTGCCTCTGTAATTCGACGTCTACAGGAACTAAATTGTAAGAAAGTTTTAGTTTTTACCAATGGCGAATATTGCCCAACAGTTGTGGTCGATGATAATACTAATATGGAAGACCTACATACAAGAGTTTACCGTGTAATTTCTGGACCTCGATTACATTCACAACAAGTTGTGATTTCCCCCGGAGAGGAGTATAATCATCGACAAGTATATCGAGAATACCCCACTCAGGCTTTTCGAGCTTGGATTTGGTATGAAAATCTTGATAATAATTCGGCAACTGAAATGATGATGTTTTATTATCCACGCTTAAATAGGAGTGCTATAGCCCGTGCGGAACGTCGACAAATCCAAATTCCGAGACGAGCTACGCCTCTACCGCTTCATGAAATTGCAGAGGCTTTTGCTGTTTCTCCGGAAGAGCCATTTCGAATCTTGCGAAGAAATAGGTTGCAATTTATACATCCAGACTATAGAATAAATGATTCCCATCAATTTGAAATTATAAGACACTCGAATTCATATGGTAATTCTGAAAGAAACAATTTGAATGAGGAACAAATTAATACACCAAATCAACATAGAAATATATTTCAACTTGATGGCTATTGGCGCCGCCTACATCTGCGTCGAGGACTTGAAGCGCGTTTTGACGAGCTACGCAACCGACCCGAAGATAATAACACTGAGATTAATAGAGTCACGAATATGCCTGATGAGAATGATACAATAGTGGGTATGAACACGAACAATGAATTACAAGAATTGAATCGTAAATGTTCTGAATTACAATCAAGAGTTCGAAGTATACAAAATAATTTAATCGAACTTTGCAGAAATTTCCGACAATTTGAAAGTATCTTAACCCAACCTTTTAATACAAATCTAAATACACATATGGATGTTAGTAATACATAAAAAAGTAAATCGATTGGAACAATACGCTAGATATATGACGCAACTTTAAATCCAAGAATGCCGATTTTTCTTGTAACAATAAGACCTACAATACGCCTTTTTCTTTTTCCAATCTCTGATAATATTTCTTTTTTCTCAATCTTATTTTTATTCCTGCGAATAAATGTAGAACCATATATCGTTTGTACTTTCCACACACTCTCCTCTTCATACTGTGATAAAATCCATTTCAAATCAATACTATTCCAATAATGTTCGCGTAATCTGGTTATAACATTACTTATTGGGTACATTATTGAACGCCGATGAAGCATGCTGAAATTCTCCATATTTGCTCCATGTTTTTTACATTCATCCCAATTATAATAATCATCTTTATACCAGAAAACTTGGCGTGGTTCTTTTAAATCATTTTGAGTATCTTTCAAAAATAATGTCCAACAACCTTGTATAGCATATGTATTTTCTCTATTCATATTATTTTGTAGTTAAGTATAAAAACAATTCATTTTTATACTTAGTATATTGACCGATTTGAGAAAAGCAAAAATCTATAAACATATCTAAAAATACGATGCTACTTTAAATCCAAGACTGCCGATTTTTCTTGTAACAATAAGACCTACAATACGCCTTTTCCTTTTTCTAATCTCCGCCAATATATTTTTTTTTTCAATCCGTTTTTTGTGACAATGGACGAATAAATCCCCATTGTTTGTTGGTATTTTCCATACGATATCTCTTACACATTGAATCATTTTCTGTCTAGAATCTCTGGATGATCTTAAATATATTGTAGTATTTGTAAGATCGACTCCGCGTTTTTTACATTCATCCCAATCATAATAATTATCCTTATGCCAGAAAACCCGATAAGGTTGCTCTTTTATCATACTATTCCCAATAAAGGCATTATCGGTATTTCCAATATATTGTTTCCACATACCTCTCATAGCATATATTCCACTCATATTCAGAACCTTCTTGTCCTATAGAGAAAGATATAAACACTAAAGACTAAGTTCTAATTTGCTATTCAAACTAAGTTTAAAACAAAATATACATCATTTTTTCATATACTCTTCTGATATTTTGTTTCATTTAAAGTTTCAAATTAAACAAACTATAATGTTTTTCTATAGGTTTCGGTTTGATAACAGATAATACTTCAATAATTTTTTTGGGATGAATATCTTTCCAGACAATTTCATAAATTCTATATAAAAGTGGAAATTCAAGAAACCATCCGCGAATTTCAAGTAATTTTCCAACACCATATGCTGTATGCCAATCGGGTAGTTTCATATTCCCAAATAGACGAGATTCAAGAAGTTCCCATCGTTCCGGAGCTTCTAACTCATTGAAGTATTTTAAGTCATATTCTTCAGCATATGTTTTAGATAGTAAACATCCTCGACCCGAATGTGTCGTTAATATTAAATCACCAATTCCAGATGCACTTTCAAAAAATGTTTCATGTGAAACAGTATAACGAAGTTTAAGAGATAACTGATACATTTCGTGTAAACCGTTTCGTATAAGCGCCGCTTTTGCATTTGAACCAGAATATACATCAATAAATCCAGTTCCTAGTGCGATTATATTCTTAAATACTCCCGCCAACTCAGCACCAACTCTGTCATGTATTATATCTGTTTTAAAGAAAGTTCTATTGAATAATTCACTTACAATTGTTCCAACTTGGGAATATTCGGAAGCGATAGTAGCTTCTGCAAATTCTCCTCTTGCTAAGGAATCATACATATTTGGTCCGGTCAAAACACATACTTTCGAGTATGGAAAGCGATTTTTAATAAGTTCACATATTGTGAGAATATCTCCTCTATCGCTTACTTTAATACTTTTAACAAGACTTACAACTATTTTGTTGTTAAAGTTTACATTATTTAAGAGGTTATCAATAAATTCTCCGGGAATAGCAATAAAAATAATGTTACTATTAGACAAAGCTACTTTAATATCACTTGTAGCAACAACATTTTTCGGAAATTTTCTGGAATTTTTTGGCAAATATTGCTTGTTAGTACGAGATTGGTTGATTTCATTTGTAACTTCTTGACGTCTCGCCCAGATTTTTATATACATATTAGGCGAAGAGTTTGCTAAAACAAGTGTCATTGCAGATCCAAAGCTACCAGCTCCAAGAATACTTATGTATTCCTTTGTATTATTCATTATTACAAAATATAACTGGCTATTTATTAATAAATAACTATGAGTTCTAATATTTGGTATTGTTATCTTTTAATTGGAGTTACTGGGCGCCACACTTACATTGGAGCAACAACCGATGTAAATAGGCGACTTCGTCAGCATAATGGAGAATTATGTTCTGGTGCAAAGCGAACTCGTGCCAATAGACCATGGCGAGTTCTTGCATATGTAGAAGTTGGTGAAAAGATACCTGCTTTGCAACTTGAATGGCGCATCAAAAGAGCCAGAGGAGTGAAAAATAGATTAGATAAATTTGTAGAATTAAGTCAAGATAGAGAATTGACTGCAATAATTAATGAATTTTAGTGAATAAGGGGGACTTATATAAAATATTAAATTATATTTTTTACAATTTGTATTTGTCTAAAATAGTTGTGAATCCGGTTTGACTCTATATTCATATGCATTATCTAATGTATTTGCACCATTTTCGATAATACTATTTGCAAAATTGATCGCATTATGAGCAGAAATAATAGAGAGTTCTTGGTCATTAATCCATTTCGTATTATAACAAGCATACGCATTTTTTGCATTAGGGGTGATTGCTCTAAATGGTCGTTTAGTTGGTATAAATGTTTGCATCAAAAATCTCGTAGGACCATTTTCATTTTTGATATATTCATTTGCGGGAGTACTCGAATGAATCCATCGTCTGTTATTGAAAATAGCTAAATCATCTTTCTGCCATTGAATACTAATTCTATGCGGAAGAACTTTTTCAGTCATAAACTTCTTCATCCACTTTCTTGAATTAGAAACGGTCCATCCACTAACTCTTTCAAAGAAGGTAGGCAAAACTAATATTCGCGGAGATTCTGTATTTGGATCATCTGGAGCAAAAAGTATTGGAAGCTCGTTTGTTCCTTCTTCCATTTCTAAATGTGATTCAAGTCTATTAACTCCTGCGTAATCTTGCTTCATTGTTCCAGTTACAAATTTTCTACGGTTAATTTCCGTTAAAATATTCTCAGATGCAAGTTTCTCTTCATCATTTAGACATTCATACACTCTTTCACCTGAAATGAAATCGGTATCACCTCCAATTAATGGTTGTTCTACAATGTAAAATGCAGTTACTACATGAGGCAATTTATAATCATGACCCAATATGTCTGTATGCCATATGTAATCCGTTTTAAATGGCTCATATGGCTGAACATCAATATTCTTTATATTGTAGTAATTTTTCAGGTTAATTGAACCTCTTGGTGCTACATGTTTACAATCTGGAAATTGGTCAAACGGTTGTAACATTTGGTGCGAATAGTCTAATGGAGAATCCAGAGCATCTAAGTCTGCATCTAAATCAAACTCTTTTGAAAAATCAAGAAATTTTTGAGGAGATACATCCTTACAATTCTTAAATATTAACAAGGGATGTTTCTTGAAATCTTCTCTTAAACTATCCATTGTTATTTTATCAACATTCTCAATGTAACTAATTCCTGTAACATAAGCTATTTTATTCTCTAAAGGATGAATTTTTAAGTTATACGCAAAAGTCGACACAAATAATAAGTGTATTATACGCATCATTTGTTGTATATATTAATCAGTAGTTACTTAATAATTTTTATTAGTATAATAAATGGCGATAAGATATATCTAGTTAACAATAACTAAAATGAAGCAATGAATATCCCAATTGTCGTGTTTGGTAATTTCACACAATATAGGTTATAAAGTTAAAACTATTAGAGAATAGCATTAATTAAGTATTAATTTATAATATTCTCTATGGATTCAATATTCCGTGATAAACTAATAAAATTTGTTAAAAGCTACGATATACATGTATTCCATTTATATGAGGCAGATAAACAAGAAATATATGTTAATTCGGAATATATTTATACGATTGGTAGTGTTATAAATAAGAATTTTATATTAGTGATTATTGCCGAACACTGTTTTGTAGTACCAAAATTATGTGCTTTGCGATGGAAATATTTTGAGGCGATTATAAATCGCTATAGTAAGGATTTCAAAAAAATAAATAAAGCAATCATTGTAGATATTACAAATATAGTGATTGATTCTGAATTATTAAATACAGTTCGTTTTACCAAGTTTGGCTATACATTTCTTAGATTTTTATATGAAAACAATGGATATAATATGTTTATTGAAAAAAATGAAAGCGATGCTTGGAAAAAATTTTTAGATATATTAATTCCACCCAAGAATTATTGGGAAATAAAATACTCTTTTGACTTTACAGGAAATACGAATATGGATGGAAGTGGTGTCACTATTCCAATTATAAATGACCTTACTCCTGCTTTACCGGGTGACTTCAATACTTAGAATTAAGATACCAAGTAGACACTTGAAAATTAGAATATTTCTCAATGAATTCAAAGTCCTTTTTATATATTTTCCTTAAAAATTTTTTTGATTTATCAGACAAGTTATCTGTTTTCTTATCTTTTTTATATTTTGATTTATTAATTACTGGGACTTTCAAATCAAAGCGAGAGAATAGATATGAATTTATATCATCAAATGGGATAACATAGCGTAGTTTACTTTCATTTATCCAATAGTGTTGGGGTATATATGTCCACTTTAATGGTATTTTGACGGAGTCTATTTTATGTTCGTGATTTTTTATCTCATTAATAATCAATTTATGATGAATATGTGATTCGTCCGCCCATGCTTCTGCCCAATCATTTGGAGTTATGAGACCAGAATTAATAATTTTTCGAATCTTTTCTGAATCGGAATAATTGGTTATTGCATATCTTACTGCTGAACAAAATCGGGAGTATGGATCTCGAATAATGATCATTTGGTTTTCAAGAATACTAACTTGGGCGTCGTGACCATGATATTGAATATTCTTGTTTATAGTAGAATATTTCTCAATAGAACTTCCTGCATTTTTAGCGATATGAATAAAGTTAATATTATTCATAAATAAGTTACTTATCTAAATATATATAAATATGTACTCATTTTTGTGGGAGTTCCGACTCTTGTGCTTCTATTCGTGAAGTTTCATTTTCTTTTCTTTCAGTATAAATATCAAATGCTTCCTCAATAATATTCTTCATTTCAATATCATTTATATATTGTTTAATTTTCAATACGAAATTATCTTTTTTTAATTCGGTAGTTTTTGGACGGAATTCTGGAGTTTTTGAACGGCTTATAGTTAATGGACTATTTATAGGGGATAGAGTATTTTTTCTACCTCCAACTAAACCAGATCTACTACCTAACTCTTCGAAGCTCCGATCATCATCATCATCATCATTCTCAATAATTACCTCCGTCATATCAATTGGACCTTCAGGTATACTGCGTCCGGATTCTGTAGCTCTTTCAACCTCTTCATCGGCAAGATCATCCAATTCTTCGGCGATAGGTCTTCTTTCATCTAAATATCTTCCCTCCAGTATATTTGTAATTTCATTTACTGGATTACCATCCGGCATTCGTCTTACTCTTGGCATTTCAATCTGTTCGGTTCCTCTTTCTTGTGAATATACTCTTTCTTCCACCGAATTGGGTGGAAGATGCCAAGGTCTTAAGTTAGATATTGTGGATATTCTATCCGCTTTCGGTGGTTGTACATCTTTAACGAATTTTATCCGAAGTCTTGATACAAATTGATATGAACCATTATATAAAGTATTTGAAAGTTGCTCTAAGTTTTCATGCATCATCAAAAATTTGATAAGAACACTATTTTTAATAAATGACTCCTCTTCTACACTACCGCGTCCTTGTATTCCTTTATATGGACGAAGAAACATAATTGGTTGTTTTAAATTAATAGCTACTTTGTAATGATCGGCAATAGTTTCATAAATATCTTTATAGGTTGGGGTGAAGACAAAGTCGAAACGCATATTTTCATCCATAGAAACATTGTTATAATCTAAACCAGAGGGATACCAAATAACGTCCTTATTTTCTTTTAAATGTGCTATAATTCTTGGTATTAAGTTTCTTTTTAGAGGCTGGTTAATTTGTACATCGTCTTCTATATAATCAGAACTAAGATGAATAAACTCATTTGAGTCATTATCCCGAGAACGCATATTCTCTTCAATTTGTGCTATAAGTTCTGTATTTCTATTTTGAATTTCTGAAATTTGTAGTGTTTCTCCATTATATTCAAATTCACCCTTATATGTATCTGTTTTACTAATAACTGTAAATGGTTTTTTATTATGAAATTTGGATTCAATACTACCATATCCGGCTGGTCGTATTAATCCATTATCAACAAATGGATTTTTATCAGGATAATCCAAATCATTTATGTAGTGACACTCATGTTTCATATAATTAAGATATGGTTTGAATTCATTTTTCATAGTATCATCTTGAAGAAGAACATCTTCGTGTAAAAGTTCCGAAATTGGTGTTAAATCTTCAATAAAATCATAATATTTTGGTTGACGATCGTTTGATGCTCCTGCTCCGGTAGCGGTGTCTTCAGTTGTCAAACACTCGGGATGTTCTATCATAATATTATTTTTACATGTAGCAAAATCCCAATCATATAATTGCTCTAATGCTCTTGGAGAGTAATCTAACGTAAGCCATAAATATTCAATTGGTAACTGAATAGTAGACATTTCTAATAACATTTTTCTAGCATTAAATGTTAAAGAAAGTATTCTGTCATCTGCTTTTCCGTCATTTCTTGGCTCTTGAGTATCTAATATCCAATACTTCAGTAGTTTTTTTGATTGTATTGTATCGGCGAAAAACATAATACCACCGGATGTTTCAAAAATATATGGGTCTATCATAACACTCTCCAAACATCTACAACTTGATCTTGGATCAAACCACCAGCCTCTAGCCATAAAATCAACATTTTGAGTATCAAAAATATGTGGATATTTTCGAATATACATATCGCCATCTATATATACGATACCTCTACCCGAACATGCGGACAAGGCTTTCTGTATAAAATATGGTTTTGCATTGATTGCTAATTGATATCCGCCAGCCATTGCAAATTCAGGTACTTCCAGAGCAAGATAATTACAGTTATTATATTCACATTCCTTTTCCCATTTTGTTATCATTTCATCATATTTTATTGGTAATTTCCACTGAAAAAATTTATTCAAAATATCATATATATTTAGTGATTCCTTTTTATCATTTCTTAATATAGAAATATCATCTCCGCTCAAACCCGAGTTATCGGTTAGAATACTATTAAATACACTTTGTTCATCTTCATTTAAATCGTCCAGAGAATTAGTTGATTTTAGCTTAAAGCTTGCCTTAATATCCTTCTTTATCTCTTTTTTCCTATTCGCCATATTTGTAATGAGCTTCACCATATTTTCCTTGGTCATTCCATCTCTTAAAAGAATGTTTGTTTTGTTCTGTAAAATATTTTTTGCAATCAGGAGTAAAGTATACTCGTATAATTGTCCTTTTATCTGTTTGTAGATCAGAATTGAGAGTATCTTCAATATGTTTTTAATACGTTTTTTTGACTCAGTCGAATTATCAAATATAAGCTTCAAAAAATTAAATTTGTTCTCATACACGTAGGTATTATATAACAGTTTATCTAAATTTGAGGACTTATTCTCAATAGAGCCTATAATTTGCTGTTTTAATTCTGTTAAGAATGTGTGTATTGAGTCAATGCGTGATTCTTGACTTTTAATAGAAGTTTCTAATCTTTTAGAATTTATTTCTTCAATAATATCATTTTTAAGTGTATTAAAAAATACTACGGAGTACTTATCGCATATCGGATCTATATACTTTTCAATAAAAATATAGGGTATCGGTTCATCAAGTGATTTCAATAGTGAATGATCATGCAGAATATTACCATTATAAATATTCGTGAAATTTTTAACAACCTGAGTACAGAACTCCTCATAAATAGAGTGGCAATACTTCGCAGTATTATTGTTATTTCTATCTCTACCCCACCAATATGTTGCTATAACAAATTTACTATTTTCATTAACTATAGTGGGAGCTGATTTAGCAGCGAACGCCTTCTCTAAGGCATCTATAATATTTCCATGTGGATTCGCCATATTTATATACAATATTTAAATATTATATTAACATAGGAATGGAAGACTTTATTGTTACATACAATGAGTCAAATGCCAGAAAAATCCAATATCTTTTTGCATCGAAAAATACCATTTCTAAAAAAGAATACACGCCCATTGATAGTAAAATCAGTAAATTCGACACAATTTCACAAGTTAAAAAGAAAATTTGCGTATATGTCTGTGAATCTGATTTAAAATTATCAATTAACATTAATCAGTTGTATTTATGGGTAAATACCAATGAATCTCCCTTTATAAGAAATGGAAAAAAATCGGAATTATCCGATAACAAATATGAGAATGATTTCATAAATAAATATTTGAATAAATCGAATGAAATTCATTTTACAATAAGACCACAGTTAAAAAAAAACTTGGATAAAGGAAAAGATACAGCTAAATGGGTTAAATCATGGATAAATGCCAATTCTTCAAATGATAAAATGGATAAATCTCAAATAGATAATATTATACAGCATGCGAACTTTATTAAGGATGTTGAAAACACAAAATTACCCCGAAAAACTCTACCCATAAAGAGAACCAGACATACAATGATATTTGTTGATTTGGTAATTTCGAAGGAAAATAGGGGAGGTGGATTGGATATAAATAAAATTTTTAAACATTTCCCTCTAAATAATAACGTTCCTCTAATAAAACTTGGTACAAAAAGCAATTCAAAGACAAAAGTATATAAACCAGCTATTCAAAATGAATTGGATACTAAATTTTGGAAAAAATGGCAGAAAGAAGATGATAAAGAACAGAACTTACAGCTAAAGTTTATGTATGAATATTCTACAGTACAATTGACTATATATAACAATTCAAGTATATCTCTTCGATGTAGTGGAGAAATAACTACCGATAATTGGAAAAAAATTTATCAGAAAGTTTTAGAGTGGATAATTGTACCAATTAATCGAATTATTGATAATAATATAACTCCTCTTAAATATGAAAATCTCAGGTATAGACTGATTAATTCTAAAACACTTATAAAAAAAAATGTGAATTTAAAACCCTCTTTAATCAAAGAATTCTCGAAATATGTACCGTATTGTTCTATTTCGGTTGAAGGAAAACTACGTTTTATAAAAGTAACGGATTATCTGACAAATAGGGTGAATATAGTAGATGAAATATATAATTTGTATAATCGAGACAAGAAAAAAACAGCTAAAAGGATTGGTATATTATTTATGATATCTGATGATGAGGCAGAAGAGGAATTAAATGTATTCATGAATGATAAATTAATAAGAAATTCGAACAATGATAATAAAATAATAGATGAATCCGCTTTGGGATATAGTATAAAAATAACATATGATTCAGAATATATTAAAATAATACATACTGGGAAGAATCCGGAAGAGATAGATTATGCTGTTAATATTCTTAGAAAAATGTTTTATATAAATAGAATTGGAGATTATGTTTCAAAACAATCTACTACTGATAATTCAGACTCTGATTCGGATGAAGATATAGATGCTCTTATTGCAAATGTGAATGATTCAGATAGTGATTCGGACTCTGATTCGGATGAAGATATAGATGATGATTTTGATGTAGTAGATTCTTTTGGGTCATCATCATCTGAATCTGAAGATGATATAGAACCTGAGACGAAAGAAGATAATTCATGGCATCCATTATCCAGTACAAAACGTCCAAAAGAACCACAAAAAGATACTAAAAGAATACGGTTTGGTCTTCCTCCAGCTGGATGGAATTCAAAAAAAAATAAGGCAGGAAATATCAGAACATATCGTTCAGAGAGACTCAAATTCTACGACCCAGAGTTATTTAATATGAAGTTTAGCGAAACTGGAAAAAAAGTAAATAGGAAAGATGGAAAAGTTGAGTTCAGTACATCATGTTCGCCCACACAGTCACATCCAATCGCATTCAATCATGCAGAGCATGATAAATTACTTGAAATACTAAAGGATTATGTAGATGATGGACATCCAGAAATAAAGGATAGACCCCGTATATTAGATTGGTTTGAATATAGAAATGTATGGTATTTATCTTGTGAATGTATATGTGTAGGATGTATGTTAACAATTCGCAATGATGAACTTGGTAAAAATGAAGAATGTCCAAAATGTAAAAGTAACAACTATACAATAAGAAATGATTCTAATTTTACTGGAAATAAAATAAAATTAGGTCCGGCGAAATATAATCTTTCCGTATGGCCGTGTAGAAGAATCAGAGACAAACCAACGCATCCGAAAAAAATTCCAGATATGTCATCATATATTCTGAGCAAAGATAGATTTAATATAGAGATTGGTAGACTTGGAGATTTACCAGATCTGATGCATAAAATGTTTGCAAATAGAAGCGATATTTCAAAAGGTTCGTTGCCAAAATCAGGGGATTCATTCATTTTAAGATATGGTATTTATGAAAAATCCTTTGATGATTCATTTATAAAGGCTATCAGTATTTTATATGGTAAAAACGAACAGATTATTATAGAAACAATGATTCAAAATCTAAGAGATGTGAAACAATTCGTAAGAACATGCGAAGGATCATTAATACAATTATTTTCAGCAAAAAGGGAGAATGATATAGATGAATCGAAATATAAGAACTGGTTCCGCGATCAGACAATAAGGGGTAGTTTTTCCGAAAAACATATGCGTAATATATTTAATTCATATTCAAATTTTTGTGACTTCATGAATGATAAAATGATAGATCATGACCACAATATAATGTGGCCTATTATGTGTTATCCAGGAGTATTATGGGAATATGGATTAAATTTATATTTGTTCAAAACAGACAAAAAAACTGGTAATACTGCAGAATATATATGTCCTCCAAATGGAAATCCATTCTATTATCACTATACTGAAGAATTTGTAACTAATAAAACCGCTTTTTTGGTTTTTTCTACAATGTTTGATGGAAGATATTATTATGAACCTTGTGCCAAGATTAAACCGTCTGACAAAAAACTTAAATCTCCTCAAATGTTATTTGATTCATTTCCAACTAATTCTAATACTGATTCGGCTTGGAATAGTATTGCACCATTAAGACAACATTGTGGAACTTCTCTGCAAGATAAATATGTTACCTATCTAAGAGAAAATAGATATAAACTATATCCTCTCCCATATACATCCAATCTTCCTTATCTATCACAATTACACAAAGAACTATCTGCTAAAAATATTTTGGAATTATTAAAACTAAAACCAAATGCACAAGTTATTAATTCTAAATACCAATCAACTGGTGTGATTGTTGAATATGAAAAAAAAAGTTTTTATATTCCAATACAATCGCGCTCGATTATATTAAATCTTGATATTCTTGAGAGAATACCTTGTTCGAATATAGGAGATTTTACACTATCGTGTAGATTTTATGAATGGTTAAGCAATAACAAAATGCGTACCAAACCCCTTGAATATATTATTGACTTAAAAACGAACAAAATTAATGGAATTATATTAGAGACCAATAATGTTGTACCAGTAAAACCATCTCAAATATCAAGTAATAATCGCAATCTTAAGAGAAGCACTCGTCCTACATATGAATGCGATAAAGATGAAAAACTTGTTGATGAAAGAGCAAATTATGTAAGTGATTTCAATGATTTTTGGGAAGGATACAATCAATTTTGTATGGATACCGCAAATAATATTAAGAACTCAAAAACAAAAATGGATGATACAAATGTAGAAATATCAAAAGATATTATAAAGAAACATTCTAAGTCTCTTGTTAATGATGAAATCAGTAAACACTATTTAACAATTCTTCTTAAAGAATATGACTATAATTATGTTAGAAGGACTGATATTAAAACGGGTAGAAAACCTAAATTTATATTAGATTTAGACGATAATAAAACTACTTTAGATACGAAAACGTTTAATGATAACGAAAGTAAGGATTACTATATTAAAAATCAGAAGAGACAGAGTACTTATGTCAAATATATACCATATTATAATCCGGATAATTTAGATATTTTAACCGATAGTAAATTATATTCAATTAGTAATATTGGTTTAAAACTCTCCAAAACGTGGCAAAAAATATTACATAAAGATTTTAGATATGCCGATTATGATAAATATGTGTGGATTGATAAAATAGTACACATCTCTATGTTAGATATTCTAATTGAGCTACAAAATAAGAAAGATTGGACAGAAATATCAAAAAAAACAGAGTCTTGTATTGCGATCTTAGAAAATAATGGTAAAGTAACTATTTGGTCAAAGAGTAAAACTCCTAAATTTTACTTATTATTCTATGTTATTGATCGTCAGATATATCCTATATTTTTAATGAATAATGAAATCCAACAATTTGGAATATCATCAGAGGATATATCTACTGAATTTGTAGAACTAATTGGTGGAGATTGTGTGAAAGACAAAAAAACTGAAGACAAGAAGACTGAAGACAAAAAAACTGAAGACAAGAAGACTGAAGACAAGAAGACTGAAGACAAGAAGACTGAAGACAAGAAGACTGAAGACAAGAAGACTGAAGACAAGAAGACTGAAGACAAGAAGACTGAAGACAAGAAGACTGAAGACAAGAAGACTGAAG
>Ga0257106_1000254_pt1 | contig 33295 bp, 40 predicted proteins | sample LP_taG_3_FD_190177 | JGI IMG/M metagenome (GOLD analysis project Ga0257106, IMG submission 190177) | Marine microbial communities from Northeast Subartic Pacific Ocean, Canada - LP_J_2011_P26_10m | ecosystem: Environmental > Aquatic > Marine > Oceanic | place: Canada: Northeast Subartic Pacific...
GAACCGGACAGGCTGAGGTGAGTTTATTATAGTTCGTGTATGTGCAATTGGACTGACGGCGTGTTTTGTCAACAGGTTCGAGGCGTCGACGAGTCTGACTCAGCGAATGGTTTCTTCACCCGAACGTTTCTAGAAACGGTCGTGGAAAGGTTCCGCGAGATGCACCGGGTATCCGGCGACGTGGGCAGCGCGGAGGCGCGGCTGGTGCTGTCCGAGCGGGACGCGTGGCGGCTGCTGACGGGCGGGTCGCGGGATCGAATCTTAGACGGGTTGAATTTTTTGACCGCCGCGGATCCGCTGGTGCTATCCTTCGCGCTCGCGTTGGAGGACGAGAACGGGACGGCCGAGGAGAAGTTGAGAGAACGTCTACGTCGTCACCTCGCGTCGCCACGTAGCTAATTGGGTAGCTAATTTAAACATCATAGTAGTATTAATAAACAGGCGGCATTTGGCTAAATGTAAATTGAAGCGGGCACTGACTCTCAGTTCCATCCGTCACTAGCATCTCACGGCACGAGCCCTGAGGTGAACTCCGGGAGCCAGTACAGCGCGATGAGCCCCGTCGCCACCACCTTCGTGGTGATCGCCACCGCCCCCGAGATGTACTCGGGCACCCCCGCAGCTTGTTTCAGCTGCGCGCCAAGAATGACAAACAGCACTGTAAACAAAAAACACGACGTCAGTGTCAAATTGCCCATACAAATACAAATGCAAATGCAAATACAAAAATAAATATTACTCACCTGGGATCAAGAGTCCGATTGTGTCCCCGCTCATCTTTGGATCCAGTACGTACGTGATGAGATCCTCGCGGTTACCCGGGATGAGTATGATGCCGTCGGACCTGACCACGCTGCCGTTGATCGACGACGTCGTCGCCGGCTTTGTGACGTATTTTTGGCTGAATCCCTCGGCGCACCTCTGCGATTCAGGATGTTTAGCGCACAGTTTCGCGTATCGCGCCTTTTCTTCCTCGGCGGTCAAGCCTTTGATCTGCTTGAACCCGCCGGCTTCGAGCTTATCCTGGCGCTTCTGTTCCGCGACGGTGATGGCGGACGTGAAGTAGCCGTACTCGTTCGGTGCGTCGAAGCCGCTTCCGAAGTATCCACCTTCCGCGTCGCCCGCGGGGGTGGTGGTGGTACCGGTAGCGGGAGGAGGAGCACCAGCCTTGATCGCGGGAGCCTGCCTGGCCCTGGCCACGGCGGAGACGGTCATGACGCGCGCACGGCCGCGAGTGGTGGCGCGGGTGAGACGCGCGGGCTTGATGCCCGGGCGCGTGGACGAGAGCGACAGCGACATGGAGAGCGCGGCCATGGCGAATGCACGGGCGTCGCGAAGGAGAGAGATGTGAAGGCCGGCGTCACCGATATCCGTGCCAAATCAGCCAGCGGATCGACGACTCGTGGCTCACAGTGGGCACCGTCGACGTCACCCCCCCACCCGAGCAGAGCAGACGTCAGCGCGCAGCTGTGCGTTCGTATCGGTGTCACCATGGCGGCATCCAACGCGGCCAAGAGGCTCATGATCTTCGGCGGCACCGGCTTCGTCGGCTCCGCGATCGCGCGCGAGGCGGCCCGCCGCGGCCTCCTCGTGCAGTGCGTGACGCGCGGTGGAGACGCCCCGGCGCATCTACGAGATGAACCTTGGGCGTCGTCCGTGACATGGCTCCGGGGCGACGCGCTCGACCCGTCGTCGTACAAGGAACACATGCGCGGCGCGGATGCCGTCATCACGTCCGTCGGCCGACTCCCGTTCCCGAACCTTAGCCACGAAGACATCGTGCGCGACAACGGAGAGACGAACGTGACGCCGGCGAAGTGCGCGAAAGAAGTCGGCGTCGATCGATTGGTCGTCATCGGCGCGTCGGTCCCGCCGATCCCGGGCGTGGGATGGGGCATCTCACCGACGGCAGGGGTGTACGCCGCGGGGTACGCCGCGGGTAAGGCGATGGCGGAAACGCACGCGCGGGACGAGTTCGTCGGCGCAGGGCACGGCGGGCGAGGCGCGGCGGTGCTCAAACCGGGACCAGTCTCCGGCACACGAATTACTTCTTCTGGATCCAAAATACCGCTGTGGGCGGCGATGGGACCGATGGCGGCGGTCATGAACGCCCTACCGTTGCCCGCGGGGATGAAGCAGATGACGCCGGTGTCCGTGGACAACGTGGCGAGGGCGGCGGTGACAGCGGCGACTGACGAATCCTACGCGGGCAAATTTACGCAAATCTCAAACGCCGAACTCATCGAACGATACGACGAGTAGCTAGGCACCAGCGCGTGAACAATTGGGGTTAAGGATGGACGTTTAGTAGTTGTTCATTGAAACACACGCGCGTTTATTAGTGAAGTGAGTGGACTACCCAGTCATGCGTTCACCACCACCCACCGCACTCAGTTGAAAACCTGCCTGAGCTCGATGACGGCGTCGCTGACGGACCGAACTCGCGCCATGATGGCGTCGCGTTCCTTCTCCACGAGCTTGGCGCCGAAGATGGCGTTGAACTTGTCGGGGTGCCACCGCGATATGGCTTTCACGATCTTCTTCTTCCGCGCCGCCGCGTCGTCCTTCGGGGTGAGGAACACCAAGTTGGACGGCAGCGGCCACGGAACGTCGCGCTCGCGGATGGAACCCATCGCCTTCAACGCGTCGTACGCTTCCACATGTTTGGCGTATATTTCGTCAGTCGCCGTCGCGAGCGTCATCGATCCCGCCTTTTGCCGAATCTTCGCCTCCGCCGCCGCCTGCCGCTGCTGGTGCTCGCGGTGCGACATCTCATCCTCCTGGCGCCGCCGCAGCTCCTCCATCATCTCCTTCTGCGCCTTCTTCGTCTTGGCGCGTCGCGCTTCCAGTTCTTTTTGTTTGCGGTCGGCTTCGTCGCGGATGGACTTTTCCCTTGCTTGCCTGGCGAGTTCTTCGGCTCGTTTGCGTTCCAGCTCGAGCCTCCGCGTGGTCGCCGCCGGGTCCTCGTCCTCCTCCGGGAGGTCGCCGGTATCGTCGTCGGGGGAGTCGTCGTCCTTGTCGGCGGCGGCGGCGGACTCGAAGTCGGGCTGCTTTGTGTTGTGCGCGTCCTCGGCGGAGGCGTCCTCGGAGGCGTCGACGTCCTCGTCGTCGTCGTCGTCGAGGATGGGCTTGCGACGCTTGGGGGGCTGGGACTTGGTCCTCGGGGCGGTGTGCGCGGATGCCGCGCCTCCCGTCGCTTTGGTTCCCCCGGTGCCGTAGAACCCCGAGGGCGATGAGCTCTGGTCGGGGCGCGGCGGCGGCGACGTCCCGGAAGCATCCGGATTCTTTTGCCAAGCTTCGTACTCTGTCCTCCACTGCTCCATATCCGCCCGCTTCTTCTCCATCTTGGCCGCTTGCGCGGCGTCGCGCTCAGCCTTGCGCGCGGCAGCCTCCTCGCGCTTCACCTGCGCCTCGCGGCGCCTGCGCTCAGCCGCGGCTTGCTTGTAGTGCAGCTCCTCCTCCTTGAACTTACGAGCCTCGTTGAGCGCCGCTCGCTTAGCCTCGGTGGCTTTCACCTGTGAACAAAACACGCCTGTATCAGTACAATTGCCCGTACGGATGGAAATAAAGATAAACTCTCACCTGTTCCTCGAGCTTGACCGCCTCCGTCTCGCGTCGCTCGCGTTCCTTCTCGAGGCTCGCGGCTTCCTTCTCGACAGCCTTCCGGGCGGTTTCCAACGACGCCGCGGTCGCCTTCGCGGCGTCCAGCTGCGCGTTCAGCTTCTCCCGGTCCCGATCGCACTTGTGCCGGTCGGACTCGAGCTTGGATTTGATCAAATCAAACTCTTTTTGTTCCGAGTCCAACGCTTTGCGTTCCTCCCGTAACGCCCGCCTCGCCTCGACGACCGTTTCTTTCTCCTCCTTGAGCTCCTCGACGAGCGCCGCGGCGTTGCGCTTCTCCTCTTCGATCTTAGCCTTCTTCGCGTTCACCGCCGACTCAATCTCCTCCTTCTCCGCCTTCATCTGTGAATGAATGTGAAAAAAAGTGGTGCCGTCAGTCAGTCAATTTGCCCGTACCGTAATTATATAAAATGTAACTCGTACCTGTGAAACGCGTTCGAGCTGCGCGGAGAGCTTGGCGGCTTTCGACGCTTCGCGCTCGTTCTCAGCTTGCTCGCGCTTGCGCTTCTTGGCGAGCTCGTGCTCCGCCTGTTCCAGCTGTGCGGTGATGAGCTTGCGCTGCTTCTCCTCGAACTTAGCCTTGTGTTGCGCCACCTTCGCTTCGCACTTGACGCAGCATCCGAGCGTGGCGAGAAAGACTTTCTGCTGCGCGGGCGCCTGGCCTTTGAGTGTGGTGAGTGTCTTCATGAGTCGCGCGCACTCGGCGGGCAGGGCCTGGATGAGAACCTTGACGTTGGCCTTGTCCTCGATGGTGAGCTTGCCCTCCTTGACCTGCTTGCCGTAGATCGCCTTGATGTGGCCGACGGACATGTCATTCGCGGCTTTGTCGCCGCCGAAGCGAAGGACCCATGCCCTCTTCGCCGACGTAGTGAGGTCGTCCACTTTGTGGTTCATCCCTGACCGGACGTTCTCCTTGTCGCGGGACGCATCGATGAGCTCGACGTGCCTGAGAACGACGACGATGGGTATCGGGGTGGTGGGATATCGGTGAGTTGTTTAGGATCGAGACGGGTGATGGGTACGGCGGCGTGAGGGAGAGGCGGATGCCAAGGACGCGCGGGTTCAATCGATCGAATCGCGGGGGCATTTCAAAAACATCATCATCGCACACGGGGTTGGACGTGGGAGGAGGGACTGGACTCACTTGAGCGTGTTGCTGCTCACGATGCCGTTGCGCTCGAACTTGGCGTCGACGTTGAAGCACCAGACGTCGGCCATGGTGTCTCGCACGCGACAGAGCCCTCGCGTCCGTGCGTCGTCGTGAATGAGCGACGGCGGTTCAAACGGGCGCCCGGCTGTCGATTTCTGGGAGCGATCATTTGAACTTCGAAAAACTGGCTTGTTCGATTTCAACGGCGAATCGACTCAAGAATTTACTCGTCAAGAATTTGCTTACAAGCGCTAAGCGCCGATCATCATTTTTGATCGATCTCACGTCAACATTTGGGAGGACCCAATAATCTTCGTCTCTCGAGGACAACAAGGACCCGGCCTTCTTGTCGATCGAGTCGGAACACCCCAACGTATTGGGGCGGGACGAATTGAACGAGTCCGTCGATGAGCTGAGCTTACTGCAGCGCTGCGCTAAAACTAAGAGCTAATTGTAATTGTTCGCGACGCGCACTCTCGATGCCCACACGGAGAGGCGCGTCGTCTTCGTGATTTATTTGGTCGTTAACGCCAATCAGCGCCGCACATTCACGCCGATGACTGCGGTGGACACTCAGAATCGCCTGTTTGGATAGGCGCCGGGCGGCGGCGGCGCGGCTCCGCGCTCGTGCCTGAACCTGCAGTTATCGCCGTGGTAGCACCCTTTCGGCGTGTTGAAGAAGGCGCACATGCCGTTCCCGCCCGGCATTGGGCCCTTCTGACCGCCATCCGCCAGGGGCCTCCACGCCTCGTGCGTGTGGCCCTGGCCTTGACCGGGGATGATCCCCCCGTTGTTAACAGATCCCCCAATAGATGGACCGGGACCGCCGCCCATGCCGCCGCCGCCCAAGCCGGGAGGCATCGCGCCTTGGTTGTACGCGCGGCTGCCCATCCCCGGGCCCATGGGTGCGTGCTGCGGCGGCGGGGGGGCGCCGAACGAAGTAGGCGGCAACGGCGGCGGTCCTCCGCCGCCGTTCAATCCTCCGCCGTTCAATCCTCCTCCGTTGCCGGGTCCACCCTGAACCTTGAGCGCGCCCGATTGCACCGACTGGAGAAGCGCCTGGAGGGCGCTCTGGTCGATCCCGCCCGTACCTTGGCCACCGGGGTTCCCTCCTGGGTTACCTCCTCCTTGGCTTCCAAACTGTTGGAGCATTGACTGCAGCTGGTTCGTTCCAGGCGGGGGCGGGCCGCCGGGTAAAGGCGGGTTGAAGGCGGTTGAACTTTGTTGAACATTGTTGAACCCACCGCCACTCATCGGGGGCCCCGCGTGCGACGGCGGTGCCTTGGGCGGGGGTTTAGTGGACACCTCGATCATCGTCGGGGGATCGACGTTCGATCCTTGCGATCCAAAAGGTGCCTCCCGCGGCGACTCCGGGATTTGATCCGGGGACCTGTACTTGACCTCGAATTCACCTTTCCACCTCGACTGCAACCGCCCGCGCTCGCCCGAGTCCCGTCCCGGGTGAATATCCCATCCCGGCGGGTACTCGATGCGCCTGGGTTGGACCCACCGGCCAGTCGCCTTCATCTCGTTGAGTCGGCGCACTCGAGTGAGATTCGCCGCTCGTTGCTCCGCGGCCTTCTCCTTTTGCTGGCGCTCTCGAGCCTTGGCGATCGCGGCGCGTTCGTCCTCATCCTCGGGTTCCACGTCTTCCTCTTCCTCCTTCTCCTTCTGGCGCGCGGCGTCGCGTCGTTCCTGCGCGGCGCGGCGGCGTTCCTCGGCGGGATCCGCGGACTTATCGGCGACGATGAAATCATCTTTGAAGAAAAACTTAACCGCCTCGAGCTCGGCGTCCGCTTTCCAACCAATCCCGACCCGGCCTTGTTTCCCAGCACTCTGGAGCTTCTGGAGCTTGGATGACTTCTTCTTGGCGTAGTTTGATTTGGTGAAGAACTCCTTCTTCTTCTCGGGTTCCCGGGACTTGAGCACGCTCCCGACGCCGCCGGTTGAAGTCTTGGAACCTGATCCGGCGCTCGATAACTTCCCCGCGGTTGGATCCTTGCGATACGCCGCGACGCCCCGGACGTTCACGCCGCCGAAGGACGTCACGGACGACGTGGTAGGCCGCGCGATCGTGGTGACGGTCCGCGCGATCGTCGTCGTCGGCTTGGGCACGCCAACCTTCGTCGCCGTGGGTACCTTGGCGGGGGGCGTTTTGTTGATCCCACCCGTGGAGGTCTCCTTGGAGCCCTGCGACGGCGTGCTCGCGCCCGCGGCGGGACCCGTGGGTTCAACCTTGCGGCGCTTCGCAGCCTCCTCGGCGGTCTGCGGGACGAGCGGTCGCTTGGTCGCGGCGTTCGCGGCGTTGGCGGCTGCTTTTTGTTTGGATGATTCCTCGGATTCCTTCTTGGCTCTCAAATCCGCCGCCTCCGACTCGGCTCGAACCACGGAGACCCACTTTAGTTTCACTCGCTCCGCCTCTTCTATGACCTGTTTCGTGAGGTCGTCGTTGTCCTTGCCGGGGGGTTTGTACTTGCGTAGCTTGTTGACAAAGTTGCCGAGGCCCGTGGAGGACAGCGCGGTGACAGTCATGGGCAGCCGCCGAAACGTCTTGAGCATCTTTAACACTAAACTGCTCTTGTTCGACTCCTTCGCCTGCGCGCACCACTCGTGCAAGACCTTGATGCCGTCGGACTTGACGAACGCCTCGGCGCATTTACGATCGTTCGTCCTGTGAATCACGGAAACCACCAACGAACGTTCGGCGTTTTTCATCGCGTTGCGCATGAGCCAGACGAAATTCGGCATCTTCTCCACCAATCGCAAACCGCCGTCGTCGTCCAGAAGGTTCTCGAGCTGCGCCTCGAATATGGACTTTTCGACTGGAGCCTTCTCCGCAACCTTCTCGACCTTCTTGGCGGCCTGAGCGGGCGCGGGCTTGGGCTTCTTAGCGGCCGGTTGCGTCTTGACCGCGTGAGAAGACTTGTCGCCGTGATTGACTTTTTTCCGCCGCCCCATCAACGCCCTCGCCGCGTTCACCACCGACTCGTCCCACTTGGTACCCACCGGGAAGTACCCGTTGCTCTCCATCCACACCCGAAACGTCCGCCCTTCACTTCCGTCCGGCATCACCACCATCACGCTGTTCTTCCAGTTTTTACACGAGCCTTTTCCCGCGTCGCGTTCAAACTGAGACGGCGGTACTTTTTTACCGTCAGAGTGCAACACGTACTCTTGCTGCTTTTTGTACCCCGCGGGTAACACGGCGGTGCCCCGCATGTCACCGCACGTCACCTGGACCCGTACCTCGGCGCTGATGCCGGTCTTCTCGTCGTATGAGACGTCTTCGTCGTCGTCGTCGAGATGTTTCCGCGGTGTGTGCGGCTCCTCGTCCATAGGAGTGACCTCCGCCTCGACTTGCTCCTCTTCTTCTTCCTCGCCAGCCTCCGCGTTGGCGATGGAATCCTGGTCGTAGCGGCTGTTGGGCTTGAGCTCGCGCTTCTTCTTGCGGGCCGTGAGGGGCCTGTCGAGGTGTTTGGCCCACATGCTGGCGACCACCGCGGCGACTTGCGGCGGGTCCAGTTCGTACTTTGCCGCCAGCGCCGGCAAGTCTTCCTCCGAGATTGTACCTTGGAACGTCCTGGAGGGTAGGGAGGGCGCGATGCGGGGGCGGGACGTTGGTCAGCGTCGGCGTCGAGGTTGGTGGGTGAATCAATCGGGGTGAGCGCGGGCGTTGAGGCTGCGTCGACGGATGGTAGAATCAGTCGTCGAATCAATTCAATGATTGAAAAAAGAATCGAGTTTCCCACGGTTTTGTCCTTCGCTCGCCACATCTTTTTTTGGAGATTTGCATCGCTTGAAAACTTTTGAGAATTTTGTCCATCTCTGGCTGGCACACAGAGTGAGCATCACTGACGTCGTTCGGATCGGCGGGTCCTTTTTCGGGGTGGAATCGGACGGTGCGCGATGTGCGCGGTATCGCTGTACGCTGTTTCCGTCGAATACGTCGCCGTCTCGAGCGCAGTGAGAGATGCAACCTCGGCGGGATCATCAGATGCATTTTTTTAACATCACATCTCAGAAACTGGCACATTCATTCACTGTCATTCACTGGAGCAGACCCTCCCTCCGGCGCGTTTCCGATGGTGTTTGAACCACGGGAGCGGCGCGTTCGGTGTGAGTGCGTTACTTACGGTGCGACGACGCACGAAGCTGGCCGTCCACGATCGCCGCCTAATGTGCCTATCGATTCGGTCATTCGAGTAATGCAAATCAATTGTGCGTCGACATCCCCGAGGTGGCGCGACATCCCCGGCGCGGGGAGTGCAGCCGCCCTCGCGTTCATACGACGATGTAGAGCCAGATACCGACGTAGTTCTCAAAGTTTTCAAGTTCAATATCTCTCCAAGATGTAAACGGCGGCGGCGGGAATCGAACCCGCAAGCGCGAACACACACGAAGCCTCGGATAGTACAATCTAATTCGCAACACTTTTTGAGGCTTCATCTGCGCCCGCACTCGGGGACGACTCTCCGTCGCCACTCGCGGAAGCTCCATGGGAAATAAATGTGAAACGTCCATCATACTATTCGTACAGCAGCGGCGGTGGTTACGGCGGGTAAAATACAGGGGTGGGTGCGGGGTTTGGGTCGAGTCGAGTCTCCCGACTCATACGCACTTTGCGAGTTCGACTAGTTCCTGTCTCTGCGCCAGTGTCAAATCCGCGAGGGCGTCGTCGACATCAATGGTCTCGACGGTCGTCGCCTCGCCCCCGTCTTCTTCTTCTTCGGCATCTTCTTCGACATCTTCGGCATCGCCGACCGTCCCGTCCGCGGGTCCGGATGCGCCCTCACCGGAGCCCGCGCGGTCATCCTCCGAGGCTTCGCTCTGCGTTTGAACATGGGAAGGGGGCGAGGTTAGGTGATGATTTATTTTTATTTTTCTGGACGTGCGCAAAAAAACACAGCTGTGTTTTTTTTGAGACGGGAGGCGGGGGGGCGGGGGCGATGATCGGGTCGGGTCGTCACGCACCGCCGTGTCTCCGTCGATGTCGTCGAGGTTCTCGTCCGATTGCGGTGAAGCCGGCGCGATACCGGCATCGTCCTCCGGCGCGATGGGTTCATCCGCGAACGCGGGCGGCGCGACGGGCGGGGGCTCGGCGACGGCGATGTCGGCGTCGATGATCGTGCCCTGGTGCACCAGCGAGCCCGGTGAATCCTCACCCCCGGCGTTCGGAGACGCGGCGACGTCCGGCGCGTCTTCGACGACGATCGCGTCCGCGGCTTCCGCGGGCGCGTCGTTCATGTCGACGTCCATCGCGAGACGCGGCGCCGGTAGATCTCCGACGCTCGCGCCGTGGTCAACCGCGCGTCTCCGAGCTAGGGCTCCACCACCGAGTCTTGACGGGATCTGAGGGGATTCTTCTGAATTCCCGCGTTCGTCTCGTCCCCTACCCTGAGCGTCGCGCGGTCCGCGGATGTATCGCGCGGCGCGTACCGCGGATGGACACCCGAAGCTGCGTCACGCGCGAAGCTGCGTCGCCTATGTACGCGGGACGGCTAGTCCGTCGCGCGCTCAGCCTGCCCGCTTTCCGGGGAGGCGCTGAGAGTTGTGAGGGCTGGCCGAAATTTTTGGGGTGTCTTTTTCGTCGGTGGGAAAGATCTCAAGGTTATGGGTCTTCCAATTTTTTTGAAATTTTTCTAGGAAGCCTCCATTCCACTCGGGTCAGACCGCCACAGCGAGAGGCGAAGATGGACCAGCTGCGGGCGGAGCGCGCTAGGTTCGAGTCGGAGCTCGCCACGGGCGGAAGCCCCGGCGTGATCCCGGAGACCCCGCTCGGCGAGGGCGGCCACGTCCCGACCGCCGCGGTCGGTACGACGAGAATCGACGACGCACCTGGCAGAAACGACGACTCGGTGTGGGACTCGGACGAGGACGAGCGGCCTACTAACCCGGGCGGCGCGGCGAAGACCCCGATGCCCTCCGAGCTTCTCGCGCGGGGAGCGTCGATGCGCGCGCGACGCATCCGGGACGACACATCGACGGCGCGGAACGAGGAGGACGAGGCGGACACGTCGACCGAGCTGCTCCCGGAGGTTGGCGAGGATTTGGTCGCATCGATCCGCGGTGCGTTGGACGACGTCGAGCGGGGGCTCCGCGCGTCCGTCGCGGCGTCCTCGCAGATGCGCGCGCTTCACGCCAAACGTGGAACGGGCGAGGCCATCGCGGCGCCCACGCCGGGGACAGGCGGCGCGCCGTCGCCGGTCACGCCCGTCATCGGCGCGGCGCTCATGAACGCCTTGGGTGGTGACCTTGGCGGAGATGGCAAAAATGAAGATCCCGAAGCCAAGGCGTACCTCAAGGGCGTCCTCCGCATGCTCTACGACGACGACGACGACGAAACTGTGGGAAACACAGCTGTGGGCGGTGACTCGGCAACCCCGACGGCACCCGACGGCACCCAACATGGACACGTGGAGGGTGCCGACCTAGCGCCGGTCACGATGACGCCGCTCATTGAACGCGCCACGGCGGTGCGGGTCGACGAGTGGCATCGTCTGCGCGACGACCCCGACCGCGAATCCGTCGTCGCTCGGTACGTCGCGCACTCGCCGTTGTACGTGGGTGGTGCCGGCGGCGGTGGGAGCAACCTGCCGCCGACGCCGGGGCTGCCCCCGACCCCGGCGGCGGTTGATGGCATGAATGTTCACGAAGAACCCAGTCAAACTTCGAAGGATGGCTCCGATGGGGTTGAATTCAATTCGGATGTATCGGCGTCCGTGAACCCGCCCTCGGCGACGACTCGGCTGGCCGTCACCGTGGACGACGACGACGGGTTCGCGTTCAACGCCATGTCGGTTCCATTCGAAGGTAAGATGTCGTACAAGTCAATGCGAGCGGCGTCGGTGAAAAACAACATGCATGCGACGGACGACGGCATCGACGCCGCCGCGGTGCCCTCCATGCTCGACGAGCTACGCAATCTCAAAGCGAGGTTCCACGAGCAGCGCACGGACGCCGCCAAGACGGACGCACCCAAGACGACGACGAATGCGAATGCGAATGCAAACGATTCAGAGCAAAGATTCAAAGGCGGATGGGACGACGACGTGAGCGCGGATCTCTCGCCGCTGCCCGACCCGACCGACATGATCCGCGACCTCTCCCCAGAGGTGTCCTTCCGAGACGACGACGACGTTTCCGACGAAGAAACGAACGCGGATGATCGCTCGCGGATCATCGCCTCGTATGGGCAAACAGTGACGACCCCGTCGACCAAAACGAAGGCGAATTATACGACCTTCGAAGGAACACCGACGTCAAAGCCGCGCGTCGGAGCATCCATCCCGTTCGCCACGCCACGCTCCCCTGGCAGTGACGGAGAGACGGCGACGATGTTCAACAAAGTTCAACAACGTTCAACGCCGAAGTCGCCCGTCGGCCCGCTGGACCTCGCGCCGAGTCCGCCGCCGTCGGGATCGAAACAAAAAAACACGCCGGCGCCCAGGTCACCGTCCAGGACACGAAACGACACAGGCGGACAGATTCGAAACGACACACAAGCGCAGATCAAGCCGCAGGTGCGTGAAGCGCTCGTCGCGCTGGACCCCATCGCGGGTGCCAACGTGCCGGGCCAACCCGCGTGGTCAGTCGCCATGTCCGCGCAGGTCCGAGCGGCGCACGCGCGAAAGAAGGAGGCTAAATCTAAGGTTGAGGACTTACTGGGCGGCGGGTTCGACTACGACGCCCTGCGTTCCATGGCCAAGTCCGCGCACGACACCCTCAAGGGTAACACGCACGGCGGGCTTCCCGACGGCGGACGGAGTTCGTACCTTCCAAAGCCTTCCGGAGGCGGCGGAGGACAAATTTTCGCCGCCGGCGCTAAGGCTTCCAGGTAAGTTTATTTTAATTTCCGTATGGTCTATTAGACTGACGTCGTGTTGTTTTACAGGCTGACGCGGGTTAATACACAAGGTCCCTTCGACCGCGGCTCTGTCTACGCCCCACCGAACCGTACGAGTGCACACGTGGCGCATATTGATGACGAGGCTGCGTATTTCGAAGATGCCGTGCTGAACCCCGCGTTGGAGCTGGACCCGGACGCCACGATCGAGGGCTTCAAAGCGGCGATATCCGCCGAGGTTTCCGCGCGAATCGCCGCTTCCAAAAGCGCGGTCAAGGCGGAGGCGACGCAGTTGTACAAAGCCAACGTCGTGGGTTCGAACCTGGCGTGGCGCAAAAACAACGACAGCTATCAGACTAACAGCGCGTACACAGATGCCGGGTTCACACACGAACCGGTCACCGAGTTCACCGTCGGTGGGTCGGGCAGAAGCGGCCGAGGGCAGAAGCAGCCCGCGTTTGGCGCGACGGAGGGTCACTACGACCCTTCCGGAAGGGCATCCAGAAGGACATCCGGAAGGTCTCGAACCGTCTCTGTCGACCACGCCCACGCGCACGAGCAGCACGCACACGTCGCGCGCGGCGGCGACCACGGGCACACGGACAGGCGCTTCGTCAAGGGCAAATGGGCGCCCCCTCGCGCGCCCGCCCGAGCTAAATCCGCGCCGCCGACTCGACCGTCGGGCCCGAACCTACACACCGATAGACACCGCAGGGGAACTAACACCCCGAAAGCTTCTCACCCATCGATGTCCGGACACTTCTTCGACGGTGAGAGTGCCGACGAGGGTGCCGAGGGTGCCGATGGGATCACCGACACGGTGCGAAAAGCGAGCGCCACTCGACGAGCCGCCGCCAACGCGCTGGCAAAACGAAGAGAGGAACGGATGGACCGCGCGGCTAAGACACGCGCCGCGCTCGAGCTCCAGCGAAACGCCGAGGTCGAGGCGGCGCTCGCGGAGGCTGAGTCCAAACGCGCGCACGCCGCGGAGGAGGCGAGGCGACGCAAGGCGCCCGTCGCGTTCGGAGGGCGGACCGATAAGCTCCCGCCAAAGGCGGGCGCCGCCGACGAGGACGGGAAAAAGTTGCCGCGCGATAAAGACGGTAAGTTGATCCCGCGGCCGTTCAAACTGTCGGAAACTAAGCCACGACATCGGAATCCGTTCGACGACGACGACGAGAACAAGGCACCGGCGCGGGACCCCGACGTGTGGGAATCCCGGGAGGAGGAGGCGGCTCGTCTGGAACGCGAGAAGATTGAGAAAGCCGCCGCTAACCAAAAACGTCGCGAGCTCGCGGAGAAGGCTCACCTTTACGGGACCCAAACCGCCACCAAAACCACGAAAGAGAACCGAATCGGCGCGGACCCGAAACGCCGCAGCCTCCAAGACACCTTCGCCGAAGCGCACCACCGTCGCGACGTCGAGATTGAGCACAACGCGGAGCGACGACGGAGCCGAGAGACGCTGAGGCAGAGCGCGGTTGTCGCGGCGGCGGCGCAAGTCGCCGCGCCAGCCATCGCCGCGGCTGAGGCTGCGCAACGCAACGCGTCCGCGGCCGCGTCCGCCGCCGCGAAGGCGGCGCAGGCTGCCGCCGCCGCCGAGGCGCTCATGATGAACGAGGCGCAGCGGCTTCGCGAGCAGCGCAAGCGACTGTTCAGTCGTGAAAACCACGGTCGCGAAGGAGGACGTCACCCGATTTCCGTCGGAGCGTCTTTCAACAGTCGCTTCGACGCCTCCGCGGACGACGACGACGCCGTGCCCCTCATGGCGTCGCTCGATGGGGGTGACGCGCACAGTGGGTCGCTGCTCTACCGCACGGAGCGCGTCGCCGCGACCGCCGCCGCCGCCGCGCAGGCTGCCGCGAAGGAGGCTGACTTTCCGGTTCCGTCCAAGGCTCCGGCGCCGACCACAGACGGCGACGGTATAACGACTGACTTTGACGCGCCGCAGGTTCGCGTCAGCTCGTCACTCGCCACGCCGTCGCCCATTAAAGTACCGGGCACATCGCCCTCGCCCTTGAGGGAGGCCGTGACGAGCAGGTTGGGCGGCGCGGAGATCAAGGAGGCGGCTCGAGACGTCAAAGATGAAGGAAATAAGAACGCGGAAGACGAGGTCGTGGTCCGGGACGGCGGTTCGATGTTCGAGTCCGTGGAGGAGGACGCCAACGCGCTCGCCGCGGCGTTGCCCCCGTTGGAGTCCGCCGATAAGGTGGCGAAGACATCCAGGCGCGTCGCGGAACGACGAAAGCGAAACGAGAAGACATCCGGAACGGCGCCCGGTGGGAGAGTTTTAGCCGAGTCGGTGGTGACGCCGCCGTCGCCGCGGTCGCCCGCGGTGGCGTGGCGCGTGGGTGCGCGGGAGTTACCGGGGCCACTCCGCCAGCCCGTGTTCGCATCGTCCAAGGCGGCGCCAGAGGCCCTGACGAACGTCGAGCAGCCACTCAAAAACGCTGAGTCAAAGGACGACGAGTCACATCGTCATAGGCAACATCAATCGGTGGCGGCTAAAAAAGCGGCTGAGGCTCGAGCAAACGCCATGGCCGAGTTGGCGTCTGTTCAACTTCCGAACGATACATCCCGCAGCAGCCACGATGTGTCCATGGCGAGTGTCGTGGATGACAAGTCACCGGATGGGGAGTCGAGGGCACCGGCGGCGCCCAAGTTTCTGCGCGGCGGCGACCTGTACGACTACGTGGGGCCGCAGCGCATCACGACGGCGAGTGCGTCGATCCAATCATCCGCGTTTGACCCCGAATCATCAGGGGATGATGATGATGAATCGGACGATGAATCTTGGCTGAGGCGGGGCAGCGCGGACTCCTCAGAGTTCGAACGCACGACCGGACTGAACACCACCGCGGGTACTACCAACTCGGACAAGGCGGATCTATCGTTGACGAGGTCCGCCACCGCGGCGATCGCGCGAGAGATGCACCACGGAAAGACTTCGGACGTTTCGCAATTTTATGTGAGGCATTCGCACCCGGAGGGAAGGGCTGCGTTGGCGGCGGCGCTTGCGCGTGAGGATGCGGAGATTAGCGACGTGGAGAGCGTGGAGAGCTTGGAGTGATGCGATTGATCATTAGAAATAATATACCCGTTTCAAATCTCGGGAAAACAGATTTTATCAATCGTAAGTTCCGTTGCCGTCTCGGAGGAGCCCGAGACTGCTGTCAACTACCGACTACCGGCTGAGCGCTCGCCGCACATATCCAACGCGCGGGACTGTACATACATCCCCCCCGTGCGTCTGAACCACCCTCGGATCGTCGACACCGAGGCACGATACTACCAGGCACATCCGCCACAGTTGTCTCCATCCATCGTTGCGTGAAGTGACAAATCGATCGTGAGATCCGAGAGTTTCCTTCCGTTCCCTTCCCACCGCGCCCGACATGAACGTCCTCTCCCCGCTGCGCGACGTGAGCAACAACGGCGAGTACGCCACCCCTTCGCCGAGCGCCAAGGGTGGTAAGAAATCACGCATGTTCGGCGTCTCCAAAGACGAGAACGCGTCCAACCCAAAGGCGTCGACGCGCATGAAACCGAGCCTGGGCAAAACCCCGGCGGCATCCGCTTCGTCCATGAAGACCCCAGCGCTGGCCACGTCCACGACCCGCGCTACTCCCATGTCCACGACCCAGAAGGAGAACGCCAAAGCCGCCAAGCGCACGCTCGCGTCCCACGCCAAGGCGAACGCGCCCCTCAAGCTCAACGACGACGCGCTCAAGACACCCAACGGCGTCGGGCTCGAGCTCAACAAAGTCAACACGCAAAACGCAAATCTGCGAGAACTCAACAACCGGCTCATCTCGCGACTTCGAGACGCACGATCCGGCGCGGAGCGAGCCACCGCGAGATCCGCGGAAGAAGCCAACAGGCGCGCGGAGGACGGCGAACGACTACGCAAGGTGACCGAAGACAACGCGGCGCTCCGCTCGTTAAACGACAAGATGATCCTCCATCTCAGGTATGTTTCTTTGTATTTGAGTTTCTTTTTATTTTCGTATGGGCAATTGTACTGACGGTGTGTTTTGTTTAACACTCACAGATCGGCAAAGACGGCGGCCTCGGACGCGGAAACCGTCACCGCGCAGACCGACGCATCACGATTGAAAGCCCTGGATCAACTCGCAACGGCCAACACGGAATCTGCGCAGCTGCGGGAGCTCAACGAGCGGTTCGTTCGCGAGCTCAGGTACGCGTACGAGACGACGCCTAATTCCCGTTGTATTTACGTATTTAACATTCAACGAACCCCTAACTTACGTACGTGTGAACACACACAGGGACTCGCGCAAGGCGACGCAAAACGCGGCGATCGCCGCCAACGCCGCCAACGCCAAGGCTGTGGACATCGCGACGCAGATGGACGCCGCCAACGACCAAAACGCGCAGCTGAGGGACCTCAACTCAAAGTTCATCAAGGAGCTGAGAGCCGCCAGGCGAACCAACGGCGATACCGTTGCCGCTGCCGAGAAGCACAGAGAAGCCGCCGACGCCATGGTACGAGTCTAGGAGTCCAGTCCATCCCACCACTCCTACTCCCGTATCCGTCCCGTAATAATCGAATACCCAAATACCACCCAAATAGTACCACCACATCACTGACCAATCACCCACGCGAACTCCAGGTTTCCGCCGCTCGCGTCGAAAACATGCAACTGAAAGCGTTGCACGAGCGGCTCACCGCCGAACTCTCCGCCGCCCAAAAGGCCACCGCCGCCGCGGAGACCGCCGCGGAGAAGCGCGCGGTCGCCGGCGCGGAGGCTGCGAAGATGGCGTCGCAGGACAACGCGCGGCTACGCGACGTCAACGTCGAGCTCGTCAAGGCTCTCAAGCTGGCGCAAAAGGTGAGTTTATTTTAATGTTTGTATGGGCAATTCGACTGACGCCGTGTTTTGTTCTTAGGAGTCGAAAGATTCACAAAAAGCGTTGGCGGTGGCCGAGACCAAGGCGTCCAAGGCGCTTGAATCGTCCGTCTCGTTACAGGATCTCAATTCCAAGCTCGTGGGTGAGCTTCGAGTGGCGCGGCGATCGGCGAAGGAGGCCAAGGCTGCGTCGGAGGAATCCGCGAAAGCCGCCGCATCCGCGCACGAGATGTTCAAAACCGTCGTCGAGGTTCGTACTTACCCTGTTTGCCCACCCACGCGTAACCCGTATCACCCGTTAACATTGCCTAATTCAACCCAAACAAAACCACTCACCGCGCTCCACCCCACGAACACACCGTGCGTTAACAGGAACGAACCAAGCTCCTGGCGCTCAACGACCGAGTCCTATCCGAGCTCAAGTCCAACAAAAAATCCGCGGAAGACACGAAACAAAAGCTCAAAGCCACCGAAGACACCGTCGGCGCGATGCAAAACCTGAACAAGCGGTTCATCGACGAACTGCACAAGGCTCGGGACGAGGCCAAGACGAACGCGAAATCCGCCGCCGAGTCCGCGACTCGACACGAGGTGAGAGTTTATTTTAATTATCGTATAAGGCGATTAGAAATTGACGTCGTGTGTTGTTTTACAGCTCGTCGCCAAAGACTTGGAGGAAACGTCCGAGCGCAACGCGACGCTACTCGCGCTGAACAAACGCCTCATCTCCGAGATGAAAGACGCGCGCGCCGCGTCCGCCAAGTCTGAGCAGGTGCGACGCGAGCTGGAGCGCCAGAAGCTCGCCGCGGAGTCCTCGGTTCAAACCCAGCGCCAAGCCGCGGACACTCTAACCAAGAACCTCGAACAAAAAACAAAAACCCTCGAGCTCGCCGCCAAAAAGCTCGCCACAAAAGAATCCGCGCTCGCCAAAGCGACGCAGGAGCTATCGCGCGCCGACGCCGAGGTCACCGCGCAAAAGAAAACCAACGAGGCGTTGAAAGCGGTGAACAGAGCGGACGCAGCGGATCACGCAAACGCCGCTAAAAAGGCGAAAGCTGATTTCGACTTTGCCCAAAAGTCGAAGAACGAGCTGGAAACTCGCCTGAACTCCGTCGTGAGCAAACTCGACGCCGAGCGCCAACGCCTCAAGGGTGCGCGCGATGAGGTCAAGGCGCTGGAGAGGGACCTGAAGCGCGCCGCCGAGGAACTCCGCGATTCATGCGCCAAGTGAGTTTATTTTTATCTCCGTATTGGCAATTAGATGACTGACGTCGTATCGTGTTTATTTAACAGGCTCACCGAGGCTTCGCTGGCGCTATCAGCCGCCGCGGCGGACAACGCGGAGAAGGACGCGATCGTCAAGGCGCTGCACGCGAAAGTCGCGGAGCTGGAGGAGAAGGCTGCCGTGAACGCCGCCAAATCGCGCGATGAACTCGCGCAGATGGCCAAGGCTAACGCGGCGGAGGCTGAGAAGAACGCAAAGCTGCAAAAAGCGATGGCGGCGGTACGTTTATTTTAATTCTCTCGTATGTACAATTAGTTTGACGTCCCGTGTGTTTTGTTATCAACAGGCTAAATTCGCCGCCGCGCACAAGCACCAAAGCCACAAGGAGGAAAAGGCGCGGTTGACTTTGGAGGTTGAAACGGCTAAAACGGCCGTGGGAACCGAACGGGCGGCTGCCGCCAAGGCCAAGCTCGCGGCGGACGCCGCGAACGCGACGGCACTTAAGGCGCAGAGCGCCGCAGCCGCCGCCAAGGCTGAAGCGTCGAAAACACGAACCGTCTCAGACGCAGCCAGGTGCGTTTATTTTAACTATCATATGAGCAATTAGAGTGCTGACGTCGTGTTTTGTTACCACAGAGCCAAGGCGCTGGAGGAGGCTCAAAACGCGCGAGCCGTCGCCGCCGCCGCCAAGAAGGAGGCTGAGCTCGCGCTCAACGCCGCCAAGGCTTCCAAGCAAGAGGCTGACCGCGCGTCCAAGAAGGCGTCAGAGGCGCACCGCGAGATGCGCCGCGTCAAGGAAGCCTCTTCGAATGCCGTCTCCAAAATGGAAACCGAATCAAAGGCCAAGGTCGACTCCGCCGATCGAAAAACCGCGCAAGCCATGGCCCGAGCCGCCTCGCTCGAGCACGAACGACGGGCGATCGCGTCGGAGGCTGCGGAATCCAAAGCGACGCTCGCGGAAGTCGAAGCGGCGCTCGCGAGCGCCAAAGAAGCTCTGCACGAAGCGGAGTACTCCAACAAATCCATCCGGGCAGCCGACGCCGCGAAACACGCCAAAGAGGTGAGTTTATTTTTATTTCCACATGTGGGCAATTAGAATGACGTATTGTTTTGTTTACAGGTTTCAATGCTCAACGCCAAATACGACGCCAAGACTGCCCAGCTAGCCGTTGAACTCGCCGCCGCCAAGGCTGCGAACGTCGCGGCGTTCGAGCTCGCCAACACACTCCGCGCGCAGCACGCCAAGGAAGTGGCGAGGCACTCCGCGGAGCTCGCCAAGGTACGTATATATTCTGATACTCCTATCCTGATACTCGCGCCGCCCTGATTACCTTTAACCGCGCCCTATTTCCTATTTCCGAATTGAATCCAACTCGTGCTGACCATGTGACTCCATCGCGTACCCATACCCACTTCACAGGTGAAGGACGTCGCCAAGAAAGCGCTCGACGCGGTAAAACTTCGCGAAGCCGAAGTGGAGACTCGCAACAAGAGGTACGTTTATTTTTAATTTCCGTGTGGGCAACTAGACTGACGTCGTATTTTGTGTGTTCACAGGCTTAACGAGGAAATCATGGCGCTGAAAGTCGCGGCGCAGGAGACAAAAGAAGCGCTGGCCGAGTCGCAGGGCAACGTGCTCGACGCGAAGAACGAACGGGCGCAGATGGGCCGGTGTGTGGGGCTCGTGGGCGTCGCCGCCGCCTACATCGTGCTCAACAGAGCGTCCAAGTGAGGAAAACGAAGATCCTTCACCGCGGATCCTTCGACTACGACTGACTCTATTTGCCCAGTGCCATTCGACGCGAAACGTCACCATTTTTATACCCAACTTGATCACCACCGTATTACTACAAACACCTCACCACACACGGCGCATCGTACACTCGAGCGTAATGTCATCGGCTAAAGGCTAAGACTCTTAAATGTTACCTAGCGTCCCATCCCAGCCCGGGTCCCAACCACCCTCGTCCACTCGAAACCTTCTCTCCGAGCGGAGTACACGCGAGCACGCCATCCTTCGTCGCGATGGCGTCCACCTTCCTGTCGTACGCCGCCATCGGAACGTCACCGGGCGGTAGTACCTGCGCGCTGTACGCCAGCGCCACGAGCGGCGGCGGCTGAGCTCCGAATTCTTTTTTGCATTTTTCAAAGTACCGAGAGATGAACGCGTCGTAGTACCCGCCGCCGCGGCCGCATCGGTTACCGGTGCGATCGAACGCCAGGCCGGGGATGAGCAGGGCGTCCAACGGAGGTCGCGGGTTCGATCCCGAGGTGGCCCGATCTTTTTCCAAGTTTGGCCGTGGCGTCACGCCGTCGACGAGGAACTCGGTCGGTTCCAGTATCCCCATCGTCTTCGGCTCCAGGTCTGTAATAAACAAAACGCGATGATGTCAGTCATTTTCTAATTGCCCATACGTAAAAATAATAAACTCACCTTTGTCCAGGTTCTGTATCTTTAAAAATCGCATGGCTGGCCCTACCCCATCGTTTCCGTCGGCCGGCGCGTCGACGATGGGCACGTACACCTCGCACGCGTCGCCGAGCGCGAGCGCCGTTTTAAGTAACGGCCGGGTGTCCACCTCGCGGAGCTTCGCGCAGTGCACGTACAGCCCGAGTCGTAGTGGGCGTTGAACGCAGGCGTCTGAGGTTTCTTTGAAGATTTGCAAAGTGGAGAGGAGGCTTGCGCATATCGCGGTGCTCTCCGCTGACATCTGCGTCTCGGTGAGCTCCTTGAGCGCGGCGCGGACGCGCCGACGCGTCGCCTTCTTGCGCTCGATCAGGTCATCGTCGCCGGCGGCGGCCGTCGTCGTCGTCGCCATCGTCGCGAGCAGGCCCCTGCCTCCGAGATGACGACGGTTCGTGGGCGCGTTCTTCGCTTTGACGACGAAGAATCTGGAGCCCACGCCCCTCGACGCCGCCGGGGCTGGCTGGTGGACGCCGCGCGCGACGACGGTCGGTGGTGAGATCGTGCAGCGCCGTGTTACGGACGACGTGGGCGACGTGATCGACACGGCGGTGCGGATGATACCGCAGACGTCGCGCGGGCGCATCGACCTTATGCCGACGTCAGGATTTGGGGGGAGAAATAAAGTTAGAATTTCTCACACGCAGCGAGCAGATGTCGACTTTTCTCACGAGAACTTCGGCCCGCCAGAGCGATTTGCGCGGCGCGTGCGGCCGCGAGCGCGTGGTCGTCGGTGGTGTAGCAGAGGCAGGCGCGATGGTGTACTCGCGGTTCCTCGAGCTCCCGCAGCTCGGCAGCTCGCACGGCCTGCTCCAACGCACGGCGCAGCTGTCGGGACCGCTCGATCCCGTCACCGCGTCGCTCGAGGCGAAATGGCTCGGGGTGTCCGAGCTGGTGCTCAACGCAACAGCGGAAGCCAAGCGCGCGGGGGTGACGACGCCGCACCCGTACGCGGAGAATAGCATATGCTTCGTGGAGCCCATGGTGCGTCATCGGAGCAGCTCGATATCGCCCGCGCATCATCGGTGACGCGGCCGAACGTTCCACGCGTCGGTCACACACCCGCGCGCGCGGCACCCTCGGCATTATTAATCTCGCTTTTTCACGTAACACCCGGGTTTTCTTGAGTAAACAGACCGTCGATTGCCCGGTATCGATCGATGTTCTTCATCACTCGGGACCGTCCGCTCGACAGACATCCCCGCCTGACCATCCATCCCCCAAAACCCTTCATCGACCCTCAACGCAGGCTCCATCGCACGGCGCGGAGGCTGTGATGTTCATATTCATCTTCGGCGTGGTCCTGGGCGCGGTGCCACAGTACCTCAAGCTCATCTTGCTCGCCAGCAGTGAAGGAATCTCGCTCGTGTCGCTGGCGCTCATGAACGTCAGCAACCTGACCGCCACTCTGAACATATTCATCCTGCACTTCGAGCAGATCAAGCAGTGCATCAAGCAGAGCGTGCCGGAGTACTCGTTCGACGCGTGCCAGGCGTCGCTATTGACGTTCTATTACACCCTCGTCTACACGCTGCTCTGGTTTCCCCTCTACCCACTCGCGGCTCACTTTTGCAGGTTGGTTTATTTCTATTTACATTTCCGTATATTTCCGCTGTACGGGCAATCAAACAGACTGACGTCGTGCTTTTGTTTTGTATACAGCAATCGGAAAAGCGAGGCGTGTGGTGTGGTGCAGTCGCAGCGGCAACACGCGTGGCAGGGCCTCGTGGCGCACCTCATACCGTGCGTCATATTAGCCGCGCCCGTGCTGAAGATGGCGCTGTCGTCCTCCGCGTGTTACGAGTACGAAGCCTACGCGCTTCTGTTGGGAGTCGTCAACGCAGTTTTAGAGGCTATTCGGTAAGTTTATTTTATTATTGTGATATGGGCAATTAGATTGATATCGTTTGTTTACAGGTATTTACCTCAAGTGTACGCCAGTTGGTACAGCATGGGGTCTGGTTCGCTTTCCTATTTGCGGTTACTGCTGTCCATCTTCGGAGGCGTGGGCGCCACGGTGCAGAAGGCGATGATGCACGAGGACGTCAGCACGTGGTTCCCGCCCCTCGTCGGGCACTCGCTCGAGATTGTCATCGTGCTCATGAACCTCTACCACGACATGAGAAACTCGGGCGCCGGGGTTGGGAAAAATGGTGACACAGCTGTGCGTGGTGAGGATGTGGAGAGCGGTGAGGCGGTGCCGCTGACCGCGGCGACGCGCGCGGCGGAGACGGAGGTGATGAACCGCGCGCTGGAACGGGGCGAACGGAGGGAGGGAGGCGGCGCGGAACGGGGCGAAGAGGATGGAGATGAAGGCGCCCGAGGGGATGGGGAGAAAAGAAATCGTTCCCGGATAGATGATGATGATGATGACGGGGATGAGAGCTGGTTGGACGAGTTGGAGGATAAGGGGGTGGTGGACGGGTGCGGGTACTGCTGCGAGCAGATGTGCACCAACCCCAAGTTCCTGCGGGGTCTCATCAAGTACATGTAGCCCCCGCGTGCGTAGCCATACTTAAGACAGACAGACTTAGCAGAGTTTGATGACGAGATTCGAGTTCAACGAAGGTCCCGAAGGTATTATATAAGAGTTGTCTTGATGAACCCCGAAGCGTCGCGCACTTCACTTCACTTCGCGCGCGGCGATCCCCCAACCCCCCCCCCGCCATGTCCGCGTCTTCACCCTTCGTCGTGAACAACGTGGCATCCCGCCTGACGCAGCGCGCGTCCGTCGCCGGCCGGGGATCCTCCGCCGTGAAGACCACAGCTCGGGCGCCCCCTCGCGTCATCCGAGCTGTCACCGTCCACACCACCGCGTTCCTCGGTTTCGGCAAGAGCAAGGAGGAGAAGGCCATCGAGGAGTTCGCGGCGTCGGATCTCGGCCAACGCGCGTTGGCGCACGCGGCGAAGGGCGGCGGATTGAGCGTCATGCTCGAGTTCGGCAAAGCCGAGCTGGAGGCGTCGCACACGCCGTCGGACTCCCACATCATCGACGCCAAGACCCGCGTTTTGTGTGCCACGGTGAGTTTTATTTTAATTTTCGTATGGGCAATTTTATTGACATCGTGTTTTTTTACTCAAGCTCATCAACAAAGTCGTGGACGTCCCGATCATCAACGAAGCCACCGAGCAGATCATCGCGCTCAAAGCTGTCGACGTCGTCGCGGACTACATGGAGCTCGAGCTCGAGAAGGCCGGCCTGGCGGTGTTCTTCGACGGCGTCCGGTGAGTTTAACTTAATTTCCATTTCACATGAGCGATTAGACCGACGTCGTGTTTTGTTCAACTCTCGTTACAGGGAGATGTCGGAGAAGGACGTCGACAAATGGGTCAAAGGTGTGAGTGTCAAAATCAACACCGCCGTCGATCTGCCGATGCTCGACGAGACCCAGGAGGGCATCGTGATCGAGATGGTGGTGAAGCTCATCGCGCACAAGTTCGTGGAGGGTAACAAGAAGAAGCAGAAGAAGGGCTTCTTCGGACGATGAGCATCCGTACATTATTTTTAATTCCAACGTCGATTCCATCGACTCAGCCAGTCGCCGCCAAAGCGGCTCGGTCATCAGTCCGAACCACCGCCCCACCGCCCTCCGCCGCACGTTGCCCCACCTCATCGCGTTGCTTCAGACGCGTACGCCGTTTCTTATGCAACGCGAACCTCCAAGCTCGCCGCACCGCACCCACGCCGAACCTTCTCTCATTCTCATTCTCATCGCGCATCTTCCCCCCGTCCGATCCGTCGTCGTCCTCGTGGCCTCCCTCGACGAACCGCACGATCTTCGCGTTGATTCCGTCCGGGTCCGGCTCCAGTAAGAACCCCCCGTGCTGCCACTGCGGCTGCGTGAGCACCTGTAAACAAAACACAAAACACGGCGTCAGTCTAATCGCCCGTACGGTGACTCTTGATTGAAATAAACGCACCGAACATTTGGGCCATGCGTTTCGGAACCTGTGCGCAATCTCCGCGCTCGCCACGATGTCGTCCAAACCGCTCAAAACCACCTGGCATGGGTGGGATGATTAGGGGATGGTCGGTCGGTAATTGGGTGGTAATTGCGTATTTGAGTTTTTTGTCACGGGTGGGTTAACATGCACGTACCATGTCGTCGTCGCCCAAAGGTCCGCGTTCCCACGCCTCGTGCGGGAAGAGCAGACGTTTCATCAGCTGCTGCGTGCTCGGATCGCCCTTCACGAACCAAGACGCCAAAACCTGTACACAAAACACGACGTCAGCACAGTATAACTGCCATATATAATTGCCATTACGAGAATAAAAATAAACTCTCACCAGGTTAGCCATCGACATTGGCTCTGTCGGATCCGCGCCTCTCGCCGCCAGGTGCGTGACCAACTCGTACATACTCGCCAGGTGGTCGTCGTGCGCGTACCGGAGATAAGAGCCGAAGGATGGTAGGAAACACACCTGTTGGGTGGGGTGATTGGTCAGTGATTGGGTGGTAATTGGGTATTTGAGTGTGGGTTGTTATGGGTTGTTACACTACTCACCGGGTCCACGTAGACGCACCGCCGCGTGAGCCGCGGGTGGTGCCGGCGAAAGGCGGTTAATATCACGGTCCCGTAGGAGTGCGCGATGAGGTCGCAGGCGAATGTAGGTTGTGAATCCCCATCGGGTGATTCGTCGCCGGATCCGTATGAGTATTTACCCTCGGAGTGCCGCCTCTTCCGACTCGAACTCAAAGTTTTCGACGAAGTCTTCGATGAACTTTTCGATGAAGAATCGTCCGCTCCTCGCGTCTCTCCTCCTTCGCACTCCTCGGCCGCCACCGACGCGACGTGCACGGCCGTTACCGACCGTTTCAGAAAATCCGCAAACTCCGTCGGCGTCGGGTACCGGTAACACCTGTCCCGCCCGTACGATATGTTTGGCCACTCGGGCGCAACCACCGGCCGATCCTGTACACAAAACACTTACCCGTCAGTATCTAATTGCCCGTACGTTAATAAAAATAAACTCCTCACCTTGGGTAGATGATCTGCGACGTAATCCGCGTACGGCGCTAGCCCGACGCCGAGGCCGTGGAGGAAGACGACTGGGTCGTGCCGGTTCGGGTCGTCCGGATTCAAACCGTCGCCATCCTCCCCCACACGCGGGCGCACCCACAGGTCGCAGTCCGTCGAAGCGTCGTGCGTTCGAACGAACCCGGCGCGTTCCAGTCGAATCTTTCCGTACCACCTGTAAACAAACAAAACACGCCGTCATTCGAATTGCCCATACGGAAATAACCAAAAATAACCAAATATACTCACCGGGTGATGCCGATGAGCGCCTGCAACGCCAAGGGTTTATACCAGCCGCTGAGTGCGAATTTGTTTGGACGGATAAAGTCCACGTCGTGCGTCAGTGTCCGTGTGGTCTCCACGGCGCCGGTGGACACCCCACCGGAGGTTAGGAAGGACGTCATCGCCGGAAACGCTCGTTGTTCACCCTCTGTGGTTTTCCGCAGCTTTTGTTCCTGCAAAAAAACACGATGTCATGTCATACTAATTGCCCGTACGAGAAATAATAATAATAAACTAACCGTCTCGGGTGTGATTGGCGTCCGAACGGTGCGCTCGCCGCCTTGGTCCGGTCCGAGGTTGACGACGAATTCCGATCGGAATCGCAGTCCGTGTCCTCGTTCAAAGTCCTTCAGGAGCTTCTCCGACGTCCGCGTCACGTCGGCTGGGTATTTACCCTCCGGGAACTCGTGCAGTTCTCGCGCGCTGAGAAAGAATTGTATCATGCGCAGCGCGGCGTCGCGCGGGATTGCTTCCACGGGGACGTCGTTGAATGCGTCCTGGAACAGCCGCCGCGGGTTGGGCTCGTGCCTGAGTTCCTTGGCGAACCACGCGCGGTGCCCGTCGTAATCGAACCCTTCCTCCATCGTTCGCCTGGGGGGAGAAGTCGGGGGGGGCGAACGATGGGGATGTTAGTTCATTATCGGTGACTGGTCGAGTGTGACTGATGGACTGGGGCGCACCGTGGGGCGTTTTCCATGCGGTGCATGCGGTACTGGTGCGATGCGAAGCTCGTGGACTCCGCGGCGACGTACCCGGCGAGGACGTACCTCGCGCGGAGCGCCTGCCGCAGCTTCATCGCGGCCGCGTCCTTCCCCCCGACACGGCCGCGCCGTGCCCTAAGATCTGGTGACTCGGCCTGGCTAAAAAGTTTAATCATTCATCATCCAGGAACAGACGGCACCCGCGCCCCCCCCATCGTCCTTTCCCACAACTCCCGGCGCGAGCGCGATGGAGGACCTGGCGAGGAGCCTGGGCATCGCGCCCGCCGCTCCATCGCCCTCGCCCTCGTCCTCGTCCTCCTCCGACATGTCCACGCGGCCGACCCGACGCGAGGCGCGGGACATCCTACGGCACCTCGGCGTCCCCGTCGCGTCCGAGAGCGACATCCTTTGGATCTCCACTCCGACGCCGTATCGCGCCGGACGGCCGCGGCTGGTGGTGCTCACGTCGCATCTGCTGGTGTACCTTCGCGGTCTGGACCAGTTCCAGGCGGCGTACAACAGGGCGATGGACGCTAAGAAGACGTGGGACATCGACTGGACCGGTGCGGTGGAGAACTTGGCGTACGCGGGAGAGGCTTGGGACGATGATGCAGAGATGAACGGCGCTAACAATCACAACAATGCGTCTCCGCTCGCGCCCCCGACGCTCGCCGAGGTCGTCAACAGGTACATCCCATCGCTCACGTTCATGAACCAGGTGGTCCCGCACACTACGAACACCCACCACGGTGTCAACGTCACCGACGACGATCGCACGGAGCTTCTCAGCGTCCACTTCAGACCGAGGGACGCGTGGCTCGGAGACCCGAGCTCGACGCGAATGAGGTGCGTATATTTTAATTTCCGTACGGGCAATTAGTTTGACGTCGTGTTTTGTTTACAGACACATCGCAGTGAGATCGTCCGAGACGCACAGCGCGCTGAACGCACTAAAGGACGCGATGCGGTCACGCGGGCGGACCAGTCAGCTGTGCTGGGCGGAACGACCGAGTAAAACAACGACGGTGCTCTACCTACGCCGCGCGTCCGACGAATACAGAGCGTTAGGATCCATGTTGCTCCAAATCTGTCGAGACCACGGACTGGTACCCACCCCGGATCCGAACGTAAACCGCAATAACGTCATCGTCGCCAGGACGCCGCCGGGCGCTCGGACGACGATGGAGACGCGTTTGCGGTTAGGCCGGCACCCAGTCAAGGGCGAGATGCTGGTGCTCGAGTACAGCAGGTGGGAGACAGAGGCGGCGGCGGTCCAAGGTTAGTTTATTTTTGAGAGTTATTTCTTCTTTTTATTTCCGCACGGGCAATTGTATTGATCTGACGTCGTGTTTCCTTTAAAGGCCTCAAAGTAGCGGGCGCCGTCGCCGCGGTGGCAGCCTTCGGCGCGCTGGGCATCGCGGCTGCGGCGGCGTTGAACGTGGGATCCGCGGCCGCCACGTCACACCCGCGCGTGGGATCTGGGGTGCGGTACGGTTCACCCGGCGTACGGTCAGGCGCGAGCCGAAGGCGGAGCGGTACGTTTATTTTGACTCTCGTACGGGCAATTAGAATGACGGGTACGTGTTTTGTGTACAGGCGTCCGGGTTCGCTCGTCTCCGCTCTGGTCCTGGCGCGGCGATTTGACCGATTTAAGCGGTGAGTTTATTTTTAAGACTCTTAAGAGCTCTTACTTTCGTGTGGGCGATTGTAACTCTTACTGATGTCGTATTTCTGTGAACACAGCTGTGTTCAACGGGACCTCCACGAACGGAGTCGCTCCTATGAGTAGTAGTAGTACCCAGGCGGCCGGTGTGTCTTCAGCCGGGACTCATCAGAGTGGGGATCAAGCCGGCGGTCGGTCGTACATCGTCCGCGCGGACGACCCGGTGAGTAGTGTTTTTGGTTGGTTCTCTAACTGCTCGCCCACACTTGTACTAACTTTGTGTTTTACAGAGCCTCGGGTCGGGGGTGACCGCCAGGGACGGCTTTCACGAAATTTTCAGCCGAAACCTTCGCGCCGCGTTGGCAAACGCCGGGTACGTATACCCAACCCACACCGTATACCCACACGCACGCATCACACCCGTTACACTGATTACCGTTACCCAAACCCTATTTCGCTAATTCGTGATTCGACGGAGACGCGCTGACACTGTTTGCCCACCCGTCGCCGAATTTGCAGGTACGTCGAGGCGCCGACTTCGCCCGCGATGTTCGCGTTGGTCAGAGAGCCGAGCCCGCCTCGGGATCATCATCAGGGTGCCGACTCGTCTGTCGTCCCCGGGGATGGCGACGACGAAACCGCGGGGATGGGTCCAGAGACGGAGGATTGGACGTTGGTGTTGACACCCGAGACGGCGTGGGCCACCGCCGAGGACGAACCGTCCGCGCCGCCGAGCGAAACGCCAAACGATTACCAAAATGATAACCAAAATAACCAAGATAACCAAAACGATGAAGCCGGCGGCCAGTCTAATTGCCCGGCGGCGGCGACGAATCCTACCCCCACGGCGGAGCTCATAGACCCCGGGGCGATCGACGACACCGCCGGGGCCACGAATTCGAATGAGAAGGGTTCATCGATGGGTACTTTGCGAGTCGACGTGGACGGTGCGTTTATTTGTATTTCCGTATGGGAAATTAGACTGACGTCACATGTGTTTTGTTCACTCTTATCACAGCGGCTGGCGTTCCGAAGCATTTCTTGTGTCCAATCACGCACGAGGTCTTCGACGATCCGGTCATATACGCCGACGGGCACACGTACAGCCGGTGCGCGATACAGGAATGGCTGCGAAGGAGCGAAGCGTCGCCGATGACCGGGGAGCGGTTCAGGTGAGTTTATTTTAACGCTCGTATAGGCAATTAAACTGACGTCTTGTTTTGTGTACAGGGGGATGCCGGCGGTTTTGCTGCCCAATCACGCTATGCGATCGCAGGTTGAGGAGTGGAAGACAGATAGAGGGCGCGGGGTCCGTGATTAGAGTTAGAATTCGTAATTAGTTTACGCGTGTGTGCTAAGCGCTATTCAGATGCAAACTACTCGTCCTTTCGCTCAGTCCGCGCCGGTGAGCTGATCGAGAACCCTGGCCGCGCCGCACTCCTTGCAGTGGTGGCGGTGCTTCCCGTGCTCGCATATCCCCGACCCGTCGCACTCCTTACAGTGATGCCGGTGCTTTCCGTGCGGGCATATACCCGACCCGCCGCACTCTTTACACGTGCTCTTCTGCCGACCGTGTTCGCAGATCCCTTTGCCGCCGCAGTCCTTGCAAAAGTACCGCACGCGACCGTGTGGACACCGCCCGCTTCCCCCGCATTCGTCGCAGTTGCGTCGCTCGATGCCGTGCGTGCAGATTCCTTTACCACCGCAGTCCAAACAGAAGTACCTCTGCTTCCCGTGCTTGCAAACGCCGCGGGCGCCGCCGCCGTTCGTAATTTTGCACCCCTTTTTGCAGACGCGGCGGTCGACTCCGTGCTCGCATATCCCAGACCCGCCGCAATCCACGCACTGCGAGCGCTTGCGGCCGTGCGGGCAGATCGACGCGCCGCCGCATTCGCGGCATGAGTATTTCTGCCGCCCGTGGATGCACACGGACGCGCCGCCGCAGTCTGCGCAGTAATACTTGACTCGGCCGTGAACGCAGATCCCGGCTCCGCCGCAGTCTTTACACTGCCGCGGGCGCCGGCCGTGGGGGCACGCGCCGCATGTCTTGCACTTGGAACGCGGGCGCACGCCGTGAGGGCACGGGCCGAAGGACGGCCGGCCACGCTTGCGTTTGTTGTCGGGCGCGGCGGCGGTGGAGGAAGGCGCGGAGGAAGGCTTCTCGGCATTGTCATTCTCCGCCGTCGCGCGCGCCCCGGGTGCCGCCGTGGATGGCCTCACGATGGGCTCGTCATCGGAATCCGACCGGAGGCCGTCGTCGGCATTCACGCGCAGGGAACCCTTGGAGATCACCACGGGCGCCGCGGAGAGGACCATGACGCCCGCGCGGTTCAAAGTGGCTGACCATCAGATCCCGGGTTAAATTCGCACAAGCGGAAATTTAATTATTGGACAACCCTACAACGCGCGTCACCTCGAGAGGACACTTCCTCATGCCGCCGAGCGGCGTCGGGATCGTCACCTCCTCTCGCGCCGCCGTCGTCGTCGGTCGTCGCCCCTCGCGCCGCCGCTCGAACCCCACCGGCCCGGCCCATCGCGGCATCCACGACCGGCGTCACCTCTCACTCGTCGCACCGGTCAGGTCCGCGCCACCATCATCTGAACAGCAATCAGACACCACCGCCGACGAGAGGCCTTCATCGCCCGCCCGCCCGCCGCTCATCGTTCGATCGAGCACGGACCTAGGCACGATGGAGCGCACACTTAAGTGGCTCGGGGTCCCGCCCGACGGCGCCGTGGAGAAGCTCAGCGTCATTTGCGCGCACTGCAACGCGCGACTCACCCCGTCACAGATGGACTACGACGCGGTCAGTTTATTTCTATTTTTATTTCTATTTTTATTTCTATTTTTATTTCCGTGTGCGTGTGGGCAATGTGACTGAGACGTCGTGTTTTTTTAACCCAAAACAGGTTCGAAAAGATCTTCATCCCGACCTCGCCGCGGTGTTCCGCCCTTTAACCCGCGACGACGCCACGAATTCCTTCTTGATGCGATCGAGTCGAAGACCGTGGGTGGTGAACTGGGCGCAGAGCGCCGCGTGCACGCAACTGCGCCGGTTCATGTCCCTCACCGACGCCAACGCGATGTTAGGCCGGGGGAAGATGCAGGTGCTCACCGAGGCTCAGGCGCGAGATCTTTTGGCGATTGATATTGACGACATCCCCGGGGATATCCCCGGGGGTGCCGACTCGTCCCCGGGGACGGATTCGTCCCTTGGGACACACGGGGTGCTGCTGGACGTGGGCGCGGGGGAGGGCGGTACGTTTCTATTTAAGAGTTACCTTCTATTCCCGTATGGGCGATTAGACTGACGTCGTGTTTTGTTTTCAACTCTTACAACAGAGGTGACCGAGACGCTGAGACGAGCCGGGGACTTCGCCGCCGTCGTCGCCACGGAAGCCTCGGAACCGATGGTCCGACGGTTACGGCAGAAAAAGTTTGACCTGGTGGTGGAGTCAACGACGATCGATGACATCGCTAAGATGGCGTCGGACGCGGCAAGTTTATTTTTATTATCGTATGGGCAATTAGTTTGACTCGTGTTTTTTAACAGGGAGTCACGGCGTTGCACCCCGACGGCTTCGAGTGTGTGGCGCTTCTAAACGTCCTGGACAGGTGCGTAGACTGAGTTTTTTTTCTAATTGTTGTATGGGCAATTATTTTTTATTGTCGTATGGGCAATTAGAATGACGTTGTGTTTTTTTCCGTCCAGGTGCGATACCCCCTTTACGCTCCTATCGCAGCTCAGGGCGTTGTTGAGGCCCGGGGTTGGACGTTTAGTGCTGGCGGTTGTGATTCCGTTCCGGCCGTTCGTGGAGGATGGAAAAACGCACAGGCCACCGAAGGAGCGTCTGTATTTGCCCACCGACGGGACGTGGGAGAAGGGCGTTTCTTTGCTTTTTGACAAAGTTTTAAAGCCGGCGGGGTTTAAAGTTGAGCGGTGAGTTTATTTTAATTTTCGTATGGGCAATTAGAATGACGTCATGTTTTTTTTTGTTCACAGGCTCGCGAGGGTGCCGTACATATGCGAAGGCGATCAGAAAAACGGCGCGTACATCCTGGACGACGCGGTGTTCGTGCTCTCCCCCGCGAGTTCGGATAGCGGCGATGAGATAGGTGAGATGCAGACGGACGGGGCCGGTATTTGAAACTATCAATCGAATACGTAGAAACTATGAATCGCTATCGATCGTCGTTAGCCCCCGGCCGCTAAAAGTGTATGATTGATCGTCGGTCAGGGTGCGAAGAGGTCCTTCTTGTTATCCAGGCCGTACTTGCTCAGGAACTCCTTGTTCCCCCCGTTGGCTTTGCGTTCGCTAGTAGAGGACTTTGCTCCCAAAGGACCAAACGCTTTCTCCTTCTCGCGACTTGCCCGAAGTTCCTCTCGCACCCGCTCCTGAAAGTCAATCTGACGTGGCGGGCCACGACGCGATTGCCGCGTTCCTCGATCCAACC
>Ga0257106_1000255_pt1 | contig 33293 bp, 16 predicted proteins | sample LP_taG_3_FD_190177 | JGI IMG/M metagenome (GOLD analysis project Ga0257106, IMG submission 190177) | Marine microbial communities from Northeast Subartic Pacific Ocean, Canada - LP_J_2011_P26_10m | ecosystem: Environmental > Aquatic > Marine > Oceanic | place: Canada: Northeast Subartic Pacific...
CCAAGGCTGGCTCCAAGGTTGGTTCCGACGCGGGGTCAGAGGCGGGAGACGCCGCCGAGGCTGAGGGCGGAGCCGAGGCTGCACCCGAGCCCGAGCCCGAGGCTGCACCCGAGCCCGAGCCCGAGCCCGAGCCCGAGCCCGAGCTCGTCGCCGCGCCGTCCGCGCCCGCTTCCCAGGCTGGCGACGCGGCGGAAGGCGAGGAGGAACCCCATCCGTTTACCACAATCGCGGATCACATCGAACAAAACGAGGAGGAGTGGCGCGCGTGGTACGACCTTGACGCCCCGGAGCAGGCTCCCTTCCCCGGCGGTTACTCGGAGTCGCTCGACGTGTTCGAACAGATGCTGCTGCTTCGCTGCATCCGCGTGGACCGCGTCACGGTGGCCATCACCAAGTACGTCATCGAGATCATGGGGGAGAAGTACGTCCAGCCCCCTATTCTCAACTACGAGAAGATTTACTCCATGTCGAGCGCCATGACGCCGGTGGTGTTCGTGCTGTCACCGGGCGCGGACCCGGCGTTCGACGTGTTCCGTCTGGGCGAGTCCATGGGTTACAAACCGGGCGCCAAGCTCAAGTACATGGCGCTGGGCCAGGGTATGGGTCCGAAGGCTGCGGAGATGCTGGAGACGGGCTCCATGCGCGGCTTGTGGTGCATGCTCCAGAATTGCCACCTCCTACCCAGTTGGCTCAAGACCCTGGAGAAGATCCTGGAGCAGATCACCAAGCCCCACAAGGACTTCAGGCTCTGGCTCACCACCGCGCCCACCGACAGGTTCCCCCTGGGTATCCTCCAGCGCTCCCTCAAGGTTGTCACCGAGCCCCCCAACGGTCTCAAGCTCAACCTGCGGGCGTCGTACGCCAAGATATCCGAGGACGAGCTCGCCGAGTGCCCGCACGCCGGGTTCAGGCCCCTCACCTACGTGCTGGCGTTCTTCCACGCCGTGGTCCAGGAGCGTCGCAAGTACGGCAAACTGGGCTGGAACGTGGCGTACGACTTCAACGAGACGGACTTTAGGATCTCACAGCAGCTGGTCAAGACGTACCTGACGAAGGCGTTTGACAACGACGACGATCAGCTCCCGTGGGGGACGCTCCGGTACCTCATCGGCGAGGCCATGTACGGCGGACGCGTCTCGGACTCGTTCGACCGACGCATCCTCACCACCTACCTCGACGAGTACCTCGGCGATTTCCTCTTCGACACCTTCCAACCGTTCCACTTTTTCCAGAACGAGGAGGTTGACTACATGGTGCCCGCGCAGGGCAGCAGGGACGCCTACGCCAAGATGATCAACACCCTGCCCCTGTACCAGACGCCCGAGGTGTTTGGTCTGCACGCCAACGCGGACATCGCGTACTACACCGGCGCGACCAAGGAGCTGTGGGTGAACCTCATCGACCTGCAGCCCAGGTCCGCGGGCGGCGGCGGGGGTATGAGCCGCGAGGATTACATCGGCGTCGTCGCCAAGGATGTCCTCGACAAGATCCCCGAGCTGTTTGACATGCCGGTGATCAAGAAGCAGCTCGGTATCCCGACCCCGATCCAGGTGGTGCTGCTGCAGGAGCTCGACCGGTTCAACATCCTGGCCAAGACGATGAAGACGACGCTCAAGCAGCTGCAGAAGGCGCTCGTCGGCGAGATTGGCATGTCCAACGAGCTCGACGCGCTGGCCACCGCGCTCTTCAACGGCCTTCTGCCCGGCGTTTGGGCCAAGAAAACCGCGGCGACGGAGAAGAAGCTCGGGGCCTGGATGCTCTGGTTCGAGCGCAGGTACAAGCAGTACGTGGACTGGGTGGCACACGGCGAACCCGCGGTGATGTGGCTCTCGGGGCTGCACATCCCGGAGACGTACACCGCCGCGCTGGTGCAGGCGGCGTGCAGGGACAAGGGTTGGCCGCTCGATAAGTCCACGCTGTACACCAAGGTGACGAGGTACACGGACCCGTCGGAGATTCCCGAGAAGTTGAAGCACGGCGCGTACATCCAGGGCCTTTACCTGGAGGGCGCGAGCTGGGACTTGGAACGCAGCATGCTGAAGCGCCAGGATCCAAAGGTGCTCGTCACCGAGCTGCCCATCCTGCAGGTGATTCCCATCGAGGGAAGCAAGCTGAAGCTGCAGAATACGTTCAAGACTCCCGTCTACGTGACGCAGGCGCGACGCAACGCGATGGGTGTCGGCCTGGTGTTCGAGGCGGACCTCGCCACGTCGGAGCACTCCAGCCACTGGGTGCTGCAGGGCGTGGCCTTGAGCCTTAACATCGACCAATAACATGAATAAAATCCAGCGCGGATGTGCGCTGGTGTGTACTCTTAGCTCTACTAGCTTAGTGATGCGCGAGGGGAGGTATTTAATGTCAACCTTGCGATCGAAACAATCTAAATGCGCTACTTACTACTTGCCGCCCATCAAGACGGCCATGGCTCTGTCCATCGCCGACATCGGAGGCTTGGCCCCGTCGTCACCCGGCGGCGCGGCTCCGCCTTTCTTTTTCTTTTTCTTCTTCTTCTGGCCGTCACCATCGTGTTTGGGCGCGATGCTCTCTGAAGGAACAGCCGGCGCGGATCCAGAGGCCGACACCTTGCGCCTCTTCTTACCCCCAGACTTTGCATCCGTCGTGGCCGTGAGGTCTGGGGGTCTCATCGCAGCCGTCAGCGCGCCCGCGTCGAGACCGAGCCCCAGCCCGACGCCGGCGGTTGAGTACGTCGGAGCCACCGCCTCGTCCTCTTTCGTCTCCTCTTTCGTCTCCTCCCCCCTATCGACCCGCGCGGAGAGGCCCCGCACGTTGGTCCGCTCCACCGCCGCGCCCAGGTCCTCGCCCCCAAACGCCTGGCCCGCGTCGGTCCGATAGGTCCCCGTGTCCTTCACCCCGACTCGCGCCTCCTTCACCCCGCCCCGCGCGTTCTTCACCCCGACGGACCCGCCGAGCAGCCGCCAGTGCCAATCATCGTCGTCGATCGTCCCGGTGGATGGACCCGCCGGATCCGACGCGTGTACCGCGGGACGCACCGCGCCGGTCGCGACGCCGCGACGCACCGGGGACCACTCGCATCGCAGCGACTCCGGCATGGTCCCGTACGCGCCGTTCGCGTCCGAGCCCGGCGGCGGCAACACGCCCCCGTTGAGAAGCGGCGCCAGGACGTTGTAAGACGCCACCGCGTCGGTCATCAGCTGGTGCATCGCGGCACGTATCCGCGCCACCGCCGACGTCGCCACGAGCGCGAACGGCATGAAGTAGGTGTGAGCGAGTTGGCCCTCGAGCGACGTAGCCGCCGCGAGCACGTCGTCGTCAGCCTCCGAGGCGACCCTCGCGACGGCGCGCAGGCGATGCGCGAGGTCTTCCCAGAGCGCGCGCGGGGGTAGCTTCCAGATGGCGTGCGCGCCGGCCTTAACCGCAGGGCTCTCGAGCGCGGCGGCGCGGGCCTCGTCGGAGACCCCCGCGCGTAATCCATCGCGCAGGGCGGCGGCGGCGGCACCGACGTCGACGGACGCCACCGCTCGCACGTGGCGCGTCACGCCTCTCATGCGCTGGAAGTGTACCGCGCGCTTGTGCTGACTCGTACTCTTATACATCATGCGCTCCCACAGCTGCGTCTCCCGGCGGAGCTCCTCGGCGTCGAGAGCGGCGACCATGGAGGTGGAGGCCGCCCCCGACCGCGACTGCCCCTCGGCCGCATCAGCCTCGTCCTCTCCTCCGCCGAGTGCGTTCAACGCCTGGCGCATTCCCTGGAGGGCCCCATCCGGCAAAGAGCGGGCCGACACCGTCTTCGGGGGAAATGGCTCCGGCGCGACCATGCTCTCCCCCTGGCGTTGTGGGGCACGGCAGACGTCCCCTCCGTCACTTAGACTAACTCGAGCGAAAAGGGCGCAGTTAAATTGCTCTCACAATCGTCGACGCAAGTGGGCGCTCGACCGAGGTCAGTCGACGATGGTTGAGAAGACGACGCCGGAGATCGTCTCCGTTGACTCGCTCCGCCCCGGCACGACGGGTCTCAACGTCGTTGTCAAGGTCCTGGACGCCAAGGAGGTCATGAACAAGAAGCGCCCGGACGGATCCTCGGTCAGGATCGTCGAGTGCACCGTCGGGGATGCGTCCGGGGTTATACTGTTCTCGGCGAAGAACAAGCAGCAGGTGGAGACGATGAAGGTGGGCAAGATGGTGCGAGTGCAGAACGGAAAGATCGACATGATACGGGGCACGATGAGGCTGACGGTGGACCAGTGGGGGCTTCTCAAGGAGGAAACCGAAGGCGATTCGGTGGAACCCGACGGGGACAACAACCTTTCGCTGGTGGAGTACGAACTCGTCGCGAGCACCGACGGCCATTAGCTGGACGGACGAGATTTAGATTTGTACAATACATCGCTACGATAGATACACTACTGCGTGAACTTTGTTCCGCGCACCGTCGTCGACGATGGAACGTAGGGGGTACCGGAAGCGGTGCCCTCGAAAGGCCTCGCGTGCGCGTAAAACTGCTCAGCCGCGTTGACCCCTTCCTTGGATTCCGTTTCCTTCCCCGGGGTGAAGAAACCCATGACGCCCCTCGTGTCACCGCCAACCACCTCCGGCTTCATGCTCACCGCCTTCATGTGCCCGTAAGGGTACCTCTGGGACTGGTAGTTGAGCTCGCCGTTTGTGGTATCCCTCCTCGAAGGTTCAATCGCGGCGGGGAATTGGCGGTAGTTCACGGGCTCCTGCGGCCTCCATCCGGTGTATCCGGGCACCACCCCGCGGGAGTACTGATCGACGGATGCGAGGAGCATTCGCTTCTTCTCGTCGGTTCGAGCCACCACGCCGTCGGACGCGGAGAGCGCGTCGATGTTGTGCGGCGCCTCCGCGATGAACCCAGAGTACCCCGGGACGTGTCGCGTGACGCGGGTGGTGCCGAGGCCGAGCTCGTTCGTGGAGGACCTCTGCGTGATACCGGCGCCGATACCCATGTTATTGCCCCCCGCGCCTCTCGCCAAAGGGTTGGAGCCGTACGTGCCGTAGTGGGTCACCTGGGAGCTGGTCCCGTCGAACCTGGCGCTCGCAGAGGACCCGGGTTTGGCTGCGGGCTTCATGGACGGTCGAGCGTGGGTGACACCGGCAGCCTCGCGGGGATCACAGACGTCGTGGCTGTACGAAGACCGCGCGATGAACCTCTTCGTCACCTGCTTGGCTCCCGCGACCTTCCGTCTGTCTCCCACCCAGTACCCGCCGTCGGTGCCGTCGGGAACCTTGAAATCGCCCTTTTCGTATGTTGGGAATTGCGACTTTTGAAGCGTGGTGGGAACCTGCGCGGTGGTCGTCTCCATGGCGATCTTCTCCATGACGTCGACGCCTGCGTCCCTACCGAGATGCGTGGTGTGACCCTTGTTTGGCACCGCGATGTTCATGTCGCTCGGGATGTAGCCCGTGTAGCCTGCGGAGAAACGACGACACGGCAAAATTCAGTCACGTGAATTACTCCGGGACGATTGTGGACAGAGTGGAGCGCGCATTGTATCATACCTGGGACGCCCTTATCGATGCGGTAGCCGAGGAAACTCTGATTGCCGGCGGTGGCCACCATGGTTATCGCCGATGTTTTGCTGTCCGGGGTTCGACGACGTGCACCCGCGCGCGGAGGTTTCGCATTTGCTTTTCTCAAGGGTTGCCAAAATGGGCGCGAGATCCCCGTGCAGACTCGCAGTCTTGGCTGCTTGGCAGTGGCAGTCGAATCCGAATCGGCAGATCGGATCCCGCCAATCAGAGAAGACCTTTTGGTTGGGAAGGGCGGGCACCCATTCTTCAATCTGGCACACAACCTTGGGCGTCCCGACAGCGTTCCAGGCAGAAGATGTCTTCCTTCACCATGGGTGAGTGCCCCGTAGATAATCGACCGCGCGAACCATTCCGCATCTCGTCCATCTTAGCCTCCGTGGTCTCATGCAACGGCGATGCGAACAAAACCAACATCTCCCGCCCGATCCGAGAACGCCCGAACCATCGCGCCGAGACTGACCTTCGTCCCGCCCCTTCTCGGATTTAACCACGCGCAGCCGCGGCCACTAGCATATCCACCACCATCGCGCTGACCTCCCGCAACCGGGCTGGCCGTGCCGGCGCTCGCGCGGGGGCGGTGCGGCCCGTCGCTGCCGCCTCGGAGGTGGTGCAGCAGGTCGCCGTCGGCGCGGGTGGCGCCGCGGCGTTCCTCGGCGTCGTCGGCGGTGTCGCCGCGATCTCCGTGCTCTCCGCCGCGCGCATCGAGCAGAGGGTGGACGATGCCACGAAGAAGGCGGAGGGCTACGGCATCGACCTCACCGACCTCTACTACGATTTCGACGTCCCCGGCGACCAGTACCCGTTTGGCGACGGCGAGGACTGGATGCCACAGAGCTGGAAGCCCCCGAAGACGGGCGACTCCAAGTACCTGCCCACGAAGATGCTCGGGCAGATTCAGATCAGGCTGAACCAGTACGAGGCGATCAAGGAGTGCGAGGCGGCGGGTGTCGAGATTGGCGACCTCTGCGTGCCCTTCGAGGACTACGACGGCGAGTACGACACCAACGCGAAGAGGCTCATCGAGATGCGCAGGAGGCTCGAGGCTGCCAAGTGAGGCGAATCGACGGGCGGTCGCGTGGTGGGACTGTGATGTAGCGTAGACTATTATATTCGTGAATGATCAAACATGTATTTACATCCACCCCGAGGGTCGGCGGTACCCCCGCAGAGATTTTGAGGGGCAACAAATACTTGTAATTTGGTCACCTCCAACATCCATACCATACCATACCATGATGCGCTTCGCGGCGCGAAAGCGCCGGGCCACCATGGGTGCCGCGTTCGTGTGTGTGTGCGTTCTGGTTATGCTGACGTCACAACCGACGCACGCACGCATAACGAGGGAGGATATTCGTCGTGCACACCTTGCGTTCAGGGAGAAGAAGGGCGCGTCTCCGGTGGGCACCGCGGATCTACGGTGTGATCCGTCGAACCTCCCGAGCGCTCCTGAGGGCGCCGTCAAGTTCTTCGCGCTCGGAGACTGGGGCGTGCGAGGTTTGGACGTGGGTTCGGACGCGCAACTCGACGTCGCTCGCGGAATTTCATGCGCAGCGAGAGCCAACGAACCCCGCTTCATCGTCACCCTGGGGGACAACTTCTACCCGAAAGGCGTCGTTTCAGAGAAGGATGGCCAGTTCAGCTTCAAGTACGAAGAGGTTTACACTGATGCATCTCTCAAGGTTCCGTGGTTTCCGAGTCTTGGAGATCACGACCATCTCGGGGACGTAAACGCGCAGGCTCTGTACTCACTGAAGAGCGACAGGTGGTCGATGCCCAGCGCGTGGTACGTCGAGGTCGTCCCGTTGCCTCGAGGGGGCAAGCTCCAACTCATCTTCGTGGACTGGGTGGCACTGGAGGGGAAGTACAGCGAGTCGGACAACGACAGACGCTTTCAAAAGCACCTCGGGGAGGCGGCCGGGAAGGATACCTCTGAGGAGCACTGGGAGTGGCTGCGCAGGGTGACGAGCTCGAGCAAGCCGACGTGGCGGGTGGTTGTCGGCCACAGGCCGTTGATCTCGGTCTCTGCCCGCTCCGCAAAGGACGACGAGCGGTACCCGGCGGAGGGACGGGCGAGACGGGCGATCAGGGAGTTCATCGAGGGCGCGAACGTCGACATGTGGATAAACGGGCACGATCACACGGCCCAGGTGGCGTGCTCGGAGCGGGGGGGCGGGACGACGCACTTCGTAACCGCCGGCATCGGGGGTTATGATCTGCACCAGCTTCAACCAGAGAACGAGTGGCCAGAGGAGATGCTGTTTGCCGACAGCACGTACCACGGGTTCACCGCCCACTACGTGACGGATGATACACTGACGACGCATTTCCTGGACGAGCGTGGGCGTGTCAAGCACTCTTTCGATATTGGTGGAGATCGTTCGAGTTGTCACTAGCTACCTTGTACGAAGGTACTAGCTATCTATCGTTCGTGTTATTACAAAATTTGCTGTTGTTGTACATTAAGTCCTGCCGGAGTCGTTGTTGCCGCTCGAGGAGTTCGTGTTGGTGGTGAACTCGAACAGGAGCCTGGTCTCGGTGGAGGACTCGCTGTTGAGCTGCATGCGAAGCTTGTCCGTGAGCTTGTAGACGAGGGCGAATTTCGTCTGCATCTCGCTCTCCTTTAGTTTGCGGCTCATGGTCGCCTGGAGCGAGTCGCCAAGCATGAGCTCCCAGTCCGAACCGAGGTTGATCTGAGAGATGTTGCTGAACGGATCGGTGCTGGGGTCGAGCGAGAGCAGGCCGGGAATGGACGGCGCCGTCGTCACCCTCCATCGAGCCTTACCGAGCTGACCGCCGGTCTCGATTTTGGGCATGAGCGTCGCGACGGTGCTCGCCGCGAGGTTGCTAAACGCCAGCTGGCCGTCCTGCTCCAGGAGGCTCTCCGCGAGCTGACCCTCGAAGATCCTCGCAGCCTCGGCGACGGCTGCGTCCCTCTCGCTCGGCCCGACGATCGAGCTGGAGTCCCCGGGCGCCACACCGCCGATCACCTTCCCGACGCCCGTGCCGGCACCCCCCGCGCGGGCGGCGGCGACGGCGGCTCCGGATCCGCGGGTGATGACCAGGTTGTCCGCCCAGTTGCTAACCTTGCCCTGGACGAGGGCCCTCAGGTCCGCGCCCACGAGCGACACGTCCAGGGTGGGGTCCATGCCGTGCTCGGGGACGAAGACGGCGCGGTTGGGGTGCTCGCGGCTCAGTCGCACCTGCGTGGCGACGAGGTTGATATCGCCGCGCTCAAAGTTGATGACGCCGGAGGGTCGGATCAGAACCGGGTCGGCGACGCCGTTGATCTCAACCTCGCCGCTGACGCCAAAGTTGAGCACGAACGGGTACACCGCGCTGAGCTCGGGACCGACGATGAGCCTCAACCCTCGGAAACGTAGGGGCGGTCGTTCTTCGCTTCCGTTATCTCCCTTGGCGGATGGGGATCCCGGGGGCGTGGACCTCTGCAGGAAACCCGCGAGACCTCGCTTCGTCTCCCGGTTGCCAAAGCCAACCGCGCCGGATCCGGCTCGTGACGCGGCGTCGCCCGAGGGGACAGCCGAACCGGCGGCGGGCTGGTTCGCGTTGGGCTGGATGAACGCCGTTCCCTTGGACAGGCGCAGCGATCCTCCAACCTCGGGTTCGAGAAGGGTTCCCTTGATGACCATATCCGCGTCGAGGCGGCCGCTGTACGCGGCGCGGGCCCTCACGTCGATCCCGGTCGCCTCAGCCCTGATACCGCCCTGGACATCCGCGCGCGCGACGAGACCCTCCCAGGTTTCACCCCCGTTCCTACGCGTGTGAAGCACGGGGACGGCGCCGCGGACCTTGATGGATCCGCGCGGGCCGCACTTGGCGTCGAAATGGTCGGCGTAAAGGGTGTTGCGCTGGATGCGGATGTTGGCATTCACCGGGTAGAGGGGCCTCGCCAGCATCGGGGAGACAATCTTGGCGCGGGTGATCACGGCTGCTCCGTCGTACACCGGATCGGCGAGCGTGCCGCGCACCGCGAGGGTGATATCGGCGCCACCCTCCTGCCACTCGACGGGCCCGCCCTGCATCAGGCTCGGGGCGCTGAGCGCGGAGATGAGCTGCATGCCGCCATCCTGAACCGACCAGTCCACGACGACGGACCTGTCCTCAGCGTCCGGCAGAGGGATGACACCACTCAGCCGAAGGTGGCCGGGGGTGACCTGCGCCGCGCCGCGCTTGTTACTCGCCGCGGGATTCGCCTCGGCGTTGAATCGCGCGGTTCGGGCCTCTGTGACCTCAGCCGCGGCGTTGGCGTGACCCAGGCGCACGGGGCCGATGCGACCCTCGCTGAGGTTCGCGCGGAAACTCCCAGTCGGACTGGATACAGACCCGCCGATATCACCGGAGACGAAGAGCGTGCCCGCGATGGGGGGTAACGGGGGAGGGGGAGGCGGGGGAGCGCCCGTGGAAGCAGACGCGGCCGAAGTGATGTGGTGGATCATTGGCGCCAGGCGCTGCGCCGGAAGGTCGATGACCGCGAAAGCCGCGTTCTGAACATCGCCGAAGAGGTTACCGTCAATCTTGACGACGGCTCCATCCGACCTCAGCTCGAAACGACGCATCTGCAGCCCCTCGACGGCGTCAACGTTACCCTGCGCCTCGAGGGACTGAACTTGGTACGGTCCCCAGGACCACCCGTCGCCTGACACGTTGAAGTCCACTGACGACACCTGGTCGGCGAGGCTGTTGTTTGCGCCGACGGTCACCGGCAACGTGGCGCCATTGCCGCCTTTGACCTCGACGGTACCGCGCCATGCGCCGTGCAGGTCCTGGAGACCCGGGAGTTGCACGGGTGCGTCGTCGGCGGGCGCGCGGCCATCCGTCGCGCCGGTGGTTTCTTTCAGCACCACCCGCTGCTCCGCGGCGGCTGCAGCCGCAGCCTCGTCGAGCTGCCTCCCGAGCTCCTCCGACGCCCTGATGGCGATGCGGCGGACGGCACCGAGGAAATGGTCCTTGGCGCGGGTGTACTCGAGGGGCGTCGCACCCTCGCGAAGCGCGGCGGCGAGTCGCACGGCGGGAAGCATCTCCTCGACATCCGCCTGGGGGACGGCGAGGAGGAGGCGCCAGGACCCGGGTTCCATCTCCTCGACGAGGGGAACAGACTCCGGCTCTTGCTCGACAGTATCCTCCGCGGCACTCGCCTCCGACGTGGCCACATCGGTCCCCATCTGTGCCTCATCGCTGGCGCTGTCACCTTCCATGACCTTGGTCTTGAGGGCGGCGAGACGATCCATGACGCCGGAGAGTGGGTTGGAGCTGCTCGCCCTCTCTTCCGTCGCCGCGGCTGTCGCCTCCACCGCGGCGGTGACAGCCTCCACGTTGTCCTCCTGATTGATAGCCACGACGACGGCCTCAGGAACATTCACATCCACGGTCTCAACGTCAGCCACGGGAATTACATCATCGACGTTGGCATACTCATGTGCAGTCACGTCTTCGGCAGTGGGGGACTCCTCGTCGGTTGCTTCAGTGTCGTCAACCTCGCTGGTCCCAGAAGCTTCAACAGATTCCACCTCATTTTCGGTGTCAACAATGACAAGAACATCATCTGCAATTACCTCGGCAGCGTCTGCAGTCACCCCCGAGGCCACCGCAGCTGCCTGGGAGGCTTCTACGGTCACCTCTACGGCGTCCGCAGTGACCTGTGCCGGCGCACTCGCCTCCTTCGCCTTGGAGCGCTTGAAGGAGAATAATTCCTTCATGCTTGTCTTCAGCTGGCTGATGGGAGTCGTGCGGTCCGAAGCCTCGGACGTAGCGACTGCGGCTGATGCCTCAACAGGTTCGTCAGCATCTGTCTCAACTTTAGCTTCAAGTGTCTCCTCAGCTCCGTCGGCGTCGTTTTCCACGTCGCTCTCCGCATCGGAGACGTCAGATAGAGGGTGCGCATCGAGCCCTTCCTCCAAGGATGCATCGGCAGCGTCGATCACGACCCAGCCGGCATCCTCCGCTCCATCGACAACCTGATCCACGACCTCCAGGATGGACTCGGAGACCTCGGTGACTGGCTCTTCCACGGGCTTGGAACGCGGCGGCGGGAGGGATTCCCAGACCTCATCGTCGAGACAGTGCTCGCCCTGAAGAGTGTACAGGGACCGGCGCTGATCGAGCGCGGCGCGCTCCAGCCGCACGATACGACCGTCCCAGCTGGCATCGGCATCCAGGACCTCGCCCTGAACACCGCTCAGTCGCGGTTGCTGCACGCGAAGCGTCGCCTCGCCGCGTCTCTCGCGCAGGTCCATCGAGATCTTTCCGCGCTCGACGCGACCGCGGAGCGAAGCGAGCTCCAGATCGTCGAGGCGCAGACCGGCGATGTCGAGCTCCCCGCGTCCATCCGACGCATCGAGGTCCGCACGAAGAAGGCCTCGTCTGATGGATACGGACACCGAGGGCTGCGGGCCCTCGGCGGATTCCTCCGTCGGTTGAACGGAATCGACGTTGGGGATATCCATCTCGACGCGAAGGAGCTCGTCCGCCCTTCCTCGCGCGTTTATGCTCGCACCCTCCTTGCTCGCCTCGACCTCACCGCTGAGACGGGGCGCGAGGGACAGCTGGTTAACGCGCAAGCCCTCGAGGGACACCTTACCGCTGAATTGTGGTTCGTACTCGCCGTCGACTGATGGGGTGTAAGGCACACTCGGGGTCGTGTCGATGCCGTGCGTCGCGAGCTGGGCCAAAGCCTGGCGCGCAGCCTTCACAGATGCGGGAGTCGCCCGAGGCAGGGAAGCCTCCGCCGCGGCACCGGCACCGTCCACGTCACCCTTGACGTTGACGCGACCGGACAGCCGCAGTCTTAAACGATCCGGCGGCGCGAGTCGGGCGAGGTCATCCTCCGCGACGACGAGCGCCGCCAGGTCCAGGGAACGAAAGGTCGCATCCCCCTCAGCCCTCGTGAACGCGGGTCGACCGGCGGCGAGAGCGTCTTCGACGGTGCGGGCGGCGAGCGCAACCTCCAGTGGCGGGTAGCTCGTATCCGCCGACCCGCTGAACTCGATGGCGGGCGCGCGAACCTGGGTGGATATGCGGTTGCGGGTGATGTTCAGGTCGCCAGACATCGTCGCATCCTTGACGGCCCACTTGGCGTCAACCACCGGGGCTGAGAGCGGCCCTTTGACGGTCGCCGTGGCCGAACCCGGCGCACTGGGCACGATCTTGTCGTAAATTTGGGGAGGGAGGCCCATGGGAAGCTTCGCGGATGCGTCCTTCGCGGCAGCCGTAGCCGCGGCCCAGTAGGTATCCTCATCCATAACCTTGTCTCCGGTGGCACCCGGGCCGTTCGGAGAGAAGAGCTGCTGAATACCGCCGGGCAGCCACCCGCCACTCGCATCCACGTCCGTAGCCGCGCCCGGGACATTTGTCGCGGGGAACGTCTGGCTCTGGACGGGAGTGGCGCGCGTCGACGCGGCTCCCTTCAAGGTGAGAGACGCCACCACGCTCTTCGGATCGAAACCCTCAGCCTCGAGTTCAATGTCGACAGCCTCGGGATTGGACAGCGCGCCCTGGTCAATCATGATCGTCCCGGATGCGCGCGCCTCGCCTCCAGCCACGGGGCTCACCTCCGCCTCGTGGAGCGTCACCTTCTGCCCCCAGGTATCCACCGTGAAAACAGCGCGGGCATCTTTAACCGCAAACGCGTCGTACGCCGCGATGGCACCCTCGGACGCGCCCGCCCTCACGGCATCCTCGGACAGTGCCACCTCGGTCCCGGGCACGCCGCGCCTGATATCTTCCGGCTTTGGGGGGATGGTCTCCGCCGACCCCGTGAAGATGGGGTACTCGAGCGGACCGCCGACGTACAGAAAGCCCCGCACAGCGCCGGCCAAGGGACGCGGGGGAGGCTTCACCCCGAGCGTTTCACGGAGGGCGTGCGCATCGACCCCTGAAACCTGAGCGGATATGCGGTACTCTCCACTGCGACCGGATCCCGGCTGCATGTTCTTCGGCCTCAGTTCTCCACTGTCCCTCATCTCCTTCAGCTGTTTCACGTTCTTTTCACCCGGTGCCAGATCCATATCCCCCGAAGCGGTGATTGGCACCGCGCCGTAGAACCCCTTGCCGCCGTGAAGGTACATCCTGGTCCCTTCGAACACGAGATCGACGTCCGTGTCCGCGAAGCTGTCCGTGCTATCCCAGAAATGTAAGTTGACGCCGCGGCATCGAATCTGTCCACCAAATTCTGGAAACTTCCACGACTCGCGCGAGTGAGAGCGAAGACGAAGCTCTCCGTCCACTCTCCCGGCGCTCACATCGATCGGAAGCCCCGGAATCGTTCTCTCCACGACGGCGGCGCTGGTGTTGTTGAGCTGAACGCGCACCTTCAAATCGGCCAGGCCATTGTCCGCCGCCAGCGTGCCAGCCTTGCCTTTTCCGTTGCCAGCGCTGGTGTTGTTGGCGGGCGCCAAGGAAAGGAAGCACCGAATGTGACCGCCGTCGTTGCCGCGCGCGATCTCCCTGACCAGAGATTTCTTTTCTGCGGCGGTCTGTTCGGCGCGCAGGTGCCTCGGTGCGGTTTCACTCCTCATCGTCACGGGTCGCTCCTGCGGCGGTACGCTACGGCTCACCGGGTTGGCCTGTATGTCGAGATCCAGCCGACCCCTCCTGCTCATCGATATCGTGCCGTTCACGCGCTTGAGCAGACGGGGATCCGGGTCACCCGCCAGGTGGAGAGACGCGGTTCCGTTCACCACTCGGATGGAGTCCAGCGCGAGCTTCACACCGCCGCCTTCGCCGTCCGCCGCGTCGCCGGGACCGCCGCGCTTGGGGATCGTAATCGTCGGCCTGGCAGACACCGGGAGCGTATCCTCGGGGTATCCGAGCCAAGATCCGTTCTCTCCTTGCCTCATCGTCGCCTGCACGCCCTCGAGGTGCGCGGCGACCACGATCTTGAACTGCAGCAGCGAGGCGATCGGACGCAAGCTGAGCTTCACGTTGGCCACCTCCACGATGGAGCGCTCAGCCTCGGCGGGCCCAATCACGAGCGGACCGACGTCGAGGAACGATCCCGCGCCGAGTAGACCGGCGGGCCACAGCCCCTTGCAGCGACCGATACGAATGGGCCGGTTCGCAGCCTGGGACACTGTCGCCGACATCCACGGCAGGGCCTGGTTGACGAAATGTCTTCCGAGGTAGTACGACATGCCCGTCGACGCAAAGAGGAAGCCGCTCAGCCACAGGGCGTATATCCCCAGCCGAGTGAGCACGAACTGTCGCCATTCCCTCCACGCGCCCGATAGGGCCTCGGCCGTCAGCCTCGGCCAGTCGTCCTCCATCACCGCATCGAGCCGTGCCCCCTCCACCGTCTGACCCCGGAGCTGAGCCTCGCGCTCCGCGAAGCTCTCGAGCACGTCGACATCGTCCGAATCGAACGGACCCTTGACTCCATCCGCCTCCCCGCCCTCTTTCCTGTCGTCCCCGCCCTCTTTCCTGTCGTCCCCGCCCTCTTTCCTGTCGTCCCCGCCCTCCCGAACCCGCATCGATCGAAATCCCGCGAAACCAGCGGTCCAGCCGGATCGACCCCCACCCTTTTCATCTTTGCCGACGCCGCCGTCGTCGCTCTTGCCTCCCTCGGGCTGGGAAACCTTCGCAAACACGCCCGGGGACTGTCTCGACCTCGACCCCCGGCCAAGGGCGTAGAATGCTGGCCACGAGCGGCCTATGCTCCCACGTAAAGGCGTGCCGCGAAGCGTCTGAGAGGAGAAAAAAATGGGAAAGCCAAGTGAGATGGGGAGCGCGAACGTCGCGACGACGGGCGAGCCGCAAAGATTATAAATCATCGCGCGAGCCAAGACAACAACGTCGAAGACGGGATGGGGACTGCAGGGGTGGCGCTCACTTTCTTCATGCTGCCGCACAGCTGTACGACACATCTACCTCTATGCGACGAGACGCGCGATAAGCCCGCGGGTGCCCCCGAACCCGGATACATCACCGATAACGGAGTTGCAAGCGAGCTCATGGTGGTCGGGGCTCCCCACTGTGTTAACAGCATTTTTCGGTGTGGCAGGGGCGCCTCTACACTACCCGGGAAACCCACTCACGCCTCCGGTCCGACGCCCCGGAACCTCCTCTCGCCGAGGAGCGATCGAGGGACCCCCACCCGAGCCCCTGAGTGGTGCGCGCAAAGCGTGGCGACACGCTCTAGCCTATGACCCGGGCACCCGCCCCGTTCAAAAACTCGACCGCCTCCACAGCCACGAATTCTACCCCGTCAGTTGGCAACGGGTCTTTTCACTTCTTTGGGCACTATAGCTAGCTAGCTCGGAGAGTCTCGGCGCGAAAGACGGGATGGGAGGGAGGCGTATCGTGGAGTCGAGTTGAGTCCATCGCGCGCTGATGGATGCAATCAAGCGTCTCTTCCAGGCCCAGCCCGCGGACCCGCGCTGGCTCTCCGGGTTGGGACTCGCCCAATGCACCGCTTTCCTCACGGCTCTGTCCGCGACCGCCTCCACAGCGCTGGCGAACCGCGGGGCGAGCGCGCCGGCTTGGCAGTCGTTCTTCATGTACGTTCTACTCGGTGGATTTTACGTGCCTTACCACGCGCGGCAGAAATCGCGCGAGGCGGAGGCCGAGGGCGCGGGCGGCCAGGGGTTGGGTTTCACGGATCTCGCGCCACCGCCGCCCTCGACGCCGCTCTCGACGGGCCTGACAGCCCAGGGATCGCCCGGGAGCAGCCGGACCCCCGCGCGATACGCGCTCCTGGCATTTATCGACACGCAGGCTAACTATTGGATCGTCAAGGCGTTCCGATACACCTCTCTGACGAGCGTGACGCTCCTGGACTGCGCGGCGGTGCCCTTCTCCATGGCGCTGTCGGTTGCGATACTCGGCAGTAGCTACTCCAGGGCTCACATCGCGGGAGGCGCGTTATCGTTCGGCGGCCTCGCGCTGCTCGTGCTCACGGACACTGAGAGCGGAGGTGGATCCGGCGGTTCCAATCCCCCGCTCGGGGACTTCATGGTCATCGTAGCCGCCGCGCTCTACGCGTCGTCAAACGTGCTGCAGGAGCGGGCTCTGCTGGAGGGCGCGTCCACATCGGAGGTTCTCGCGGCGATCGGGGGCATTGGTGCGGTCATCAGTGGACTGCAGTGCGCGGTGTTCGAGCTTAAAGACCTCTCGAAGGTGGGTCGCGCGGCTGGCGCGGAGGGGTTCCTCGAGATGGCGGCGTTTGCGGCGTCGCTGTTTGCGATGTATTCGCTCGTCCCGGAGGTGTTACGGCGGAGCGGTTCCGCCGCGTTCAACGTCGGCATGCTGAGCTCCGACCTGTGGGCTGTGTTGGCGCGTGTCGTGTTCTTCGCCGGGTTCACGGCGGCGTCGTTCGCGTCGTTCGCGGCGAGTTTCGTCCTGGTCGCCTTTGGAACGGTCGTGTTTGCCAGCGCCGGCGACCCATTGAGGACAGGCGAGCAGCGCCGAAGGTACGTAATTCTGGACGAGGATCTGGTGGATCCGGAGCCAACTGTGTAGATAGACTACTTAGTACTTAGTCGATTAGTGTCGTGGCTGCAACATCGTCAGCCAACGCCTAAACAAAGAACCGCCTCCTCCTCCTCGAAAACTGGGCACCCTCCTCTAAAACTGGGCAACCCCCAAAAAAAGGGAACGCAACGGAAACGCAACGCAGAGGGAACGCGTCAGAGTGGGAGGGCGCATCTCATCACTCTCCATATGGGAGGCTCGGAGGATGCAGGCTCCATGCCGCCGCCGCCGTCAGTGCACGTGTCGCGCGGAGACGGCAGCCGCGCTTCGTCTGCGGCAGAGGCGCGTGGTCCCGTGTATGCTTCGCTGGTCAGAGTCAGCGACGCGCCCTCGTCTTCTTCTCTTCCGGACTGCATCTCCTTGCAAGCGCCCGGGGACGCCAAGGTGATCACGGTGGGGAGACACCGGCTCAACGATGTGCAGCTGGACTGTCCGCGCGTGCCGAGCCTGCTTTCGCGTCAGCACGCGGAGATCGTGTGCGACGCGGACGGGCTACATTCCGTGACGGACAAGAACACGCTTAATGGGACGTATTTGAACGGGAACCTCATACCGGACGGACCTTGCCCTCTGCGAAACGGCGACATCATCGCCTTTGGCGGCCCCGCGAACGTGCTGAGAGATAATCGGACGCTGAAGAACTCCTTCAGGTTCGAGTATCGTCGCCCGCTCACCGCGGAACAGTGGCGGGGAGCGGTCAACCCCGGAGGGCAAGGAAGCGACGTGCGCGAGTCGAGATCTGAGACCCCGTGCGAATGCGCGAGGGAGGGATGCGCGGCGTGCCACCCGCCGAAGCGGACGAGGAGAGGGGAAGAGGAAACACACCTCGGTTCGACGGTACCGGCCACGGCTAGGGTGTCGCCACCGTCGCGGCCGTCGGAACCGTCACCGAAGCCCGTCGAGAAGGACGATGCCGCCGAGCTCGGGAAACTCCCGACGCAGAGTCCCGGCGACGCCCCCGAGGGATATCGCAGACCCGGGAGGTCCGTGGTGAAGCTCTCTCGGCGCGACATGGTATCGGTGCAGAGGATCGCGGCGATGCACGCGCGTCGCTCGCCCGAGTTCCTTCGCGGCGCCCTGGTGGAGGTTGGCGCGTCGCTGGCGGAGAGCGCGATACCCGTGAGCGACGACGACGAGACGGCGTTTATCGAGCTCATCGTGGATCACTCGAGCAGGGGCGGGTGCTTCGCAAATATTCGCGATGCGTTGACGATAAACGCGGGAGGTACCTCGCAAATCGTTCAGGAGGTTGAGATGTCCCAGATGACGCAGGCGACGCAGGAGTACGCCATGCCGTTTCCATCGAACAAGGCGTCAGACGTGGTTGGCGCGGCGGCTCCCTTCATCCGACAGGTGTGCAGGGAATCACTTGAGATGCACGTGTCTCCGTCTGGCGTGGTCACTTTCGGTCTCAGACTCTTAAGCGCCGGCAGCGTGTGGGACTCGGAAGTCTACAGCGCGAAGGAGAAGTCGAGCACCGCGTTCAAGCGCGGAGACCTCGTCGCTGAGACAGTCGCCTTGGCCGCGTGGCCCCAGCAGCAGCTCGGATGGGAAGGTGGGGCGGTCGATGGAGATGGAGACACCAGCAACCGCGTTTTTGCCTCGTCCGTGAGTGGGCTGGACGGATACGGGTGCGACATCGGGCCGATGGGGTGCAGCGCGATCGCGGAGGGGATGCTAAAACCACGGCAAACGGTGGATGGGCGCTGGATTTTCAACGCCTCCCTGAGAGGAATTCGGCTGGGAAAGAACCCCCGGATCGGGGATGATGGGTGTTGCGCGCTCGCTGACGCTCTGAAACCGAGGGCATGCATCACGGGCGCTACCATGTTCAACACCGCACTCGCAGTCTTGGATCTCTCCGGATGCGGCATCGGTCCAAAGGGGGCAGTGGCGCTCGCAAACGCTCTGAAGCTCGTGTCAAACTCAAACACAGAATGGGTTTTCCCGTCAAACTTGAGGGCGCTGAAACTCTCCGGTAATAGCATCGGGACCGAAGGAGCACGCGCCATGGCCAGTCTCCTCATACCTCTGCCGAACGAAGGCTCCGGAACTTGGTCGTTCAATCCTTCGCTCGAGATACTTGACCTATCTGACAATCATGGGATGGACGATTCCGTCGCCCAAGAGTTTGCAAAAGCCCTTCAACCTCGACGTGTTAAGTCAGCTAAACGTGGTAGGGATGGTGGCGATGGGGATGGTACATATCTAGTGAACGCCGCGCTATCCGAGCTTGGCCTCTGCGGACACTCCTTCTCTCAAGCAGGACTGGATATGATCGCGGCGAGTCTGGATCCGAAACGCAACGGCTCTGGCGGTGCTGCCAGCGCATCGACCCACGTGATCTTGGAGCGTACAAAGTCGATTGGACAGCAATCTGGCTCGAATGTTCAGGAGACCAGTCACGAGCTGGTTCTCCCGGCGGTGACGGGTTGTGCAGCTGAGCAGCGAGAGCTGTCTCACTGGCACTGGCAGGCGTGGAGGACTAAACTTTTGCCCGGAGCAGACGATACCAGCTCGCAGATGGGTCAGATGGCAACAGGCGATGAGCACATCCCACCGGCTTGGCAACGAACACTGATGGAGGACTACCACCCAGGGGGGCCGATGATGCCGTGGAGCACTGGGTTTGCCCTTCGAACGGTTTTGCTGCAAAGAATGGAGGACGGTGATCATATACTGCCCGAGGAGCAGGAGACTGTCACAGCAGGTCTGCCCGAGTGGCTTGACGATGAGCTGAGATGCGTGATTTGCACCGAAACTTTCGTGAATCCGTACGCGATCAACGGATGTGGACACGTTTTCTGCCATGATTGTGTGTCGCAGTGGTTCAACACGCGCTCGAATCAATGCCCGATTTGCCGGCATCGCCTTCAAGTGGTGAGCAACCACCACATTAATTTCTTCCTCTTCTTGCTTCCTGTATTCGTGTATGCGTGCTAACATGTAATTTCCCGCTTTGAATCCCCGCAGCCTACGTCTTTGGCATTGACACCGTGTACAATGACGCAGAAATTACTCGAGAGGTATGTGTTGCCCTATTTACCGCCGAAGGATGTCGAAGCTCGCCGTGAACGTGCCCGCGAGGTGAGAGACAACGCAGCGGCCCGAGCTTCGGAGGCGAGTCAGGTTCCCAGCGGTGGCGACAGCGGAAGGAACATGAACATCGCAGCCGCAGCCGCAGCCGCAGCAGCCATGGCTTTGGCGGGCGGTCCAACCCTCGGAGACAACGCAAGAGCCGGTCTATCGTCATCGAATGCGGCGCTTCAGCAGATGATTCAACTGCACACGCAGAGAGCGATGCGAGCCGTGCAAGGCCGACAGCGCGACGTGCAGTCGTCAGGTCAACCGCAAGGCGACATGTCCGTCCACGAAGCGTTGACGCAATCGCTTCATTCTGCTCAAGAGGTGCTGAGAAACCTTCAAGAGAGCAGAAGACGAAGGCATGATCAGATCGCGGCGGTCCTGACTCGCGTCCGGGGGCAAGGTGTCGAAATCCCCCCGTTTCCAGCCACCGACGTGCCCGTCTCAGCCGCATCAGCCAGCACTGAGAACCCCTTGGCCGCGATGGAGGCGATGCTACTCCGTCGACGTCAAGGGGGCTCAAATGACAACGCCAATGCCCGAGCTGAAGGGATCACGTGGACTGCGATGAGCACAAACGTGGATCATTCCACGCCGTGTCATCACTGCCGAGCCAACATACCTCCTCGTTTCCTCCGCATGCGACGCGCGCTGGTCACCGGAGTTCATGAGTACTACCATGCAAATTACGACTGTCTCCGCTCGGTCCATAACGAAATTCGTGACACCACGTCGATTCAGGGACTCGATCGGCTATCAGAGCAGGAGAGGCGAGTCTTGACTGCCATCACAAGCGTAGTCGTCTCCCGGGTTCAATGATTTTGAGGGGCTTGCTTCGCCGGCCAAGAGTTTAGAACTACGATGAAGATTACGTTCCTCTAGCTATAGCGACCTATTCATAACGACACACTGTAACTCATGACGCCAGATGCCCGAGATGGTCCTCGTAAGATTGATGGAAAGTCTGTGCGCACCACTTGAAGGGCTCGGCTATTGCCGACCCGGGTGGCAAAGCGGATGTCTCCATGAACACCAAACCCATCGATGTGGCCCAACGCTTTGCCTCATCCACGCTCACGGCACGTTGCCTCAGCTTCCCGAGCTTTTCATTAGCGGCGGCGACTTCCGCGGCTGTCACCGTCCCATCCCCGTCGGCGTCATAGTTAACGTGCCCGACAAGGTCGTGCTTATTCCCCACCAGAACGCCCCTGATTGACTTCCCTTTGTTCGAAGGGACACTCGTGAGCAGCTTGAGGCTCTCCGCGCACGCCTCGAAGCTCTCCTTACTGCTCTGATCGTACACGAGGATCACGAGGTTCACGTTGTCCAGGAGCTGCGTCACCATGTCGCTGAATATTTGGTGTCCGGAGACGTCGCACACGAACAGCTCGACCGTGGCTGTCGTCCCTTCGATCGGGACGGGTGCCACCACGACGTCCATACCGCTCGTAAGCTTGTAGTTTTTTGGGAACAGCTTACCCTTGCTCTGAAACATCTGCGTCAGCGCCGTTTTGCCCACAGCTCGACAACCTGAGAAGATTGGCGGTCATCGTGCTCAGCTTGGGGAGAGGTTGGGACACACGGGCGATGTTTGAAGAGGAGCAGCAACATTCAATGGTTGGGAAAAAGTCAACACGACATCAAAGAAAGGCGCGTACCTAGGACAGCCACCTTGGCGCGAAGAGTCACAGACATGCCGCGCACGCTCATGTTGGTATCGCGCCAACCCGGCTATTATGATCGCCGACTCGGCGTTTGTGAGGTGGTCCAAGTGCCGTCGGCGGGTCCGATGATTTAAATAGTTCCCTCACTGTCTGTTCGAAACCTTCAACAAGCTCCACCAAAGTCGAGCTCTCAAGTCGTCGCGTCGAAACTTCGACGGAAAAAAGGTCCGAAAATTGACAAAATCAAACAGGAAGAAATAAAGGTTTCTTTCCACTACTCTCTGGGGGAGAGAAGCCACTGTGCGTCGTCCGTATGCGCCTGGGGAACAGGGTTTAGAGACGAACGGTCGAGCGATGTACGAGCCCGACGACGAGGACCTCGCCGCGGAGGAGCAGGCGGCTTCCCTGAAGGTAACCCTGCCGTAATCTACACGGATCCGTTGTTCGCATTTCTGACGTGTTCCCTCCACCCCGCACCCGGACAGGCTTGGGAGAAACACTACCAGGCTGAGAGGACTTGGGAAGACTTAGAAGAAGATGAAACTGGTAGGCTGCGCATCACGCAAGGGGACAAGAAATACAGGGAAAAGCGCAGGAAGATCGCGATGGCGGCGGCGAACTCGCACGTGTGCAAGGGGATGATTAGGTTCTTGTACGTGGTGGTGGATCTCTCTCAGGCAGTCAATGAGGCAGACATGAGGCCATCACGCCTCGCCGTCGTATCGGGGCTCCTATACACGTTCTTCAGGGAGTTTTTCAATCAGAATCCGCTCAGCCAACTGGGTTTAGTGGTGACTCGCAACGGCATCGCCGAGCGCTTGACAGAGCTCAGCGGCAGCCCCGAGTCCCACATCAAAGCGCTGAAGGAGAACTTGGAAGCCGCAGGAGACATGGTAGGTTCATTTTCCATCCCCTGAGTGTGATCTACGTCTGATGGATACTGCAGAATACACACTCGCCACCCAGATTGAGACTCACGAATGCTCCACCAACTCCAACAGTCCATCCAAAACTCTTTGGAACAAGTGCAGACGTCGCTTGCACAACTTCCCACCTACGGTGAGCATAGATAAACTTTAAACGTCCACAGCTAGCTTATGGGTGGTTAAAGGATACCGAATGATATGTGTTTGTCGTGCTTTCAGGTACTCGAGAAGTTCTCTTCGTGGTGTCCGCCCTCTCCTCATGCGACCCCGGAAATGTGCACACGGCAATTGCCGCAGCGAAGAACGCAAACATAAGGGTCAGCGTGGTGTCGGTCGCAGCAGAGTTGCACGTGTGTCGCCGAATGACTGAGGAAACCGGTGGGTTGTTTGGAGTGTCCCAGTCTCAGCATCACCTTGAAGAGTTGGTCATGGCCCATGTTCCCCCTCCACCGCTGAACGAGGAGGCGACAAAGGTGAGACCAGGCATCGAGTTTCTCCCCTACCATTTTTCCTGACCCAGTCCGAGCAGGCAAGCTTGGTTGAAATGGGATTTCCACAAAAACGACCCCTGGATAAAGGGTCATTTTTCTCCGGGCGAGGAGGGGAATATGTTTGCCCTCGATGTGCATCGAGAGTAGAGGTGAGTGCCAAAAAACCGTCATTTCTGGGGAACCGGAAAATAACTTCGAACAATTTTTCGCAGGAGCTCCCTTCCCAGTGCAGTGTCTGCTCTTTGACGCTTGTTTCATCTCCTCATCTTGCTCGGTCATATCACCACTTGTTTCCAGTCGCACCTTTTGAGGAGCTGGACGACGCGACCGAGCTCAAGGCGACCAATTGCTTCGCGTGTAATTTGAAATTCAACGGCAACGGAGAAGGGGGAAATGACGATGCACCTTCGGTTTGCCCGCGATGCAAAAACACATATTGCTTCCAGTGCGACGTGTTCATACACGAACAATTACACAACTGCCCAGGTTGCGAGATAGACAAAGCGAAGGGAATTTACAACAAACATAGCGCGTGAAAATAACTTGATTGAGAAATCGCAAACCCATCCGCGTCATCTAACTAAGATTGGCCTCCGATTTTAGTCGCTGTCGTCTGAGTAAACTCGCCTTTCCTGCTTTGAATTCAGGCCCGATTAGAGAAAAGAGAAACAAATCACAAAGCACAATTAACATACCCGTGGCTTTTTTGAAGAAGCAACAATCCCGATACGTTTCTTTAAAGCGGCAATGCGATCAAGACGGTCAGCGACGGAGGCGCGCGCTTTGTACTTTGGCGTTGGCGTTGGAGATGCCTTAGGGAATTTACGACTGTCGAAAGCAAAATGTATGAGAAACTTTTCCTTGTGCAAAGTTCAATGGTCTTACCTGGACAAGGGAGTAGCATTCCTATAAGGAGAAAGAGACGGCGACTTTCCGCTTTGATAGATGTTTTCTGCGACTGGCCGTTCGACTGAAGGCGAGCGCATCAACAGCTGCCTGACGCGGTCTTTGTTGCTCTCTAGTTCTACTTTTCTGCGATTAATATCGGAAAAGCTCTGCAGCTTGGCCCTCAGCTGCTTGACTAACCTCTGAAAGAATAGAAAATTGATTCAAGACAACATATTTTAGGCCGACGGCGCAAGTGAAGATTTACCTGCGCGCTAAGAACAGCGACATCTAGCTTCGGGTCGTTGTACCCCTTTTGCTGACCGTGTGCTCCCAGGGAATTCGACATCATCGCGATGAGCTCGTCGTTCAAGCCATCAACAGCCAGGGCAAAATTCTCTTTCTCAGCCATGTAGGTATCATGCTCAATTTTGAGTTTTTCTGCTGTGCCTCTCGATTCGTCTGCGCTCTTAATAAGCTCTTCGTTCAACAACTGCAAATAAGAATGCATAAACAACCGAGTCTAGCATGCTGTTTGCATGAACGCGCACCTTGAGATCATTCAGCTGCAGCGAGGGGGACGGAGCTTTCCTTGGAGAAGCGCTTGACATCTCCTCAACATATTCAAGCAGGGCCTGATTATCTCGTTCTGCCATCTCGCAGCGAGCCTGAGAGATTGGATTGATTCAGCGGGACGCGTTATGAAAATAATGAGGTCGGGCAGTACCAGTAGCGCCTCTTCCGCTTTGATTCTATCTGACTTTTCGCCTTCCGCACGCTGTGCGCGTGATTCAGATTTGCTCAGCTTAGCTTCAATTTCTTTTCTCGCCTTTGATTCGCGCTGTTACACACGAATTACACTTGAGATCATGATGACAAAGCGACTCTCAAGCGTGTTCACGATTCTCACCTTCAATGCGAGTTCGGCGGTCTCCAAAAGCCGGCGCGTTCTAAGGGACTCCAACAAAACTCCGCCATCTGCCAAGCGGAGAATTTTCGCTTCCTCGTTTAGCGCCTCTTCCACTTCCTGTAAGGAAAAACAGTTTTATCGGACGCGCGGAAATGTTTCGAGTATCTTTCCCACCTGCAGCGCATCATTCAGTTTCCCATTTTCCTCTTGCAGCTCGGCCACCACATCCAAAAGGGCTCGCTGATCAATATCGCGATTCGCGGAGGCATTTTTCGTTTTTCCCTCACTGGATCCCAGCCTTCTCTCGAGCTTTCCGACGTATTCCTCCAAAATTTTCCTCTGCGACTCTGACTTTTCCGCGTTTGAGGTCATTTTATCGAGCTGCGAACCAAAAGAGAGGTTCATTCCGTTCGCGGATTTTTTTTTGATTTTTCCAAATTTGCAAACTCACCCTGACGCGCATGTTGGCCATCTGCTTTTCTCGAGCCTCGAGGGCAGCGCGTGCCTTGCGCTCCATAACCACAGCCTCGGTGGCTCTCTCTTCAGCTGCAAGCGCGCGTTTCTCCATCTGACATTAACAGGTGTCATCAGAACTTGATGTCGATGTACTGAGAAGGCGTCTATTCAAGGGCAACACAGGTTGAAAAGCTTCCTCACCTTTGCAAGTTGATCCTTCCAGTTCCGTGCTTCGCTCTTGCTCCGCGCAATGGCTGAGACGACGTGCGATGGATCATGTTTCAGCGACCCACCGTCTGACTTAGCCCCAGACCATCGTCTTGTTTTCATTCCAGTTAGGTTCAACGCCCTTCTCGGTGGCGACATGCCGGGTTCCTGGAGTGTTGGCAGATTGGTAAGAGAACGAGCTGAAAGGAGATAGATTTAGATTTCAAGCCCGCGCACGACATCGTGATGGCACCACGAGATCGCATCAAGTAAAGGCCAAGCAACACCAAACGGAGATAGCAGCTTACCTCCAGCTTAGAATCGAGAAGTGACCGATAACGTGCGCTAAAGATGTCAGCTTCCTGCGGTGGAGGAAGATGGCGCACGAGTCGTCAACAAGCGAACAAATTTCGCGCTTTGGAAGCGAGCCAGGTCCCGAGAGGGCAGGGGCAGGCGGCAAGAATCGGAGCGTGACTGCGTGGGAATGGTACTGACCTTGCGATATTTATCGGCGCTCGATGTATATCGCATTCCGAATATGCTATCTTCACCGGGTGAGCCCATCTCGGGAGCTGCTCGGTACGGGAAGTTTGGCGTTGAGGCAGGCGACTCCTCCGCGGCTGAGGTATCACTGCAAAGGCCCGATGGAGCGCTCCGCGAGACAGTCGTGTGGAGCGGTGGTTTCACAACACGTGTTCGTTCGACCCGATGTGACGGTGCAACCGATTGTCCCGCGGGTTCCGGCTCAGACTGTTCAAACTCTCGTCAAAAACAACAGGGCGCAGAAACAGCTGAACTGGACGAGACAGGAGGAATTACAAGTACAGGAGGACTTTGGCAGACAGTCGACTTACAAATGTTCTTGACTCGTACTACTGGTGCTACCTCCGTCACTTCGTTAACGCCATTTGGTTGCTCAGAAGCTCACGACATTCCGCGAGAACTTCGCGCTGAGTCGCGCGTGGAATATCTTCACGCGCGGCGAGCAGACGCTCCGCGGGCTCGATTCCCAGCTCCGGCATGGACTGCACAACAAGTCCGTAGGCGAGCACGAAAGATTCAGTGTCATCAGCCGCTGCCAAATCGCGAACGTCTGCCAGCCTCTGTAATCCGAGATCTAGCCGATTACTCGGCAGAAAGTCCTCGAAGCACTCCCTCAGAGCGTTTTCGTCCTCCTCCATGCGATCAACCGTTCCTGGACGGATCGTCTGGAGCTGTTTCATGCAAGCTTCAATCATGTGCTTCACGACCCGGGTAAAAACAGCCTCGTTGACCTTTGGAGCGAGCTCCCGCGTGACAAACTGCATGACATCACCTAGGTAATCCAGTACAGTGGCGACCATTGTTTCGGTGACTTCGCCCTCGAGCCAAAGACTGTTACCTCCCTTCTCCACGGCGTACATCTGGCCAAACAAGGACATCACACTCGGGTCGCTGGTAACCGCCGCGGCTGCAGCTGCGGCGCAGTGCTCTGTGTTTGTGATGAATATGTCGATGGCCGGGCGAACGACGCTAGATTTCCCGATCGCAGCAGCTCCAGCTCTCTTCACGAGTTTCTCCATCGTTTCGCTTGATTGTAGTGCATCCACGAGCGATGATTCTATTTCCAAAGCGAGACGATGACACCTGGAAGCGTCGTTGACACCTGCAAGCAACACGTTGTAATCTACATTCTTCGCAGCTGTCAACACGGCCCGCTCAGCAGCATTCTCGACGACATTCGACGTCGTTCTAAAGTGCCTGGAGAAGGAAGGAGATGCTAACGCCGCAGTCGTCGAGGACACGCCTTCCCCACTCAGGCGTTTGTATTGCTCGGATGCAAACTCAGAGAGCGCCGATGAAATCACGATCGCAGCGGCTGAAACAAGTAATTTACCTCCACTCATGGCAACTTCGAGTTGCTCGTTGAGTAACCTGAAAAACTCGACGTCACTGGCAGTCCATAGAGTGCCGTCCTCAGCTGCTTTCAGAGGCTGTGTGGTGGTCATTCGGCGTAGATTCGCAGACCAAGTCTGGACCGTTTTAGCCGTTCGTGACGTGTAGATGTTGACGAGCTCACCGAGTCCGACGGGATAAGTCATTTGCACATCACCATCCTCTTCGTCGTCCGATATGGCATCTTCCATTTCATTGAAACGCGTTTCGTTCGGACCGTCGACCGTGTTAGTCGTCACGACAGCACCCTGGGTGGCGGAGAGAAACGACTCGATAGACAGCACCGAGGGACTCTCACCCTTGTCATTTTTACCAGGCGGCGGGGGGCCGCCAGTTTTGTCGTGCACGGAGACGGGCGGAGTGTCTGTCTCTTCGACTGCAACCTCGGACTCCGAAGGTTCAGTCTCAACCTCAACGCCGAGGGCGTCCATTTGCGCCGCATAGGATTGGTACCAGTTAAGCACGGCGATGATGTCGGCATTGGAAAGATCCCGCGCCACTTCAACAAGCCTATCAATGAACGAGGAGACCTGCTTGTGCCACGCGGGGGCCATCACCGACTCAAAAATCTTGTACCTGGTCGGAAACGCGGGCACCGCGTAGTCGTACAACTCGGTGAGTTGTTGCATGAGAACATCAAGGTTTTCGATGACCACCGGTACGTTCGTTGCCTCCTCGCCGCCCGGGTCCGTCACCAAACTGCCCACAGTCATCTCGAACCTCTCCGGCACAGCCTCGCGGATCTCGCGAAGGACCCGCCGCTTGTAGTGCTTGCTGACCATACCGATGCTGTCCATCGGCTCCTCGTTCACCTTCTTTTTACGCGATGCGCGCTCGCGCGCTTTCTCCGCTTTCTCCGCCAGAAGTTCATCGAGCGTCTCCTGCTCCTCGACCACCCGCATGGCGCGGACGAGCGCCGCCTCGCCGCCTCGACCGGCGAAAAGCGAAGAGCGAACCGAGCGCCACAGCGTCGTCTCGAAGCGGTCCATCGCATCATCGATGGTTGCGAATTGAACGGCGGCGGGCTCCGCCATCGATAGTGACACGTCGTTATCCGTCTTTCGCCGCGCAGCTTCCAAAGCCGCCCGCGCTGGTCTCGCGCGCTGAGCCAGCTCGCTGAGCCGCTCCCAACACTCAAACAGGTTCTGCTCGTCGTCGTCGAGCAACTCGATCGCCCTGGCCGCCTGCTCCGGCAGGGCGACGACCGCTTCGGCGTCCCTTATGGTACGCGATATGTTCGCTCGCATCACCGCCAGATCCCTGATGAGATGGTGATTATCGGCGAGGCTGCCGGCCTTCTCCCCCTTCGAAGAGGGCGCCTCGATCTGGGAGAAGTTGTCTCGAGTTCTCAGCACCGCCCCGCGCGCCTTTTGCAGGCCGTCGAGGCCGATGCGCGTCCCGTCGGTCGCCGCCTCGAGCTGCGACGTCATCGACAGGTCCAGCTTGTGCAGCTTCGCCACGACTGCCTCCTTCAGCTCCGGGAGGCGGGCGAGATCCTCCGGTCGCTGCAGCATCTGGGCGACCTGGCGCCTGGCTTCCTCCCTCGCCCCGTCCACGTCCACCTGCCATGGCGCTGGGTTCACCCCCGGGGTCCAAGGGAAGGTCCGGGTCGCTTGGTCGGAGGACGTGGAGGGAACAGGAGTTCCCTCGACGCCCTCCCCCGAAGTCCCTCCTCTTTGGGTGCACTCCATCACTCACTCGCTGATGTCTGGACTGCCGTTGTTGCGATGTCGCGTTGAAAAATCTCAAAGAGAGAGTGGGCACCTCCTCGTCTGCAGCTCTGGCACCTACTGCTTGCTCGGGTCAAAACCCCGGGCTTTTTTCGCGCCCAAAACTGCACATCTAATTAGTCTCCCAAATTGCGGAAATAATTTGAATTTGTACATTTTATGCACACTAACTTACACATGGCATCCGGCCACGAACCGAGATTGCTAACAATAGACATATTAGTGCTGAAACGTCGTCGGGTCTGCGGCTGAGTCCAATTAATTTCACCTGCGAAGGGCCGCGGACCCGCGGGCGAGCGCCTCACTGTGAACGCGCGTGAAGTTTTTCACAACGCGCGATCGTAATACAGTACTGTGCGTACTTGAGCGCGAATAGCGGCTCCTGATCCGGAATATTTTCCTTCCAGACGACAGCGACCGGCTCAAATCGAAGAGCACACCCCTCTGCATTAGCAAGCAGAAATTTCCCTCCTTCCCTCCGCCCCTCGGATTCTCCCAACCCCGCAGGTACCTAGCCCTCCTCGACAGGGACGTTCACGGGCGACCAGAAGGACAAAGTACATCTAATCAGACAAACGCACGCGTCGATCGTTGATTAGCGACGAACTCGATGCGGCCTCAGGGAGAAGGACCCCCGCCCGGCAGGTGCGTTCTCGATCGGACCGGGCGCCTCGCATTTCCAAAACACTCCGTTTAGGGCACGGGCCCCGCGGATGCCGCCGCGACCTCGGGCCCTCGGAGATCGTAAACGCGTCGCTTCGATCAGATGACGTATCCGGCGCGTGCGAGCTGACGTCTGCCTGTCGTTTTCCCGTCACCTCTCGCGCAGGGGCCCTCCTAGGGCACTTAGAGACGAACATAGAAGAAGACAAAGGGAAGGCGGACCACCCGGCAAAGGTCCTCCTCCGGGGTATCGAGGTCCCGGTAACCCGAGGGATGGTTTTCCTCCAGGTACGACCCGAGATGTTGAGACGATTCCGTCCGTCACGTCTTTCGTGGCGCGCGGCGAGGGATCCAGAAACGCACCTACGCCAAGGCGGGCGGATTCGTTCGCCGCAGCTGTGACATCAGATTGTTTGACTTACTCATCACATCCACACTGCGCAGGAGCCAAACGGGGTCTGAAGGTTCCACTCTTACCTCGGGGTATGAAGATGAACTTCAGAACACAGAAAGGTGTGATGTCATTTCCCTTCCACCCGTGTACGCCGGTGAGCCGTCACGCGGTACGACTCACGACATCATTCGTTTCCCCTCTCAAACGCAGGAGGCATCCTGCCGCGATTCTTCGGGATCGGCGGCGATTCCGGAACCGTCGGGCGCCGGCGACAGAAGAGCGCATCTCAGCTCACCGCTCATTTCTTTGGCATGGTATTTTTGATCGTGATCCACGCGGGTTTGATAATCTGGGCGAGCACACTCGCGATCAGCTTCCTTTACAGAGTCGATCTTTCCTCGGAGAGCGTCAAGGTTAACGAAGCGTTGGAGGTCTTCGGAGAGCAAAACGTGGATTGGACGGACGTGTCGGCGGACTCAACGACGAGACAGGCTCACATTCGCATAGGAAGCCGAACGAATCAGGACGGAACGACGAGGGCCGATGAGATTTTGGAATTTGGCACCTACAGAGGTGAGCAGTTTGTGCCAAAGAGCTTGCTGCGCTCCGAGGGTGACGGCACTCTTGAGGTGGTGACCAACGGGAATAAACTAGCATTATCTCCAAACGGGGGCAACGTCGGCGTTGGCACATCGTCCCCTAACGCGAAGCTAGACGTAGATGGGGAGACAATCATCCGGGGCAACGCGAGTGTCGGAGGGAACAATCAGACATCGACGCTGAAAATCGACTCCCATGGAACCTCGACGGTTGGACTTCAACTCGGTCCAGACCCAAGCTCGGAAGCTTCACTCTCAGCGGCTCGTCGAAAGCTTCTCGATTCAAATGGAAGCGATATCACGGCGAGCCCATCTAGCTTTAACAAGAAGAGCTTTGGTGTGTACAGCATGGTTGGAGGTGAACAGGTGGTGATGAAGCGAGGGAACAGTACAGTCCTTCGTTTCACGGAGGGCGAAAACACTGAGATGTATGCGGAGCAAAACGTGGTCATCGAATCACATCACGGAGACGTCAACTTAGTATCTACGAATGGTAAAATCCGTTTTCACGGTGCTATCGAGCTCGGGGGCAGTGATCTGACGGGAGGAATCAGCAATACGTTGGGAGAGACTGGTTCTGCGGGCCTGCTCTCTGCGCTGAGCGTTACAAACGGTACCGTGAAAATAGCCGCCCCTAGGGTAGTGCTCCAGGGGCGAACAGAAGTGAACGGAACATTCGTCACGGGTAACGGGAATGTTCGGCTGGGAGAGACGTACGATGATAAAATAGACATGCGCGGCACGATCATGGGACACACTGCCTTTACTTTCGGAGGTTCGGCTCACGATGAGCATAAGATATCTCTAAATGTGGACGAACCCACCTCGGGTTGGCACACGATCGTTTTACCGGACGCCAACGGACGATTGGTCGTGAGCGCGCAGGACCCGCTCCTCATCACAAAAAAGGGCGAGATGCAACTGAACCAGTCCAAAATTGATACAGTTGGCGCGCTGAAGGCTGGTTCGATCCTCCCCTCCTTCGGAAACATTGATATTGGTTGGGGCGAAGGCAGTGAGCTCAAAGCTGGAACGTTGACCATCCGAAACACGACCATGCTGAAAGGAGCGGTGCTGGTCAACCCTGACCGGGGTACAACTCGACCAATTCCAATTCATTTCGCCATGGATTCGGAGTCAGCTGTAAATAAACTTTTGACCAACATCGTCATCGTTCCTCCGACTGGGGACAACAACATCACTATTCCCGATGGAAACGGAACAGTTCTCCTCCACAATCAGGGTGAAATTGTTCACACGTTTGGCGATATCGACATTGGAAGCAACACACTCGCAGCCGATACCCTGAGAATCCAGCATCACAATCCAACGGAAGGAACCGGCGGAAAGGGGTATACCATGTCCCGTGGTCAACAAACCCTGGGTACCATGCAGGCAATGTTCAACAACACGTGGGCTGATGTGAATAGCACGACAAGGTTCCACAATCCAAAGGGTTCCGGTATCAGAATTCGGTCGAGAGACGGAGACTCCGAATCAGCGGAAACGGAAACGGTGGAAGCTGAGGGAGCCTTCATTCACGTGCTCGCCGGCAGTGCAAATCGTACCAATCATACAGGAGGTCATGTATACATCGAAGGTGGGGACTCGTATCTCGGCTCTGCTGGTGACGTGTTCATCACTGGTGGTCGTGCCAGCGGCCACGGCGTTGGTGACACTACTACAAACTCTGTCGGCGGCGATGTCATCGTGACCAGCGGTCTGAGTTCTGGAAACAAGACATCGAGCGGAAAGGTCGACGTACTCTCCGCCAATGCCGGTGACGAGGGCGTTAGTGGTGCGTTGACGCTGGCATCGGGCACGGCATCAAATGGAGATTCGGGTGCATTCACAATATCCACGGGAAAGGCAGTAGGCGGAAGCGGTGGAGATATCGGCATCAACGTGGGCGAAGGCGATACTGGCATAGGCGGTGCCATGACTCTAACCGCTGGCAAGACTACAGCGACGTCTGGTGTTGGCGGTGCGATGACATTCACAGCTGGTAAAGCTGACGATGGCTCAAGCGGTGGCACAGGTGGAGCTATGGAGCTGAACGCAGGTGATGGCGCTGATACTGGCGGCGCGGTGACCATCACGACCGGTAAAGGCACCTCTGCGTCGAGCGGCGTGATGACCCTCACAACCCATGATGCAGGCACCAACGGCGACAGCGGTGCGGTGAGCTTGAAGACCGGTGCAGGCGGCAGCACCACTGGCAACAGCGGGTCCATGGAGCTTGTCACTGGCAACTCCACAACCGACGGTGCAACCGGAGACGTGTCGATCACCACCGGCGCCGCCACGGGCGGCAACGGCGGCGACATTACCCTAAC
>Ga0257106_1000256_pt1 | contig 33285 bp, 19 predicted proteins | sample LP_taG_3_FD_190177 | JGI IMG/M metagenome (GOLD analysis project Ga0257106, IMG submission 190177) | Marine microbial communities from Northeast Subartic Pacific Ocean, Canada - LP_J_2011_P26_10m | ecosystem: Environmental > Aquatic > Marine > Oceanic | place: Canada: Northeast Subartic Pacific...
TATTTAGCGGAGTATGCCATCACGTACAAGCCGATTTCGCACGGCAGAGCAGGTATTGGTGGCGAGAAGTTTGTTCCGTTGAAGTAATTTTAAACGATATATATACGCGTAGTATGTGTAGCTTTTATGCATTCCTTTCGTCGCTTCACTTTCCATAAGCTCCAGTAAAACAACACACAATTAATTGTCTTACATTTCTTCTCAACTTCAACTTGCGCTGTTTTCTCCGCACTCGATACAGTTCAGAGCATTGAACGACACCCCAGCATGTCATCTTCAGCGGCAGCAGCACACCCGAGAGTCTCCGTCTCCTCTCGAGGAAGAAGAACAACAACAAAAACAACGAGAAGAAATGCTTCGGGGAAGTCGTCCGTGTCGTCGTCGTCATCACGTTCGGAGGATTCTTCGCGAACAACGACCACGGAAACGACACCGTTCAAAGACCTCGAACGATCGCTGGAAGCTTTAGCGGAAGCGACGAAAGGCGCGGAAAGCAGAGGTTGGTTCAAAGTGGACGATTCGTGGGTGTTTGATCCGACGAAAGAAGGTTTTGTCAACTTTGGGGGGAGCGAAAGCGAAAAGGAGGAAGAGGAGGAGGGGGAAGCCGTAGCGGAAGAGTCGTCGTCGTCGTCGTCTTCTTTCTCGAAGTCGAAGAAGAAACCAACGTGCGTGTGCCATTTCATCGGCGGTGCGTTCGTCGGCGCGTCTCCTCAGCTCACGTATCGCGTTTTTCTGGAAAAGCTCGCCGCGCGATCCTCGTGCGTCGTCGTCGCGACGCCGTACGAGCTGAGTTTCGACCACTTGCGAGTGGTGGACGATTGCCAGTTTAAGTTCGATCGCGCGTTTGCAAAGTTGGACGCGGATTTACAGACGTTACCGGTAGTTTCGATCGGGCACTCGATGGGCGCGCACGTTCACGCGTTGATTAATTCTCGGTACGAGTTGAATCGAGAGGCGTTGGTGTTGATTTCGTACAACAACAAACCGGCGACGGACGCGGTGCCGTTGTTTGCGGAGGTTTTTGTGCCTGGTTTATCCGCGATATCGCCGGTGTTGCAGCCGTTAGCGGCATCGCCGTTGAGAGAAAGTTTGAGGGACGTCGATAGGAACTTGAGAAGTTTCGCGCCGGAAGCGGTGAAGGAGTTGTTGACCGTGGTGGATCAGTTGGAGCCGTTGTTGATGGACGTGAGCAACGGGAGGAAGGAGTTCCAGCCGACGCCGGAGGAGGCGAAGGAGTTGATTAAAAAATATTATTCCGGACCGAACACGTTGTTGATTAAGTTTCGGGACGACACGATCGACGAGACGGCGGTTTTAGCCGCGGTCTTGACGGAAGTGAATAGCGGCGGTAGAAGTAGTAGCGGAAGTAGTAGCGGCAGCAACGAAAGTAGTAGCGAAACCGGCGGCGCAAACGGAGTGGCTGATTTCAGCGTCAAAACGCAACCCGGCGATCACATCTCCCCGCTCTGGCAGCCGTTACCGACTGAAATTCTCCCCGAGTCTATCGTCGATTCCGCCAACATCGCCTTCGACGCGTCGACGACCCTTTTCGATTCGTTCGGCATTCGCAAAGACGATCCGAGTCCTCTCGGCGCTTTGAGAGGTTTGTTCGACGACGTCAGGGAGATCGTCTTACCCGGCAGCGGCGCCGCCACCGCCGAAGACGGGAGCCAGAGGAAAGTGCAAGAGTTGGAGAATCTGGACGGGTTAGTCCGCGAAATCGATGGGTTTTTGAGACGGTCGAGGACTTAGAGAGAGAGAACTGGTGTCTCGTAAAACTTGAAACTAAAGTAGATATCAAATGCACACCTCTTGTATCCACCTCACTTCTTTTTGGCGGAGCGTTCGTTTTTTGACAGAAATCAAACGCCCTCCTCCTCCTTTCCCTCCTCCTCTTCCTCCTCCTCTGTGGCGAGATGATGATGCGCGTTCGTCTCGGCGCGATGCTCCGTCCTTCGTCATCATCTTCTTCTTCCCCAAAAGGGCAACACCTTTCGCCGCTTCCCCAAAAGGAAACGAAGAAGAAGAAAAGGAAGTTTACCAAGACGAGGACGACGAGGGCGTCTCTCCAGGAGCTTCACAATGGCGATGAAGAAATCGTCGTCGCCATTTTGAAATACTTTTCCGCCGGCGGCATCGGATGTTTTGCGAGCCATTGCTTATCGGTGCCTTTGGACGTCATCAAAACGAAAGTACAGTTGAACCCGGAGTTGAATTCGAATGCGAGCGCGGCGGAACTGGCGCGAAAAATCGTCAAAGACGAAGGCGCGATAGCGTTAACTCGAGGATTAGGGGTCACGTTTTTTGGATATTTGATACAAGGTGGGTGTAAATATGGCGGCTTTGAAACGTTGAAACGATATTATTTTCACGGCGGAGGGAATATCGCGCAATTGGTGTTGGCGGCGATGGTAGCGGAGTCGGTCGGTAGCTTCGCGTTGGTACCGTTTGAAAGAGCGAGAGTGAAGATTGTGGAGAGCGAGACCTACGCGCGGGAGAAGAGTTTGTCCACAGCGGTTGGCGAAGAATTTGACGCGTTTCTAGAGGACATAGCGGAGAGTTTGTTGCCAGTGTATTTGAAAATGATCCCCTATACTGCGGTGCAATTGGTTTCGTACGACGTCCTCGTGAATGGGTTCGTAAAGGGGACGCTGGGAGTATACGGAGGAGAAGAAGGGGACGGAGAGTTGTTTTTTGCGTTGAGATTGATGTCAGCGATTGCAGCGGGGGTACTCGCAACGGTAGCATCTCAGCCCGGGGATACGATTATGACGCGACGATATTGTAAAGAAGACGAGGAAGAAAAAGAGTGCGAAGCGTTCGTTGACGACGACAACCCGGTTTCTGGTTTGTTCGTAGGCTTGAGACAAAGAATACCAATGACTGTTCTCATCGTCGTCACTCAACTCATCACGGTAGATTATGTCAAAGAATCTTTGGGAGTTTAAAGAAAAAGTTCGCTCGGCGCGGGGAGAAGGCATAAAGAATGCAAAGATGTTGTAGATATGTATGTGACAATAGACTTAGATAGCATTAAAAACTAATCGATGTGTTCTAGTATAATAACAATAGTAGTAGTAGTAGTAGTAGTAGTAGTAGTAGTAGTAGCGTGTAGTATGTACAGCAAAGAGCGGCCTAAACCACCACGTCCAACCCGCTTAAATCGTCGTGTTGCAGCTCCAATTCTTTCTGACTCATCTGACTCCCGTGTTCCCATTCCTCCTCTTGAATCGCGTCGAAATATTCCAACCATTCCTTCCCAGTTAACACCTCCGTCGGGTGCTCCTCGGTTCTCCCCAAAAGCGCCTGTGCCGCGGCCACCGCCTCTTTATCTCTTCTCAACGGCACCTTGTTCGTAATTTTTGCTCCTCCCGTCGTCGTCGCGACTTCGCTCCCGATACCGCTATTATTCCTCAACAAATCATTCACCAACCCTAACTGAATCATCGCGCTGATACTATCCGTGTTAATCCACGTCTTGACAATCAAATCGTCCTCGAATTCCATCACCGCCGTCCCGGTCCACTTCGCTTTCCTCTCCCCTAAACTCGCCACGAAGCTTAACTGCACGGCCACTTTACACCCTTGCTCGATCATATCGTCGATGTACATCTTAATCGTCGGTAACGCTTGCCTCAACGCGTTCACCCCGTTGCAGTACGATTCCACCCCTGGTTTTGGATTCGGATTCGATGGATCGATCAATATGTGCTCCGGGTGGATGTACTCCGAGCACGCGTGATCGCGGGAAATCTGCTCCGGTTGGTTCCACACTCTGCGGTAAAGTTTCCGAATTTGAGTCTTGTGCAAAGTGACGTTCTTTCCCGCCGTTTTCTTCTTCTTACTCCGGAAGAAGACGTTCGTCAAGGTGGCGAAGACCGTGGCAAGCGCGGTGGTCTTGAAAAGACCATGTATTCCGCGCTTCTTCTCGTCTTTGACCACGGGCGGCATCTTTCTCTTATGAGCTGAAATTTAATGAAAGTTGTTGTGTGTTTCGTGCGTTTCGGAAGTGCGGATTTTCGTATGCGCGCGAGAAGAAAAATCGAAGAGAACAACCTCGATGGACGAATTGAAAAAAGACGACGAGCGCGCTGCGATGAGTGTGAGCGTATGTATTCGTTTTGTGTTATTATTAGTATTAGTATTATTAACCTACGGTGTGCAAACTCGGCACTTTGAAGGCACCGCCGCCGACGTTTTTTAAGTGGCGAAAGTGCGCTCGCAAAGCGGCCCAAAACGTCGGGTAGACGACGTATTCCAATCCTCGTTTTTTGCACACGTCCATGACGAGCGGCGCTAATTGCGGGTAGTGGACGTGGCAAACGCCAGGGAAGAGGTGGTGGATGACTTGGTAGTTTAATCCGCCGGAGAAGTGGGTCCAGAATTTGCTCCCGTGCGCGAAATCCGCCGAGGAGGCGAGTTGCGCTTCCGCCCAAGATTTGTTCGAGCTAATGACGCCAGTTTTTTCGTCCACTTTGAAAAATTCCACGTCTGGAGTGACGTGAGCGACTTGGAACATGAACGCGAGGAGCCAACCGGTGGTGAATTCAGTCAGCGTCCACAACGCGAAGAGCTTCGCGTACGAGTCGTTGTGCGGGGAGTACTTGAAGGGCAAGTAGAGGTAGTAAAACGCCCAGACGGCTTTGGATCCCCAAAATTCGACGGCTTCTCGTCGTTCGAATTTCGGGACCGTGACCCATCCGATTTTGTTGTTCTTTCTCGCGGAGAAGTCGTCGAAAAAGCACGATTTAAACGACAACAATCCGTACATGAGCGCTAAATACACGTGTTGCGCCTTGTGGAAAAATGCGTGCGGTTGCATGTAATTCACTCGTCTCACGTCGTTCTTCTCGTCGCATCGAATGTCTGGATCGATATCTTCTACGTTCGTAAACGCGTGATGTCCAACCACGTGTTGCTGTTTCCACATGAACGAACTCGCGCCGACGATGTCCAACGTCAACTGCATCGCGTGCAAAACTTTCTTATTCTTCGAATACGCCCCGTGATTGGCGTCGTGCTGAATAGACACTCCAACTTCAGCTTTACACATCCCGTGCAACACCGCAAACACGCACGCCAACGGGAAAAACGCCACGTTTGCGCTAAAAAACGATAAGTAATGAAACAAAACGACTCCGGATAAAATCGCGACCGACTTTGCCCACATTTCCGGATGTTCTCTCGGGTCTAACTCGTTCTCTTTAAAGTATTTCTCCGCGGCTCGTTTGCACTCGTAATGAAACTCGTCCTCTTCGCCGTTCGATCTGTACTTCGGTGCTTTCATTTCAGATTTTGACTGTTTTTGTTCCTTCGTCGAAGTCGTCGTCGTCGAAATCGAAGTCGTTCTTCTCCTCGCTCCGCGTTCGTCTTCTTCCTCCTTTTCCCCATCCTCATCATCCACCACGTCTCCGACATAAAATTTCTCCAGCACCTTTCTCGCTTTCAGCGGATGGTAGGACTCAAAGAGCGCCGTGCACTCCCCTCCCGCGTTGACGTGAATCATGTTCCCCCCGGGATGTTTCGGGACGAATTTCGTCACGTCGTACGCGCGATCGTGGACGATGACCCAACAATCGTTCGAGCGATTGTGTTTCGCGACGTCATCTCGGGTGTGCGAGATTTTGTTCGAATCGTCGTTTTTATTGTTTGACTTCTTTTTCGCAAAGGAAGGGAACGATCTGCTAAAGTTTTGTTTTCTCTCGTCCGTGGTCGTGGTCGTCGTTGTCGTCGTCATCGCAGCAAAAGCGGAGTCTCGTCTCTTTTTTGTTCGTCGTTCGCGGTCGGTCGTCGTCTGATGCTGATGATGATGGAAATATACCTTCAAAGGGAGAGAGAGAGAATTTTGTGCGGTCTCGAGAGAGAACGAGAGAGATCTCTCTTCTGTCAGAGTAAGAAAGAAGCACTCGGAGAGTCAAATTTGAGTACGACTTGAGTACTCAAACCCTAAATTGTAAGTACGAAAGGGTACTCTCCCTTACTCTCTCAGTCAAAGAGTTATTTTTGTCATACAAGCTTGGAAACAAACAAACGCTGGCTTTTGTCGCACTTTGTTGAGATCCAGAGAGTGAAGGGTGAATTTGCACCGAAGAAGAGACGACTGGTTAAAAGTGCCTGCCCACTCTCTCTATAGGTCGTCGGACGCGAGTTGCTCAACAATTTACTCCGCACACGAACGCACACTAATAAAGAAGAATTACCATGGCCTTGCAAAAACCATCATCGCTCGAACGAGGCAAGCATCTCTTCCTCCTCCTCCTCTCGACGAGAGGGAAAACTTCGAACGCGAGTATTTCCACCACCTTCAGAGCAGCGTTTTCGTCGTCTCTGTTTTCAACAGCGGCAACAGAAAAAGCGCGAGAAGAAGGCGGTGGTGGTGAAAAGGAGGACGTGTTTCACCTCCTCGCGGGGAAACTGCCGCAGCCGATGTATCGAGCGGCAGTGGTAAACGACGACGGAACGACGACGCCGATCTCGGACGTGCGCTCTGCCGTTCAATGGGCGAAAGAAGCTATGGGAGGAAAGAAGTTCGACCAGACGGTGGAGATGTCCATTCGGTTAGGGGTGAATCCGAAACGGTCGGACATGATTGTTCGAGGGACGTGCAACTTGCCGAACGGGACGGGGAAAAAATTTTACGTGTTGGCGTTCGCGGAGAACGAGGAGGATCGGGAGATGGCGAGACAGGCCGGAGCAGACGCGGTTGGGGGTGAAGAGTTAATTGAACAAATTAAGAGCGGGAAGTTTGAGGATTTGAATAAAGTGAACGTGTGCGTGGCGACGCCGGGGATCGTGCCGAAACTGAAAAGTTCCGGGTTGGCGAGGACGCTCGGGCCGAAAGGGTTGATGCCGAATCCGAAAGTTGGAACGTTAACCGCGGAGGTTGGGAAGGCGGTGAGAGATGCGAAGAGTGGAGGGAGAGTGGAGTACAGAGCGGAGAAGAATTCGATCGTGCACGCTGGGATTGGGAAGACGAGTTTTGAGGAGGACGCCATCGTAGAAAACGCGTCGTGTTTGATGGCGAGCGTTTTGCAAAACAGACCGAAAGGGAAAGGCGCGCCAGCGATATCGAATTATATTAAGAGGGTATATTTGAGCACGACAATGAGTGAAGGGAGTCGAAGAATAGACCCGAAAGAGTTGATGAAATTAGCGGAGGAGTATAATCAGAGGAATACATCGATGTCGTCGTCGCCGGGGGCGTAGTAACTCGTTGAACGCGGACGACGTCGAGTAAAGTTAGAAGAGAATAGCGAAAATTAGAGGTGGACGATTCTGTGTAACGTGTATGTGTATGTATGTGCGCGTATGCTCTTATCTTATTATATACGCCTTTATTACTAAAACATCCGGCTAATTTTTATATATGTGCGAAAAAGAACGGTTGGCGTGAACGACTTTGTTGCGACTCGCCGCACGTCGCGGCTTCATCGTCGTCCTCGTCGTGTACTCTCTTCTCGAGTGCTTCGCGCTCTGATTCGATATATTCCTCTCCTCCTCATTTCTTACTCTACATTCTCTCTTTCTCTCTTTCTCTCTCTAAACAAACAATCAATATTTTATTATTACTAAATACAGCTTTCTTTCTCTTCAAATTCTGATAAGACGGTTTCCTTTCTCTCTCGATCTCTCCAACTCTCTTCCTCTCGTTCTCCACCCCCCACTTTCTCTCTCTCTCTCTCTTTCCCACTCTCTCTCTTTCCCACTCTCTCCGTTTTTCTATTAGTTGTTTGCAATGTTCGTCGAAAGCCAGTCCAAACCTTCGTACAAGCCTTCGCCCGAAGTCGCGCACGTAGATTGAATGAACCAGTGTCTTTGTCTCAACGAGTGTAATCCGAGTTTGTCCGTAATTTCAGCCGCAGTCATCGCGTTCGGCAAATCTTGCTTGTTCGCAAAGACCAACAACACCGCGTCGCGGAGTTCGTCTTCGTTCAGCATGCGGTGAAGTTCATCTCTCGCCTCGGAAATACGGTCGCGATCGTTACTATCCACGACGAAGATCAAGCCTTGCGTGTTTTGGAAGTAGTGTCTCCACAACGGACGAATTTTGTCTTGTCCTCCGACATCCCACACCGTGAACGAAATGTTCTTGTATTCGACCGTTTCGACGTTGAAACCTGTATCATCGTTTTGAGTGTTTCGGTAAGAACGTGGTGAGTTGTTATATTGAACGCAAGATAGTAAAAATAGATAAAGTTTTTTTTTTGACTTGCACCCTCAACATCTTTCGTCGTTTTCGGTCGCTCAAAGTCGAAAGCGAGGCGAGAAAACGAGTGGACGAGAGCTTTTGCGGTTTCTCGTCGCACGCTCGATCCCAATTTTAGCGCAAAGTAATAAAAGACAAAAAAATGAGAGGAAAAGAACCCGTATGTAAAGACGCGAAGGAGGAAAACCGAAAACGTACCGATGGTCGGAATCGTCGTCACGATTTCTCCGAGCTTAAGTTTGTATAAGATGGTGGTTTTACCGGCGGCATCGAGACCAACCTGTGTACGTGTTCCGCGTGTAGTTAAAAAGATGAGAGCGTTTGGTCAGTACTGAAATCGACTCGAAAAACGTCTCTTCTCTCTCGTAAAAGTGAACCAAAATTTTTAGGCGAAAGAGGGACTCCTCCGTCGCACGCGCTTTGAAAACGAACCGACGAGATTCGCGGTTGGTTCCACGTCTTTCCCGCGAAAATCGATTCGATCGAACGATGCGTTCATATTGCGCGCACATAAACGCGTCTCATTCTCCCACGCGCGCGCTTCGCATCCAAGCGCGGCACGTTGAGGAGGAACGAAACGCGCGCGCAAAAATCATCGCGATTCAAAAATCTCTCCTCCCCTCCGTCGCTGCTCTTTCTCGCCCACAACGAAAGAGCGAAATTCGCGCGGTAGAGAAAAAATGAAAGAGAAAGAAACCGCTAAAAACTCGCGAGAAAAACCAGAACGTCTCCTCAACGCACCATCAAAATGCGCATTTCCTTCTTCGAAAAGAGGCGCTGGAACAATTTCGCGAACGTGATGCCCATGGTGTTTTAAATATATATAGTGTAAGAGAGCGTGTGTGTTTTGTGATGATTGATGAGGCGAAGAGGCGATCTCTTCTTCTTTTCTCTCTCGGTTGGTTTTTTTGTCCTCTTTTTGCTTCTTTTTTCTGGTCGATTTTTTGGTCCACTTTTGGCCCCCCAAGAAGAATAAAATCTCGAAAGCTTTCAAGGCATTGGATAAATCGCCATTAGTATTAATAACAGAGAGCGATCAATTCCAGCGCCCTCGTGATTGAGGTATTGGTGTTGTTCTTGTCCTGGAGTCCTCCTCTCGTGGTTATTCAATCTGAAAGACGCATTTTTCGACGATATTCGGAGTGCAAACGTAAATCTCGCAAAAGGAGAAAATTCAGTTAAAAGCGAGAGACGACCCAGAGATGAGAGGAAGACGAAGAAGCAGCGGAAAGTCGCGGAAGAAGACGCTTCTTTTTCTCCTCTTTCTGGCGTCTGCGTCGTCGTCTGTATTCGTCTTCGGTCGTCCGTATTCTTCTTCTCGCGAGAAAGAAGACGTCGTTGACCTCTTTCCCGATTTTGAGAGGAATGAACGAGATCTCTTCATCTTCGCCGGTGCAGTTGGAGAATCAAAGAAAACAGACGATGACGATGATGGTGTTATTTGGACGCAGAAAACGAGTCGGTTGCGAGAGAAATCGATGGCGTTTCCTCCCAATCATATTATTATCTCAGACGAGGAAAAGGAGACGGCGAGTAATACTAACGCTACGCCTTTGGAACGCGCGGCGGGGTATTTTAAGTTGAATCGAACGACGCACGACGCGCACATGTTTTACATGTTCTTTGAACACCGAGGAGGAGGAGGAGCTAGTAAAGGAGGTAGAAAAGGAGGCGAAGAGAAAGTTCCGGTCGTGCTTTGGATGACGGGAGGCCCGGGTTGCTCCTCTGAGCTCGCCGCGTTCGCGGAAAATGGACCGTTCGAAGTGATTGAAAACAAAGACGAAAATTCGGAGGATAAATACGTTTTGAGAGAAACGAAATACGGATGGGATACGGTCGGTCATCTGCTCTACGTCGATCAGCCGGTAAACACTGGGTTTAGCTGGACGTCGGATAACACGGACGAGGCTCGCGATGAAGAGACGGTTTCCAACGATATCTTTGAGTTTCTTCAAGACTTTTTCCTCTCCAGACCGGAATTGGCGGATAATCCGTTATTTATCACGGGCGAGAGTTACGCAGGACATTACGTTCCGGCGGTCGCTCACAGAGCTTTCGTCGCGTCGAAGAACGACGAAGGGAGCGTGAATTTGAATTTGAAAGGCTTCGCAATTGGAAACGGTTTAACCGATCCGGAAATTCAATACGCCGCGTACGCGAAGTATTCCGTTGGAGTTGGAATCGTGACAGCGTTACAAGGCGAGGATGTGAACGCGAAATATTTAGAGACGTGCGAGAAGAAAGCGAAAAAATGTAACAACGAGAACGGTAAGAGATACTCCAACGCGACGGTATCGAAAAAGTGCATCGAAGCCGTGGAGTACTGTCAGAACATTCCAAACGCGTTGCTGCAGATTGCGGCTGAGAACAAAGGCGGGAAGCCGATTAACGTGTACGACGTTCGAAAAGAATGCGTGGGCGATTTATGTTACGATTTCTCGCCAATCGGGAAATTTCTGAATCAAAAATCGACTCGAGAGGCGCTCGGCGTCGGCAATCGCAAGTGGGAGACGTGCAATATGGAGGTTCACGAGAAGATGATGGGGGACTGGATGAGAGATTACGAACCGCTCATTCCGGAAATGTTGGAAAACGGCGTGCGAGGGATTATTTACGCCGGCGAAAGCGATTTTATTTGTAATTTCGCCGGCAATTTAGATTGGACGCGAAAAATGGAGTGGAGCGGCAGAGAAGAGTTTGCGAAGAAGTTTTCGTCGCCATTCGTTATCGACGAAGAAGAAGGATGGACGGGTGGAGAAGTCATAGAAAACGACGACGGACGATTCTCGTTCGTGAAGGTGAGCCAGGCCGGGCACATGGTTCCTTTGGATCAACCAAGAGTAGCCCAGGAGATGCTCCGAAGATTTGTAAACGAGGAAAACATTGCAACCGGGGGAGAAGGAGGAGGAAGAGGCGAGGTTTGAGAGAGAGGACTAGGAGCCCGAGACTTACTTCGATGGAATTTTTTTGCTGTAATTTTACATAGATACAATCTCAATACACGATACAGAAAACGCATCAATCACGCCGCGCTACTACGAGTTGGATTTTTTCTCCGTCGCAGATTCCTCCATGATTTTCTGTAAATACTTCCCGTGCTCTTCGATGGCCGTTTGTAACTTTCGCTGTTTCAAGAGTTGTTCGTGCAGTTGTTTTTGCATCTCGATTTGTCTGAGCAGCACGGCCGAGACGTCTTCGGGCAACTTCGCGCCGCCGCCAACGCTGCCTAAAGCTGATTTCATCATCATCGTCGCCTTCAACGGCGACGAGATGTGAGGAAGAGCCGCCGTGAAGACGTCCTCGTCGTCTGTGTCGTTGTTATTCTTAAAATTATCGTCTCTGGGAACGTCGTTGGTAAGGATCAACTTTTTATTCACAGCCGCGAGCTTTGCCAATTCCGCGGAGGTATTTACATCCTCGTCCGGGAATCGCAAACCTTTATCCCTCTTTCTCTTTGCCGAAACAGCCATTCGCGCGGCTTTGATGTGTCTGCGTTTCTCTTCCTCATCCAGTGGCGGTACTCCTAACATGATGGTACCGTCGCTATTATCTCCTCCTGGCGTACTGTTTCTATTGCCGGTGTTGTTCTCGGTACCTTCAGGACTACTACTAGTATTTTTATTCGCGGTGGCGTTTGGAGGCGAAGTAGTCGCCCCGGGTCGTTGATTGTTCATAATCGAGGCGACTTTCGCTATGACCTTCTCCTCGTTGGCGATTATCGGAGGCAGCCCGACAAACGTGGACGTCAAAAAACTCCTCTCCCCGATGCTCAACGCCTTTGATCGCGCGTTGGACGTCGCTTTGCTCATTTGCTGCTCTTGTAATCTGTACTTTTGCAAGTGTGATTTCACGTGCTGAATAGTCACCCCTTGCACTCGCATCAGCTCGACGACGCCTTTCGGCGTGGCGATATCCAAACCGCCGAGCGTTTTCACCGATCTCAAAAACCGCGCGTGAAGCTCCGGCGTCCACCGCAATCGACACCGATCTGAATCCGCGTTGTTGTTGTTGTTATTATTGGTATTACTAGTGCTAATCTTCCCGTTGTTGTTGTTGTTGGTGTTATTACCCGCCGCTTTCGTCGTCGTCGTCTCCGGCGGCGTCGTCGTCTGAATCGTTTTCTTCTTACTCGTACTGCTCGCCGCGTTTTTCTTCTTCTTCTTCTCCGCCGAGGACGCAGTTGACACATCTCTCCCTCTCTTCACGCCGGATTTCCCTGTCGTTTTTATCGCCTCCGTCTTCCACGCCGCGCCTTTCCCTACCCCCCAAGCTTGATCCGCGTTTTGGTTTTCGTTCTCCTCCTCGTCTTCGTCGTCTTCGACTCGCAAAAACCCATCCAACCAATCCAAATCCCCGGGGACATCGACGTCAAAATCGAACGTCGACATCCCGTTGTTCGATTGGTTTTGGTTGTTCTTATTCGCACCACTCCTCTCCTTGTTGTTCTCTCTCGATCCGATTTTGTTGTTCGCGTGATTGCTATTATTGTTATTAGTATTCGAAGAAGGCCAGAGCGACGCGTTCATCGGCGTCGGTGGTTCTTCCTCCTCCTCGTCTTCATGGTTTCCCAGGGAAAACATGTGAGTTTTCTGTGCCTCCGTCCCCGAGAGAAAGGAATATTCCTCTGTGGTAATATAATTCGTGCGTGAATCGCGGAGAGAAAGAGCGCAGGAGAGAGAGTACGAGTATAAACTTCCGTCGATAAAGATGAACTCTCTCACTCTCTGGTCTCTCTCTCTCTCTCTTTTCTCGCGTGCAAGCGCGCGTTTCTGAGCAGCAAAGTGGCGCTCTCTGAAAACCTCGGAGAGATGATTCAGAGAGTTCCCTAATAAATTGCGGGAAAGAGAGAGAAAGACGAGAGGGAGAAAAAGGGAAAAAACACAGCAGAGAGCCAAAAAAAAAATAACAGCTCTAGAGAGAGAGAAAGAAGAGAGAGCAACGGAGAGAGAGCTTTTTTTATTTTTTACTTTCTCGCGCGCGCGCGCACGCACATAAAACATCTTTTTTTTTGCGTGCGCGGCCCACGCGCGCGAGAAAGTCACAACATTGCTATCATCGATTGATCTATCTATCGATGATAGTGGGTGGAAGGGTGGGAGCTCTTTTCTTCATCGTTTGCTTTCTTTCTCTTTTATAGATACAAATCGATTTTTGTATCTCTCCTCCCGCATGGCAGATGAATGAATGAAAAGAGCTGGGAAAGAACGGACACAGGGGGTTCGAGTACGGGGAGTTTTGACTTGCGTGGGCGCGTTTCTCCTTTTTTTTTTGGATTGATTTTTCTTGTGAGCACAGAGAACCTTATTACGAAAGAGGAGTCACTCACTCCTTTTTTTTGTTAAAAACTAAAAATACATACAGCAAATAAGGAACGCGCGTTTCTCGCGCCAAGCGAACATATTCGTTTGGTAGCGTATCGCGCCGCCCCGATATGAATGTCGGCGAGGCAATGGCTGCATCCGGAAACGTTTCGTTTCGTTTTACATTGCGACTTTAGTTTTTGAGCGGCGTTGCCTAGTTTATCTCGTAAAGTTTTTTCTTTACGAGAGTCGTCGCTACCCAAGCAACTTGTCTGGTCGACGGTCTAAGTAGCTAAAGGAGCCTTTGCGCATCTGGGAGGGGATGCCCGACAGATCTAAGAAGGCTTTGATAGCGAAACTTTTTTCGCCTTGGCGTTTAAAGCGAGTATCGGGAGATTAGAGAGTTGTAAAACTAGTTTGGTTCGCTCTCTCTCTCTGTTTTCTCTTCTCTCTCTGCTTTTGTGTTTTTTTGACTCTTTCGATCCTCTTTTTCTCTCGCGAGAGTCTTCTGCGCATCAAACGCGCAAACACCATTCTTTTCGCGCGCTTGTTTTATCAGTATCACGCACCTTTCTCTCTCTCAGTCTCTCAGTCTCTCAGTCTCGGTTTCGTCGTTCAGAACAAAGATCGTTTGGGACTTTTGAGAGACAGACAGAGCGTTTGAAGCGCGCGTTATTCCGAGAGAGCGCGCGAGAGATAAATGATTTCCTCCTCCTCGAAGAAACAACAACAACAACAACCTCCTCATCATCATCATCATCATCATCATCCAACGACAACAACAACGAACGCTTCAAAGAATGCGTACTTTCGATTCACGAAAACAGATCTGGAAACGACCGAGCGAGAGTTACTCCTGCAGTGCGAAGAGACGAAACGAGGGAACGAAATAAACGCGATACGAGCCGTCGTGGCTGGTGGCGAGAGAGAGGCGATTCGGTCGGCGTTGTCCCTCGTTGGTGGTTTTGGTGATGTCGTCGGGAGGACGACCGCCGCCGAACGTCGAGCACGTCGAGACGACGGAGACGATGACGATGATGATGGAGGAGGAGGAAAAGGAAACGAGGAGGACGACGAAAAGTCGTTTTTAGCCAGGGAAGGTCGGATGGTTTTGAAGATGGCGAGGCAAAAAGAAAACATGGACCAGTTTACGTTTTCGAGGACGACGACGACGACGAGGAAAGAAGAAGAAGAAGAAGAAAACGAGATTGAAAAGAGAGAAGAGAGGACGGAGAAGTTGACGGAGATGAACACGGAGAGCGCGAAGAGGACGTTTGAACTCGAATCGAGAGGATGGGAGACGGAAGAGACGGTGGTCGCGGGGGAGGAGGAAGGCGAGGGCGACGGCGCGGGAAAAGCGCGAGAGGAGGAAGAGATGGAAGAGCGACGAACAGTACTCGAGGAAAAAGAAGACGGAGGAGAAGAAGAAATAGGAGGCGCAGAAGACGAGGAAGAAGATAGGACGCAGAAGTACGGCGGGACGCCGACGCAAACGCAAACGAATAATAATGAGTACAACAACAACAGCGTCGGACAGTCGAGGAACGATTTGTTTCGAGCGAGCGGGATCGCCGGAGGCGAGACGGTTGATCCGCAAGGAACGCAACGCGTAGAGCCGAGTTTTGCGGAAGAGGAAGAGGAAGGTGGAGGAGAAAGAGCGACGGAACCGGCGCCCGTGACGACGATTGCGGCGACACAGGACGATTTAGAAGAAGAAGAAGAAGAAGAAGAAGAAGAGGGGGAATCTGAGGATGACGAAGAGATAGAAATTGTAGGCACGCAAGTCATCGCGTCCGAGGACGAAGAAGAAAAAGAAGAAGAAAAAAACAAGGAAGAAGGCACGCAGCAACGCGCACACGATGCGGCACATGACGTCATAGAAGATACCGCCGCGGAAGCCGCGCTAGATGTAGCATTAGAAGACGACGAAGAAGGTGCTGGTGCACCAATTCTGGCCACGCCGGCGGATGCGCCACCGGCGAAAAATAAACAACCGCCGCCGCTTCCGCCGAGACGTGGAAACGCAGGCTCCGTTATTCCCGCCACGGAACTTTCCGTGGGAACGCAGAACGTTTCCGCCACGGCTCCGTCCGGAAACGCGCACGTGGCGACGGTTAAAGTCGTCGCCTCAGCCGCTGAAAACGCGCTGAGGAAACAAATGGAAACGAGAAAGAAACAAGCGTTCGGGATTGAAAGCGTAGCGCCGCAGTCTTTAAATCCAAACTCCAGCGACGTGGAAATGCAAACAGAACGAAGTAAAGGAGATAGAAAAGAAGAACAAGAAGAAGGTGATGGTGACGATTATAAGAACGACGACGACGACGACGACAACGAACAAAAACATAACCAGTCGCCGGATCTCGCTGAATATTACTCGCAACGCGTCAACGAGACAGACCAAGAGGACGAAATCGAAGAGGACGACGACGACGACGAGAAGGAGGACGAAATCGTGTATCGATCGCAACTGACGCAACAAGACGACGAAGGTGGTGTGCTGCATCGACCAAAAAACGTAAAGTTCTCCATGCCTGTCATACTCGGCGATGGTGAAATGTCTTCGTCCGAGGAGGAGGAAGAGGAAGAGGAAGAGGACGATTGCAGAAATGCGAGAGATGGGAAAGAGGACGGAGGAGAAGACTTTGACGATTTGGAGGACGACGACGATGGAGAATTTGGAGAGGAAGACAAGGAGGACGAAGAACGACGCGGAAGAAAGAGGACGAGTGAGATTTCTTCACACGCTATGCGCGCGTCAAAGAGGAAAAGGAAACCGAAAAAGTTCTTTGACGACACACAAAGACAAGAAGAAGACGTCGATATCGAGGAAGAAGAAGAAGAAGAAGAAGAAAAAAAAAAAAAAGCGCCTCAACCGCCACCGTTTGTGCCGCGAGGTACAACTCAAATAAGAAGAAGCGCGAGAGCAGCAACGACGACGACGCAAAAGACATCGCCTCCAGCTTCTACTGCTCTGACCAAAAAGAAGAAAGCAGCGCCGCCGCCGCCGCCGGCGAGCAAAACGCCGTCGTCGACGGCGACGTTCTCGTCCGCGTCAAAAGGGCAAACGTGGTCGAACTACCTCTCTGGATGTCCGAAGTGCCGCTACAGTTCGTGCAACGCGTGTAGGCCAATGCACGTTCGAGCCATCGATGGAGACGAAAGCGCGCAACAACGCGTGATTAAATGGAACGAAAGACGCGAGGAAAAAGTAGCGAGCGCCTCGAGGTCGTTAGGTCAAAAAGCAAAGGCATCAAACGTCCGAATGCGACGAACTTCGTCCGTCCACGCCGCCGCTAGGACCATAAGTATGTCCTTGACGCCGATAAAGCAAACATCTACCGCGACAAAATCGAGGAAATCAGCGACGGATAAACGACGGAAATCGACCCAAAGCGTACAACAAAGTCGGCGACGAAATTCCGTCGAAGACTCGGCGGAGAAGAGGAAATCAATCACCGGTGGTGGTGGTGGTGGAAAGACCACCGCTCTTTTTTCCGGATTATCTTTCATGATTACGAGCATGCCAAGCTCGCGCGTGATGAACGAAATGCGCGCTTCTATTACCGAAAATGGTGGCCGCTTATTCGATAGCATTCCGAAGTTCAGCTCGAGCAAACGCGTTCCGGCGCGCAAGCAAATTGTCGTCCTCCCGACGATGAACAACAACAGCGAAAAAAGGAAAGAAACCGCGAAGTGCTTATACGCGCGAGCAATTGGTGCGAGATTACGTTCGGTCCGATGGGTCCGCGAATCCTTGGAAAAGAACAGAATTATGGAAAATGACGGTCAAAACGCGACGCAACCGACAAAGTTGAACTTTCAAGGCACGTCGTTTCTTTTACTCGGGAACACGTTTTTCCAAGACGAGTTTTCAAACTTGATGCTCCACGCCGGCGCAAACACGGTGATGACGTGCGGGAGAATGACCAAGAAAGCGTTGAACCAAGCGTTAAAACGAGCGCAAGAGGAGCAAAACGAGATACACGCCGTCGTTATTCAATCGAGCGAAAAATTGAGTCGCGAAATTAAAAGCGCGCTGAGCGAATCTAGGAAAATAGTCGTCCGACACGATTGGTTGACTGAATCGTTACAGCGAGGCGAAATTCTGGAATTTCTGGAGTACGAGGTGCACTTATAACCTCTCTCGTCTCCCCCTCTCTCTCTCTTTCCTTTTCTACAATATATAGTACGTATTTATTCATATTTGTAACAACAACAACAACAAAAAGAACTATTGGTTATTCTCGATGTTCAAAGAAATGTCCAACGCGACCACTGAATGCGTCAACTGTCCGCTCGAAATAAACGTCACCCCGGTCGCGCCAATCCCACCTATCGTCTCTAAAGTTACGTTCCCACTCGCCTCTGTTTCTACTCCAAACTTATTCAGCATCCCCGCCGCATCTCGCATATCCTCCATCGACATGTTATCCAACATCACTCTCTGCACGCGACTCGTGTCCGTCCCGGCGTCCTCCAACAAACCGCACACTTCCCTAACCTCCTCCATCGTCCTCGTCTCCAACTCAATCATCACACCTTCGTACTTCTCTCCACCTTCAATCAAAAACGTCGTGCTCGACGCCAACGCGTTCTTAATCCCTCTCGCCGCCGCCACGTGATTATCTTTAATCATGACCATATCGAACAATCCCATCCGATGGTTCTCGCCGCCGCCAATCAACACCGCCCACTTATCGATCACCCGCAGTCCCGGCACCGTTTTCCTCGTCTCTAATATCCTCGCCGGTTTCGCCGCTTCGCTCATCTTTTTCGTCAGCGTCGCGATCCCGCTCATGCGTTGCATAAAATTCAACACCACGCGTTCCGCGCGTAAAATCCCTCTCGCGGACCCTCTCAGGTAACAGAAAATCTCCCCTCTCTCGATTTCCTCGCCGTCTCGTTTTTGCCAGAACGCCTCGATGTCCTCGTCCACGATGGATAAAATCTCGTTCGCTAAGTATTCCCCGGCTAAAACGCCGTCCGCTTTCGCCAATAACGTCGCCGTCGCGCGTAAATCTTCCGGGATGGTCGATAACGACGAGACGTCGCCGACGTTTGCGACGTCTTCCTCCAACGCGATGCGGACGACGTTTTGGACGGTTTGCGTCGGATGGTAAGGGAGAGCGACGGTCGGTGGCGTCGACGCGAGGAGCGCGAGGCATTTTTCGTACGCCAGGTGTTCACCCGCCGCCGCTGCCGCCGCTGCCGCCCTCGTCGTCGTCGTCATCGCGCTCGTCCGGCGGGGAAAATTGGTGATGGTTTTGCGCGGATAACGAGCGGCGGAAGGAGCAGTCGCAGTCGCAGAAGCGGCACCGCAGGCGGTGGAAGAGGTCAAGTGGTAACCTCTCGTCGTCGTCGTCCCCGCGAAGCACGCGAAGGACATTTATTACTATATATATATTCGCGCGCGCGCGTGAGACAGAGTGACGTGTGGTGTTACAGATACTTTCGTCCATATTAGTGTTATATGTATGTTGTATTTATACATCTGTCTCTCTCTCTCTCTTGCGCATTGAACGCTCGCAAAATCGCACGATTTAACAGCTGAACAGATCCTCGCATGCCTCTCCGTCGTCCAACCACGCTTGCACGGCGTCGTAGATTTTTGATTCGTACTCGTCGGCGGCGGCTTCGCACCTTTGTTCTTTATCGGAAAAACGGTCCTCGGCGGCTCGGCACGCGGCGACGAAATCTCGCCTCGCGGCGGCGGCAAAATCCGGGTCGTTCATCGCCACCGCAAGCTTAGAGGCGCCGTATTCGCAAAACACGCAGAGCGAGGTTGGAGGAGAGGCGGAGGAAGAAGAAGACGAGGAGGAAGAAGCAGAAGGAAGAAACCAAGAAGACGCGAAGAATCTGCCGCCAGAGGCAAACGCCGCCTCTCGCGCGCGCCGAACCGTCGTTCTCAAAGCATCGAAAACGGTAGCATCATCATCCGCGCACAGGTTCAACTTCTCGCACACGAACTCGTCCGTCTCTTCTTCGTGCGTCTTCACGTACTCGATCGCTCTCTTCGCGTACATTTTCCCGAGCGCTTCGCACTCGGCGATTTTTTTATTATCCTCCTCCCCTTCATCAGGGAAAACCCGTTGGCACATCTCGTCCACGACTTTATAGAGTCTCGCTCGGAACTCTTTCGAGCGGACTTTCTCGGTCGCGTTGTGCAAGAAGGATAAGCACTCCTCGCATTTGTTCTCGTTCTTCTTGCGATTATTATTCTCAAAGATGGTATCCTCTTCTTCGAGAGTAAAAGTGCGCGTGGGAAGAGGAGGCACCTTCTTCCCCAAAATGCCACCAACCGTTTTCCTTTCATCCTCCTCTTTCCTCCCGCGAGTGCGCCTGCGCTCGTCGCTGCTCCCGATTTTCCCACCGAAATCTAAAACATGAGCTCGACCTTCAAAATCTGCCGCCGTTACCATCGAAACTCCCACCGAAGTAAAGACGAAAGCGATGCACAACACGGAGGAGAGGCTTAGGAAGAGGAGGGAAAAACGAGCCATTTTTGTAAGCAGATTTTGAGTAAAAAAAGAATGAAGCAAAAAAGAAGGAAAAAATACACAAAAAGGAGGGGAGGAAGAGTGTGTGATGATGCGATGACGACGACGAGAGACGACCGCACGCGCGCGCTTGTTCTCGTTCACACATATATATACATAACGCGTGAAGTATGCGTTATCGCGTTTTGTGTTTTGTTATGCGCGCCGATGATGATGAACGTGCACAAAAAGCGTATTTGCATTTAGACACATGCGAGAGAGAGAAAAAAAGACGTTTTTCTTTGTGTCAGTCGATGCTTCAAAAAAGAATGTCGAACAACAAAAGCAACAGCAGCGTGACGAGCAGCAGCAGCGAGGACTCTCTGGCCAAAGAGATGACCGAATCGCTTCTGGAGAGGAAGAAAGAAGGAGGAGAAGAAGAGAGCGAGAAAAAGAAAAAGGAGGGGGAAGCGCGGACGACGATGCAGACGACGACGGGGAAAATTGAAACGAGCAACATTCCGTTCGGCGCGAGACGGTTGGTGAAGCGACGAAAGGTGGTGAACAATGGAGCGGGAGCTTTTGTGCGCGGAGACGGGGATGCGGCGAAGAACAACGAGAAAACGTCTGCGGAGGAGTGCGAACACCCGGCGTTTATGTTTGGGATTTGCGTGCACTGCGGGCAAAGAGCGACGACGGTAAAAAATGATGGAGGAGGAGGAGGAGGAGACGAAGAAAAAAAAGAGGAGCGCGGCGGCGCGAACGCGGAAACAGCCGTGCGATACTTACACGAAGGGTTAACCGTTACCGATAAGCTCTTGAGGGAGGCGAAGAACGAGGAGAGAATGGCGACGTTGAATCAAGGGAAGCTTTTCTTGGTGTTGGATTTGGACCACACGTTGTTGAACTCCTGTCGGTTCGACGAGTTCAACGACGAAGAGAGAGAGTCGTTGGATAGGAAAGTGGAGAAGAGGGAGGAGGAGGACGAGTTGAGGAGGAAGTTGCTCGGGTTAGTTGGTGGTGGAGATGCGGGTGAAGGAAGGCGGCCTCGGTTTCCGGATTTGTATTGTTTGAGTCACTTTTCGACGTATACGAAGCTTCGACCGTACGTGTTTGAATTTTTGGAAGAAGCGTCGAAGATATGCAGGATGCACGTGTACACGATGGGGGATAAGAATTACGCGCACGAGATGGCGTCGTTGATTGATCCGGAAGGGAAATATTTCCACGGAAGGATTATAGGTAATAGCGATTCTACGTGTTCAAAGACGAAGGATTTAGATATAGTTTTAGGCGGGGACGATTGTACGATGATCGTGGACGATACGAGCCGGGTGTGGCCGAGACACGCGAGGAATCTCATACGCGTGGATAGATACCACTTCTTTCGGAAGTCAGCTACGAGTTTTAGGGAAATGGAGAAGTCGAGCGTCATGGAGAGAGGTTTGGACGAAGGCGAGGCGGAGGAGGAAGGCGCGCCGGCGAAACACAGAGAAGTTTTGAAAGACGTCTTGGCGGTGTTGACGGTTGCGCATAGAATGATGGCGTTTAGCGATGGTAGTGGTCATCGAGAAAAGAAAGATCATAAAGACGTGCGAGAAGTATTTGAACGTAACGACATGGCGAGTGAAGGCGAAAATGGTGGTAATGTTGAGAGTGTTGATCCAGCGTCCTCTTTACTCCTTCTGAAAGGGTGCGTCATTTTACCGAGCGGCATTACGCCGTCGAACGACGAAAGACCAGATCGACACCCGCTTTTACTCGTAGCCGTGGGACTAGGAGCGACCATTGCGACGGCGATGAACGACAACGTCACGCACGTTCTAGCGAGAGCGGATAATACGGAGAAAGTAAAATGGGGAAGAAAACGAGGGTTGTTCATCGTCAACGGAAACTGGTTGAGGGAGTGCGCGATGCAAAACGCGAAACTCGACGAGCATAATTTTGCGACGCTTTAATTTTTCATTTCATTCATGCAATGATTTTCAACGCATAAAACGCTAATTAACTGTCGCGTTCGACCACTTACCGGTATCACTACCACCACCTTTATATTGCGAGTTCAAATATCGATTCTTCCAACATTCGCACTTCTCGTGAGCGAACCGACAACCTCTCCTACACAACGGTCCCGGTCTCGCCAACTTGTGCGGCTTGAACGGTGGCTTCTGACAATACTCCTTCTCGCCTTTCGAAAGTTTCCTGCACACGTCGTTGCGATTGTTCAGAATGCGTTCGTGTATGACGTCTTTCCACATCCACAGCACTTCCGTGTACGCGGGTTGTTCGTTTCGTACCATCGCGTTATGGTTGATCGCGCCGAGTAAAAGCTCCGCAAACTGTCTAAAAATCGTCGTCGTGAGTTTATTCGGACGATAGACGATAAAACCGACGTTTCTTTCCTCGAACGTTTTGTTCACTCTTCTGAATTTAGCCTCTCGATACGTGATCGATGTTTCGTAAAATTCGCGCAAATCATAACCGAGATGATTGCCTCCTTGGTTACGGGCCGGGTCGACGATGTGCATGAAATCGTATCCATTTTTCGGCACCGGCTCTGCGCTACTCTCCTTTCTCCTTTGCCTTTTAATGATATTACTATTGCTATCGCTATCGCTACTACCACTACCACTATTACTATTGCTATTACTACTTTTTGCCTTCCCAGTCTCGACTTCTAGATCCGATGGAAACCTTCCTTCTAATTCTTCGAACATCTCCCCAACGTAATCGCCGCACGAGCAAGTATCGCCGTCGGCGAAAATCGTTCTCGCGTACGGCGCTCCCGCTAAAGAAACAATCTTCTTCAAGAAAAATATCAGCGGTAAATTCGTATTCGTCGCTTTTCCACCGCTCGACTTTCGTTTAGCCACGCTCTTCTCGACTTGCTTCACCGACTTCTCGTCCACCAACACGTCTGCCAACCCTTCGTAAAACACAACCTCGTCGAACGGATTCCCGAGCATGTATTTCTTTCTGGAATTGATCGGCGAAATCCATCCCCCACCGTCGGTCACGCCGACGGTATCCCAGCCTTCCTTCTCCACTTTTTCTCTCGTCTCCACCAACTTGCTCATCCAACTCTCGTACAAACTGCGATCGGTATACAAACAAAATCGAACTCGTTTACTCAACTTAGATTTCGAGTGCGCTTTCAATCGACTGGCGACCATCGCCGCTCGATCGATAAACCGAGTATTCCCAGTTGCCATGTACACCACGCCCAAAGAATCCGCACCACCTACGGCGTGCACTCTCTTCCACTCCTCCGCGTCACCTTTAAACGTCTCGATTTCCTTATCAATTCCATCGAACATCTTCAACGCGTCCGTATCCTCTCTCCGCGTGTATATACGAGGTCGCTTCCATCCGTTCTCTTCCACGAGCGTTTTCCTAATTTCCGCGGTGATATCCCGCGTTCTCGTTTCCATGCTCTCCGGGAACCACGGCATCTCATCCGTTCCTGTCGACGATTTCGTCGTCGCGGCTTCTTCCTCCTCCTCGTCCTCCTCTTCGTCTTCTTCTTCTTCTTCTTCTTCTTCTTCTTCTTCTTTTCGTTGCAAACTCTTCTCCTCTTCGCGGCTTCCACGCTCGCCGTCGCCGTCCCGGAGAGCAAACGTCGTCGTCGAAGAAAAAGAAGGAGAATACGACGACGACATCAGCGGCAAACTCGAGTACGGTTTCGTCGTCCACGCGAGGAGCGAGAGCGCGAACAAAAGCGCGAACAAAACGACGAGACCAAGATTTCGCCGTTTCATTCCGCCTCCTTAAACGCCCTTTACGAGCACCTTTTAGACGTGTCTTTGAAGGTTACGACGCGATGTCAATCAACCGGTGCGACGAAAAGTAAACCCTAAGCTCTTCGCTCCTCCGTCGTCTCTTTATTACGCGCACACGTATCGCTCGCGCGCGTGAAAATCTTCATTCAAAATGGAGGAAGAGGAAGGAACTTTCCCCGTGGAGGAAACGACTTTGGACGCTCCCTCGTCGAGGAGGAGGAGGAAATCAACGACGCAGACGACGAAGAGAAGACACCTCGCGTTCGCGTTCCTCTTCGGCGTCGTGTTCGCCTCGAGTTTCCGACGGTGGTGGTGGTATCATCACCCGCCGTCGCGATCCTCGCCCTTCTTTTTTCCCTCGTCGTCTGCACGCGCAAAAGCGCACGACGGTCTGCGCGTTAAAAGTCGTCGGAAGAAACCGTTAGGAAGAGTGGACGAGGAGGACGATTTCGACCGCGTTGAACGAGGCGACCGCGGCGAGAAAGAAGAGGAAAAGGCGCTTCTTCGTGATGATGATGACAATTTTGCCTGCGGGTGGTCGTCCTCTGAATCGTTTTTGTGGGTGTCGAAGGAGCACGAGGACGTGGACTCGCTCGAGACGCACGAGTTGCTCGAATTATCTCTGCGCAGCGCGAGAGCGGCGGCGTATTTATTCGCGAAGGCGAGTTGGCCGGCGGCGATGCGATTGAAAAGAGCGACGTTTGATCGAGGGAAACGGGTAGGGTTGTGGATGGCGAGGTTTGTGATGCATTCGTCGTCGCGGCGGGGGAAGTATTACGAGGATGAAGACGCCGCCGAAGCGGGAGGCGACGGGGCGGCGCGGGCCTCCTACGCGCGGCGAGGGAGTTTTGTTTCCTTAGCGCGAAAAGGCATCGCGTGTGTTCTATTGTTTTCGTTTGTGCGCAACGGCGCGCTGGTCGCGCGGAAGGCTTTGGTGAGACGGTTTGGGGCGAAGTGGATGATGGTTCGCGCGGCGGTGGAACGGAAACGTTTTGTAATCGAGGAACGCGCGTGGAAGAGTTGGAGGAAAGCGGAGAGAGCGGCAAGGAGGAAAGTGTGGGAACCGTTGGCGAGGTTGATGAGAAGGATGCGACGGTTGAAGGTGTTCTGGACCCAAGCGGTTCCTAGAGCTATCGCGGAGTCGGGAGGGAAATTTCGGAAGAGGACGGTGAGGTTTCTTGGTTTTTTGGGGAAGGTGGTGCCGCACGCGATTTTCTTTTATTGCGCCAAGGTGGTCGTAACGCGAGCGGTGCCAACGGTGTTGAGGGTTTCAGTGTTGAGGACGAGGTATTGTTTCGCGAGCGTTGGGTTTTTGTATCCAATTTTTATGACGTTGACGGCGTTAGAAGGTGATAGATTGGAGGAGGCAGAGAACGACGAATACGACGCCGGTGACGGAGAAAACGCAGATGCGAAAGCGAAGAAGGAGCAGGAGGAGGAGATTGAGAAATGGGCCAGATATTGGGTTGCGATTGGCCCTTTAGCGCTTTTAGCGGACGTGCCTTTTCTATCCACCAGCGTTAGTTTGTTTTGGCCGTCTTGGCTGGAGATGTGCTGCGTGTTTGTTCTTTGGCTAGAGATGCCGCTCATGAATGGGGCGTATTTCACCGTAGATACGGTGTTTGCGCCGATGTATAAAAGGTTTGCGTCGGCGCGAAGACGAAGGAGGAGGGAGAAGAAAAGGAGAGGGGAGATGAACATGAAGAGTAGCGGTAGCGCCTCGAGTCTTTCGATGATGATGGCTTCGGCGCTGCGTTCGGACGTAGACGAAGAAACTGATGCCGACTATGCGGAAGAGGATGGCGTATTCTACGAAGACGACGACGATAGATCTGAAGATAGCATCGATCATGAAAGTCGTGATGATGATGATGACGTTGACGATGATGATGATAAACAGGCGCGTAATACAAGTATCAAGTACAAGAAGAAGAAGAAAAGAATCGAGGAAGACGCGGAGGATATGCTGAATTCCTCGTCTTCAGAGTCTGCGGCGTCGGAATCTTCGTTGAGGCTTTTCTCATCAAGAAAGAAAAGACGAGGCGACAAATACGATGAAGACTACACCGGTGAGCTTCGTCGTCGACGTCGTCATCGCCTCAGTCAAGGTGAATTACCACCGCTACCACCTACTAGAGTGGAAAGGAAACAAAGACGAGCGAGGAGGAAGCTCACGACGAAAAATCGCGGCGGCGGTTTAGTCGGCTACAGAAACGCGTTGACGAGGAAACTCAGAGATGCGTCGAAAAGAGTCATCATCGTGTGGTTGCGCGCGTGCGTTTCTGTCATAGGCATGTTTAGTCCGCGGCTGGGTGAAATTTCGCGCGTCGCGTTGGAGAACACAACCGGCGCTCTTTTGGTGTGTTCGCTCTTTTTCCTCGTTCCGGGGATGTTTTGTAGGTACGGATGCGCCATCGCCGGCGTCTTTGTTCCTTGCTTGAAATCCTTGGAAACGATCACGTCTTCATCTTCAAACTCGTCCACGAAAGCAGCAATCAACACATCTTTGGTGAACGGGAAGATGCAAAACACGTTCTTCTTAATAACAAACGAGCGCGCGCCAAACACTGGAGATGGAGAAGGAAACAAAGAGGAGGAAAGAACGAGAACGAGAATAACGACATCGCGAACGGAAAAACTCCGCGCGCAACTTCAATATTGGGTCGCCTGGTCGCTCCTCTGGTCGCTCGCACGCGAAATCGGATGGTTCCCTCTCGCGCGCCACTTAGAACTCGCCGGCATATACTGGCTCCAAGTCTTTGGCGGCGCCGACGTCGTGAGCAAGAAAGTGACGCACGTCAAAGACTCCATAGTCTCGGAGCACCGAAACTATTTCCACGAACATTTACGCGACGAAGAAGACGAAGATTTAGATAAGATAATAGAAGTAGAAGAAATAGAAATAGACAAATAAGAAGAAAAAGGAGGAGGAGGAGGAGATGATGATGATGATGATGATGATGATGATGATGAAGCTCTGGAGGAAAAAACGACGAGCGCGGCGGCGATCGTTTCGACGACGACTCCAGAGTTTAATTGGAGAGCAACAGAAAGAGATTTTTTTGTAGGAAAAAACCTCTTTTTCAAAAAAATTCGCCAGCACAAAAAATTTCAAAAGATTTTTTTTTATTTTAACCTACTTTTTACTCACTCACTGTTTGAATTTCGCTCTCGCATCCTCCACAACAATTTGTTCCTCTTCTCTTCACCTGTGTAGCGGGAGAACTACAAAAAAGAGAGGAAAACGTACATACGATCGATCGCGCGAATTCGGCTCGAGCGCTGAGAGCAGCGATCGCGCGGTAAGCCTACCTCGATCTTTTCGCCTTTCGAGAGAGAGAGAGTAAGAGGAAGAGAGAGAATTTTTGTTTCGGTCGAGAGGGCCGACGATCGCGACTCTTGCTTTCGTCGACCCAAAAAATCAGCGGAAGCAAAGGAGAAAAAAACATGAACGCGCGAGGAGCAACATCGAGACGAGGTCGATCGAAAGCGACGACGTTGTTTTCTCTGCTGATCGCGTTCTTCGCGTGCGACTGTTTTTTCTCGAGAACGGGAAGCGGGAAGTTTTGGGCAGTCGATGCCCAATCTTACTATCAACAACCGCTGAATTATTCGTTGCCGTTGTGCTCGAATAGCGACTCTTCTTTGAGTTGCAATATCGCAGACCCGTGCGTGACGGCGACGGATTTGGAGACGAGTGGAACGACGAAGGCGTCGATCACGGACATCGCGTACGAAGACGACGCCTCTGCGACGACGACGTTTGCCATCGACGACCGATTTGAGTCAGGGGATGAGTTTTTCAACGACTTTCGAACGTATTATCGATTACAAGACGAGACTTTGGAAAAGGTTGAGTTTGAATCGTGTCCGATTGACACGGACGATAAGTTTAAAGAAGCAATCGAAGAGTGTTTGAGCGCTTCGTACCCGGCCATTACGGGCGAATTACGGCCATTGGCCATTACGGGCGATTGCTCCTTGACAAAATGGGGGTCGATGAAGGATTGGGACACGAGCGCGATTAAAAACATGGCGCAAAGTTTCAAAGACAAGCCTTTTAACGGAAACATCACGAAGTGGGACACCTCACAGGTTACGACCATGGCGGAGATGTTTGCCAGCACGACAAACTTCGATCAAGATATTTCATCGTGGGACGTTTCGCAAGTTGAGTCGATGCTGGATATGTTTAGGTTCGCTCTCAAGTTTGATCAAGGCATTGGCGGTTGGAATGTGGGAAAGGTTACAAATATGAACGGTATGTTTGAAGGCGCGACTTCGTTCGTGCGAGATATTACCGGGTGGGAACCGGGATCTGGCTGTACGTTTGAAGATATGTTTGGGGGAGACGCTGAGTTTGCGAATGTGTACGTTTGTACCGCCGCCGCCGCGGACGCGTGCGAAGCGTGCAATAATACGTGTGGTCCACCGTCGTATTGGGAGACAGAAGCTGGCGTGTGCACGTGCTCTTCGGTCACGTGCACGAAAGATACGCTCACCGAGTTGGTTTCAGGCACATCGTGCAAAGGCGTCACCTCTGACGGAGTATTGCAAGGAGGTTTGCAGATTATTTCTTCCTCCTTCCTCACTTCGCTGGATTTAACCGGCGTGAAGTCCATCGATGGGAATTTTATTGTCAACGGTCAAAGCGCGTTGGCATCTTTCAGCGCTCCCAATCTCGTCACGGTTGTCGGTGATATCATAATCGGTGGCCAGGGGACCGGCGAAGGGAACGCGAAGTTGACCTCGCTTTCTTTTCCAGAGTTGACGCAAGTTTCGTACAGTTTTGAGGTATCATCGAACACAAATTTGACGAGCGTGTCGTCGAGTAAACTCGCAACGATCGGAGGAGAGTTGAAGATTGATTCGTGCCCTATTTTGACGACGATTGATTTACCACTGTTAGAAACCAGCGACGGCATATACGTGTCTTCAAACGCCGCGCTCGCGCAATTTAGTTTGCCAAAGTTAACTTTGAACACGGCGAGGTTAATCGTTGACGGAAACGACGCTTTGACCGCCATTTCTCTCGATGCGTTGACGCGATCGATTGGTTCCGACGCTAACAATAAAGGTTTGGAAATAACTGATAACAAAAAATTGGTTTCGATCGGGTTGAGAAGTATAGAAATCTGCGATGTCGACGACGGGGCGATGTGTACGGGAGAGTTTGGAATTGATATCAGCGACAACACGGACGTGACGAACGGCCAGAGTTCGTCGTTGACTATTCTCTTAGGTTCGCAAGTAAGTGGATCGGGAAATTCGTGGTACACCTCGGCTACTTTTGGAAAAGGTACGCCTAAAGTTGAATACAGCTACCCTCCCTCGCCGCCGCCGCCGCCGAGTCCGCCTTCGCCACCACCACCGCCTTCGCCACCACCAACAGCGTGCATCTATTCGTGGACGGATTCAATTGATGGTTACGTCGAGATTATATCGATCGGTTCGTATGTGACAGGACGAGTGGAGTATGTTGCGTCGCGAAGCTCTCCGATTTACAAGGATTGCGATAACGTGACAGTCGCGACGCAGCTCGTATTTACAGGCGTAGAAGCCATATCTGGGAACGTCGAGTTTGATTTTAATTTCGGAAAGAATAAAAATGGTGATCAAGCGATAACGTCAGTCTCGTTCCCTGCTTTGATTTCTGTTACAGGTGAAGTGATAGTCAGGCGTTCGAGAGTTTTGACGTCAATTTCTGTCCCGCTTTTGACCAACGCCACGAGTTTGGATTTGCAATCGAACGAAGCTTTGACGAGTTTCTCTGCGCCAGAATTACTGTACACTTTTGACACTGTTGATGTGGGGAATAATTCGGAGTTGTCGACGGTTGAATTTCCAAAACTTGGCGAAATTGACGGCCATGCGACTCTCGTCGGCGGTTTGTTGGTGTACAACAATCCAAAGTTGACCAAGGTGGACGCGCCTCTCTTGACGCGATGCGGGGACGTTGTGATTGGGTATTACATAAGTTACGAGTGCGCCGCAGGAGCAACCAGTTGTTACTCGGCGAATATAAAACAGGCTGATTCGGTTTCGGGTCTTACCATTAATCTTCCCAAACTGGACGAAATAAATAAGCTCGGTATCGGAACCGTCTTGGATCCGTTTACGCTAACGTCCGCAGCGGTCGAAACTGGTTCTATTACGCAAGCAATATTGACGGACGCACAGACTATTGCTGCTGGAAGCGTGACTAAAATTGCTTCGCTCGCGATGGAAAATCTCGCCGTTGTGCATCACATATTGAGCTTTGATTACACGCAAATGAGTTCGGCGACGCAGTTTGTCGCCACTACGGGAAGTTTGCGCGAATTCGCGCCAATGACTTCGATCGTCGGAAACGAAGGCGATGGCGCTGCGTCGCTTTCCTTTGTGAACACGACATCGTTCTCCTCGCCGTCCGTGGAACAAGCGTTTGTTTACCGGGGCCAGGGGTATTGCGCTGAAGAAAGTGGGGGTCGGGGGATCTATCTTGGACGTAGCATACAGTCGACTGACCCCAAATTTGCACTGGATATCTGTTTGAACTGGTGCGAAGAGTACGAGTGGTGCCTGGCAGCCGCTGCAGACGATAGTGGTTATTGTGAACATTACACGGACTGGAACGCGTTTGTCATTCAAGGTGGGAACACCATCTCGGACCAAGACATGGAAGATAGATTCATCACCGTTAGTGGCGTTAGGTATGACTTGGGCTGTGAGACCGAAGCGACGGGGTATAATGCGTGCTCAGCTGAACGCGTGTGGGGCGCTGGATCAGTTGCGAATATCGGTAGTTATTCTACATGGCATTGTTACAGTAAATGGACCATGCTCGAGATGATGCTGGACCAATTCCCGGACAATGCGTGCGCCCATTGCGAAGAAAAGTTTGCGAAGAAAGTTTCCATTTCCAAAAATCCTCAGTTGAGCAGCGTCAACTTTTTGACCTTTGAAAGCAATCAATTGACTGCGTCCAACTTTTCGAGTTTTGAAATGCTCGATAATAACGCCGATTTGGCCATCAACGTGCCGTGCTCGGTGAATCCGTTTTGGTCGTACCTGTGTTCAAACTGCGTTCAAAAACCATCAACGTGGCAAAATTTTGCTGAAATTTCAATGTGTCCGCCTTCGCCGCCGCCTTCGCCGCCGCCGGCGAATTGTATCGACGCTGGTAACTGTTCGCCGCCGCCTTCTCCGCCGCCTTCACCGCCGCCATCGCCTCCAAGTCCGCCACCTCCAAGTCCGCCACCGCCTTCTCCGCCACCGCCGAGTCCACCGCCACCTTCTCCGCCGCCGCCTTCTCCGCCGCCGCGCGAATACGAGAGCTGCTCGATTTATGAGACTTTGGATGGTACCTTAGGCAACTGTACTTCGGCAAATGATGCTACAGTCGCGACGCTTGAATCTGGAAGCACGTGTCTCCCGACGTGTAACGAGGGTTACGATAGTACTTTTCATAAGAATTATGACAGGGTCCCTTTGACTGATAATACGTTTTTCGAGGCTATCGCGTCGTGTCTTGAGGAGGATCCCATCTTTGGGCGGTGCTACTCATATGGGTACGACGAGGCTACTGGATACGGAACGATGCCCGAGTGGGACGTCTCTAGAGTGACGAATATGAAGGAAGCGTTTTATAAAAAATACACGTGGGCGGATGGATTCGTTGGAAATTTGTATGAAAGTTTTAACGGCAACCTAAAAAGATGGCAGATATCCTCTGTGATGACCATGGAGAGAATGTTTTATCAATGTTCCGAATTTGATCAAGATATATCGATATGGTCGCAATCTTACTCTAAAGTGACTAATATGAACGAAATGTTCAAAGGTGCAACGCACTTTAAATGGGATCTTTCCCATTGGGATGGGGTTTATAACCCTACACATGGCTCTCTCACAAAAACGAGCATGTTTGAAGATGCAATCAGATTTAAGGCCCGATGGAAGTGCGCTCTCTTTTCTGACGCTCCTACTTTTTCGAGCTGTACGGAGGTTAGTGATAGCTGGGTTAGTGCCCAACAGTTGGACGATGATTCGATCAGATCGGCTGTCAAGTCGTGTCTCGATGAAAGTCCAACTTCTGGAACGTGTTCTGGAAATCGTGGACCAATGTCTACTTGGGACACTTCCAAAGTCTTAGACATGTCCAATCTTTTTGCCGGTTACGAGACAACTTTTAACGCCGATCTCTCGAGTTGGGACGTGTCTTCGGTCACGTCAATGGAAAAAATTTTCAAAGACTGCGTGAACTTCAACTCGGACATTTCCGGATGGAACACCGACAATGTGCAATTTTATAACGAAATGTTTTCCGGTGCCTCGAGCTTTAATTATACGATAAAATATTGGTACCAAATCTCCAACGCTTTGCGTTGGAGTGTTGAGTCCACTGAGTACTGTGAGTACTGTACTGACGACGGGTCCCATTTTTTTCTCGAAGGAAGTTTTTTTTATCAGGCAACTGCTTTTCAGGCGAGTCATAATTGCTCCAGTTTGGGGAACACCGAGATAGCAACTCCTTCAGAGTGTTACTCGAATTATGAGATGTCTTATATTCGACGCATTGATCTCCTCCCGCAACCTACTTCGATCACGTGCGACGATGGACGTAAGAATGCTAACATGTACTGTTTTGCGAAAAGATGCCCGATACCAGATGGATTAATGCCAACGAATGGAAATTCGTCCGGAACGTGCGAATGGTATATGCAAGATGGTATATATAATAATGGTGGTCTATGCGGCTATGGTGGCTGTTCTTGTATGCCAACATGTCTTCCGGGATACATTCTCGCGAGTGAGGACGGTACCAAATACGAAGGGTACACGTGTAATCTTGGCGTTCTCAGCGAGCCTGTTTGCAGAAGAGCCACGTTTGCAGATACTGCTGATGTCAAAAGTCAAACCGTTTCGCGGGACGACGATATAAATACCGATTTTAAAAATGCAGTGAATGATTGTCTTTCGGACGCCCACGCTCCAGTCGACGGGATTTGCTCCGATTCTATATTCGGGCCAATCAGCGATTGGAATACGTCGCTCGTCACCTCTATGGATTCAGCGTTCAACGAGAAGACTCAATTCAATGGAAACATCGCCGGGTGGGACACGAGTTCTGTCACGGATATGTCGAATATGTTTAACAAAGCGAAAGCGTTTGATCAAGATATCGGCAATTGGAAGAAAAAGACCTCACAGGTAACAACCATGGACTCGATGTTTTATGGCGCAGAGGCGTTCAACCGAGACATCTCAGAATGGAATGTGGCCTCAGTCGTAAACATGCGTTTTATGTTTTATAACGCGAAAGCTTTCAGTCAAAGCTTAGAGACTTGGGTAGAAACTGCTCTCGCGGATTCTGTGCAAATTTTCGGTGGTGCTGACGCTTTTAATAACTTATATGAGTGCACCGTGGAAGCCACCGACGACGGAGTGACGAAGCCTAGCAAGTGCAAGGCAAAGTCGCCGTCGCCACCGCCGCCACCGTCGCCACCGCCATCACCGCCGCCATCACCGCCGCCATCACCGCC
>Ga0257106_1000257_pt1 | contig 33148 bp, 23 predicted proteins | sample LP_taG_3_FD_190177 | JGI IMG/M metagenome (GOLD analysis project Ga0257106, IMG submission 190177) | Marine microbial communities from Northeast Subartic Pacific Ocean, Canada - LP_J_2011_P26_10m | ecosystem: Environmental > Aquatic > Marine > Oceanic | place: Canada: Northeast Subartic Pacific...
AAGAGAAAAAAGAATCATGAGCGTGATGGGAAACGCGAACCCGTCGGTGCTTGGTGAAGGCGCGAGCGAAGAAAAAGGCGAACACGCTCGTTTGCAATCTTTCGTCGGCGCGATGGCCATCGCGGACTTGGTCAAATCGACTCTCGGACCGAAAGGGATGGATAAGATTTTACAATCGGTTTCGAAAGGGAACGCGGTGACCGTGACGAACGATGGCGCGACGATATTGAAATCTATTTACGTGGATAATCCAGCCGCGAAGGTGTTGGTGGACATATCGAAAGCGCAAGACGACGAGGTGGGAGACGGGACGACCTCGGTCGTCGTTTTCGCCGGGGAGTTGTTGAGACAGGCGGAGTTGTTGGTGAACCAAAAGATTCATCCGATGACGATTATCCAGGGGTTTCGAGAGGCCTGCGACGTGGCCAGGCAGGCTTTGGAGGACGCGGCGAGAGATAATCACGCGGACCAGGAGAAGTTTCGAGAAGATTTGATGAACATCGCGAGGACGACGTTGAGTTCAAAAATTTTGACCCACGATAAAGATCATTTCGCGAAATTAGCCGTAGATGCCATCCTGCGATTGAAAGGATCGGGGAACTTAGAGATGGTTCAGTTGATCGAGAAGCCCGGAGGGAGTTTGAAGGATTCGTATTTGGACGAGGGGTTTATTTTGGACAAGAAGTTTGGCGTCGGGCAACCGAAGAGGATCGAAAATGCGAAAATTTTAATCGCGAATACTGGGATGGATACGGATAAAATTAAAATTTACGGCGCGAGAGTGCGAGTGGATTCGATGACGAAAGTAGCGGAGATTGAAGACGCGGAGAAGTTGAAGATGCGAAACAAGTGCGAGAAAATTATCGCGCACGGCTGCAACGTGTTTATCAACCGACAGTTGATTTATAATTACCCGGAACAGATTTTCGCGGACGCCGGAGTGGCAGCGATTGAACACGCCGATTTTGAAGGCGTGGAGCGATTGGCTTTAGTTACTGGTGGAGATATTTTGAGTACGTTCGATACTCCGGAATCGGCAAAGTTAGGGGAGTGCGATTTAATCGAAGAGATTATGATTGGCGAAGATCGTTTGATTAAATTCTCCGGCGTGGCGAAAGGCGAGGCATGCACGATTGTTTTAAGAGGGGCATCGACGCATATTTTAGCCGAAGCGGAACGTTCCCTGCACGATGCGTTGTGCGTGTTGAACACGGCGGTTAAGGACTCGCGCGTTATCTGTGGCGGCGGGTGCGCAGAGATGATCATGTCCAAAGCTGTTGAACAACTCGCCGAAAAGACGCCGGGGAAGCGTTCGCTCGCGATGGAGTGCTTTGCCAAAGCCTTGAGGTGCATTCCATCGATTATTTGCGATAACGCGGGTTTAGATTCCGGTGAAATCGTTTCGCAGTTGAGAGCGAGACACGCAGAAGGTGAAACGAACATGGGCGTGAACGTTTTGAACGGACAAGTTGGCGATATGACCGAGTTGGGTATTACCGAAAGCTTTAGAGTGAAACAACAGGTACTTTTATCCGCCACGGAGGCAGCGGAAATGATTGTCAGAGTGGACGATATCATCAAGTGCGCGCCGAGACAACGAGCGGATTAGTAGAAGAAAGAGCAAAGGAGAAATGGTGAGGAGAAAGAAAACGTTTTGCGGACGGCGGTGCTCAAAGGAGTAAACTAAAAATAGAAGATTACATATTTAGAGAGTGTCAGTGATGCAAAAGGCAGCAATACGTAGGAACAATAAGAAAAAGAAGAAGAAGAGCAACAACAACAGCGTTTCAATCTATTGCTGTGCGGTGAAATCCCAGGCACCACACCGCGACTAGTCCAACATTTTCCACTTCTTTTTTTATCGATTATCGTCTGTCTCACTTGGTTTGTCCTCATAATAAAAATGAGATTTTTCTACACGTCGTCTTTGTTCTCTATCCGATAACGAGCGAGCGATGCGACGACACGCCATCGAGCAGGTCGTCCTCTCCTCCTCTAATCGTCTGTCGAAACGAAGACCGTTAGCGAAGAGATTCAAAACTGATCTCATCCCGATGTTTGTCGGCGCTTTAATAGCGTGTTTTTTCCTCTCGATCGTCTGGACCGTTCGAATACAAAAAGTTGAAGAGAAAAAACACGGAGGAAAGGACGTGTTGGACGGATTAGTCCCGAACACGAACACGAAATTCTTGAAGAGCACTCCTCCGGAAGAGTTTTCCGCGATTCCTAAAGACGATTACGCCAACGATGACGATATTGATGATGATAACGATGATGACGATAATGAGAGAGGAAGAGATGATGAAGAGCAACAACGACGAGAGGAAGAAGAGGAGAAAAAACGAAGACAAGCTACAGACGAGTACCAGAAAAATATCGAGAACAGAGCGAAAGCGACGTCGAGAATGAACGAACACACTCGAGAAGAAGTCATCGAGGAGCTTTTCGAGAAGGCTCAGCGCGAAGATGAGAAAACGCACGACGCGCAGGTGTTTGAAAGTTTATCGCTCGATGGAGAAGAAAAAGAAGAAGTGAAAAAGGCGATTCTGAAGAAAGAGGAAGAGGTTGTTCAGCTATCGATGAAACCGTCGCCCGTACCAGTTGTTAAGAAAGAGAAGAAAGCAGAGAAGAGAAAAGAAACTGAAGTGGAAGAAATTGAAGAGGAAATCACGGACGAGACGAAGGCTTCGGTTGCGCAAAAGGCGAGAAAACACAAATCGCTCCACGCGACAACTTTGAAACATCTCGCCGCTTTGGCGAGGACTCCGACGGTGCTCTCTTTGGAGAGAAAAGTGACTGCGCATGGTAAGATTACGTGTGGTGGTACGGAAGCCGTCGTATTCAAGACGTGGCATAACTTTTTCACCGCAAACGAGAACATCACGCGAACTTTACCTCCGGTGGAACCGAGAATAACCGAAGTGGTCAATCATGCGCAACGGTATTGTAGACATCGAGGCGAGTGCGACTTCACGAAAATCTATGCGAACGCGAAATTGAAAAACGACGAAAAAATGAATAAGAAAAAACCCTATAAAAATGATGAGGTATTGCCCACGTGTGCAGTCGTCGGGAACGCTGGTTCGCTCAGGAACGCAAAGTTTGGCGAAGAAATTGACGCGCACGATATTGTTTTGCGTTTCAACAATGGTCGCGCGAAACATTTCGAGAAGCAAGTGGGTACAAAAGGGCATCTTCGAATGTATAACGGACCGTACGTCGAGGGCAAAATGGGTGGTGAAGTGACCATAGCACAACTTAGAGATTCGAGCGTGAATCATTGGATTCGACAATATGAAAAGCATCGCGAGACGTTCCCAGAATCGTTCATCATGGACCCAGAAATTATTTGTCGAGCTTGGGATTTAGTGAACAGAGAAGGGGAGAAACCTTCCTCTGGTATGGTTGGCATCACGTTTGCCATGCGCTTATGCAGTTCAGTAGATATTTACGGGTTCAGCGCTGAGTCATACTTCAACGAAACAGAACGTCCGCACTATTACGACTGGGAACGACCGAAGCCGGGAAGAGAAAACGTGCACCCGTTTGAAGCCGAGCGTAAGATTTATAAAGCTTTGCAGAAAGAAGGTTTGATTACGCTTCACGAAGTAGAGGTAGGAGATGAGAATAGTAATAATCCTAGCAGCGATAGTAGTACTAGCAGCAGCAGTAGCAGCAATAGCAACAATCACGATGAAAATTGAAAAAAAATTGAATTCTTCTTCAATAATTTTACACGCACACACACACACACGCATACGCATCAGAGTTAAAGAATGGCACAACAACCTCCTCCGCTCTCTTCGCTCAACCAGGCCATCGAGAAAGCTTTAGAAAGCGTGACTGAGTGCGAGAGATCTCTTAACACCGGAGAAAACGACGGTCTGATAAATAAAATGGAGTCTTTAGTCAATCACTTCACTCTTTTACGGGAAGCCTCTAGTACCGATGAGACGGAAATTCCAATCTCAGTTGTCAAACAGATCGACGAAGGGAAACGGCCGATGGCGAGAATGGTGGAGAGAATATTGAGCGTGGGGAAGACGAACGAGGTGACGAAAGGGAAGGCGAACGTGTTTGCGGAGTTTGAGAAGAGTTTAGAAAAGGAATTAGGAGAGAAGAAATAGAAAATTTAGAAACGCAGAAACAACACACAGAATAGTTTATGCGTATAGGTAGAAGCAAACAAAATAGCGATGTAGAGTTACGTAGAGAGTTGATAATAACTATAATATAAGGCAGAGCAAAAGCCGAACGTGCATAGAAATGCGTGCAAATCTTAATACTTTTTTCTCTTTTACGTGTATCTCGTATCTACTCTATTAAATTGTTATACAAACGCGCTGCGCCGGCGAAAGAGAGAGAGGGAGAACGAAACATCATCGTCATCTTCACCTCCGCGAATAAATTCCCTTCTCTCTCTCTACTTCTCTCTATGTAATGATAAAAACGAAGAATAAACATGTGAATGACCGATCGTCTCAGCAACACTGCGACTTTTGTCTGTTTTGTCCCGCGTTTGCATCTAAAACGACGCCGCCTCGCCCTCCTTCCTGCGGCGTCGCTCTCGCCTGTTTCGGCAACTTATTCGCAATGGAATAAAACAAATCGTTCACGCACTCCCCACTCTTAGCGCTTGTTTCTAAAAATATTGACAACTTTTGCTCCTCCGCGTACGCTTCCGCCTCTTCCTTCGACACTTTCCGCATGTCTTTACAATCGCTCTTATTCCCGGCTAGAGCGATGACTAAATTCGCGTTTCCTTGTCGTTGCAGTTCTCTCACCCAACTCTTTGCCCGTTGCCAGGACTGTTGCGATTGCATATCGTACACAATAATCGCCGCAGCTGCGCCACGATAATACATCGGTGCTAACGAGTGATACCTTTCCTGTCCAGCCGTATCCCAAATCTCAAACTTTACCACGTGATCGTCAACCGTCACCGTTTGTGTCATGAAGGCAGCACCGATCGTGCTCTCTTGGTGCTCAAAGAATTGTCCTTTGACGAATCGAAGCACCAAGGAGGATTTCCCGGCGCCCATGTCTCCTAACAGCACCAGTTTTGCCTGCGTTTGAGATTGTTGCTGTCCTGAAGAGTTGGACATGATGTTTACTCTTCCAGAAAAAGAGAGATAGAAGGCAACTTCTTTCTTTCTCTATATAATAATAACGGACTTTTGAAGTCCAAATCTCTCTTCTCCCTCTCTCTTCTTAATAATAATACTAATAATAATACTAATAATAGCGCGTGTGTGCGATGATGCGCGAGCAATACCACAAGAGCAGGAGTGATGACAGATGATAAGAGAACTGAAGGAGAAGAAGAAGGTCTTTTCTCTTTCGCTTTCAGAATTTATGTGTTGTTTGTTGTGACGAAGAGTCGCGCGATTTTTATTCAAAGAAGAAAAACTCTGGTGGAGCTCGCCAAAAATCTAACGAAAAACTCGTCAAATTTACACACAAATCACAAACAGGCGAGGCGGTTTCGCGCCAATTACCAAAAATTACATGATGATGAATAAGTTGTAACAACACGCGGACAGAAGACGATGAAAGGGAGAAGAGAGCACGAAAAGAGGACGACCCAAAACTCCTCCTCTTCGGAAGGAGAAGAGGAAGAAGAAAATGGGAAGAAGAAGACTCAAGAAGAGGAAGGAGAAGGATACTCCTCTTCTGCGACGAGCACGAAACTCTTCGCGTTTTTATTTCTCGTTTATTTTCTTTCCGTCCTGATGGCGTCCTTCTCGAATTCGATTGCGGAGAATTTACCGAAAGCGTTTGGGACGATAACTTTGTTGTGGTTCGGCAGAGGGAGGATTTTAGGAAGCGGCGGCGGCGGCGAGGCAAACAACGATGCGAACGGGGTTTTTAAGAGCAACAACAACAACAACAATAACCGTCAAGGTTGGACGTCGAAAAAAGGAGACTCCGACGAAGACGACGAGAAAACAAATTCCTCGATTGGTGAAGAGGACAAAAACGGTGTCAGAGCGCGGAAAGCGGCGGATACGACGAGGAGGAAGAATAACAATCGACGCGCGCGACGGTTCGCGAAACTCGACGCAAAAATCGTCGAGAGTTGGATTAAAATCAGAGAAGTCGTGATTAAAAGGTACGTCAATCACTGGTTCAAAACAATCAGCGACGACGACGAAGTACCGAACGCGTGCCGAGCGGTTATGGACGACGCGTTTCTAGAACTCGAAAAGAGAGCGACGAGAAATATCAACTTGCCAAAATTGTTGCTCTCAGATTTACCGTCTATTTTACAAGACGCGTTTGAGATGTACCGCGAAGGAAAAGCGATGATTGGTGGTGGAGATGACGACGCGTTGTTATCCATGAATAAAGACGTGGTGGACGAAAGTCTCGCAGAGGCGTTGAGGCACATGAAGAACGAAAACGGAGGAGGCGAGTCGAGACTTCACCCGGCAGTACGAAACGAGAGGAAACAACGCAGGTTAGCCAGAGCGTACGCGAACGCACTCGCCTCGAAAGTGTTGACGAACGAAACGAATAATGGGTTGACTGAACCGCTCGCGAGAGAGTTGATTGTCGCTTCGATACACTTGCCGATTGTTCGCTTGTTTACGCCGAGACTCGTGACGAAACTCTTACTCATTCTTCTCGGCACAGACGATGAAGATTACATTAGCAGCACGAATAGCATCAACGATAAAATATTATCGGATAGAACGAAAGGAAACGGAGAGAACGGTGGACGACAAAATGGGATGGCGCAAGGAGAAGGGATTGTTCATAATAAAGTAGCAACATCGTCTCCGATAAAAAATGGCGATAAAAACGGATTGGGAGGAATAGTGCGCAACGAAAGAAACTCCTCAGCGAAGAAGAAATCTCCGAAAAGAATAGGATGGGAAGACGATATTGCACCCGCATCTGCGCCTTCATCGTTTAAAGCCCGCGTGACTGGAGTAGAAATTGCCGGGAGTGGCATAGCCGCGTTTGCGGTGTATCTCGTTTCGGTAGAATCCTTCGAGGACGGAAACAGTTGGATCGTACCTCGACGGTACTCGAACTTTGAATCGCTCCATCGGAAGCTCACGTCAATTAATCCTGAATTCAAAGGCGAATTTCCACCGAAAAATTGGGGGTATAGCAACCTAGATGGCGCATTTATAGAAAAGAGACGACAACAGCTGGACTTGTACGTGCAAGAGATGTTAACGGACGACATCGTCAAAGACTGCGAACACATTTTCCATTTTCTAGTCACGAGGAATAGAAGCCTGATGGGAGGCAGTGGAGGGTCCACGATTCGGAACGGCGGCAATGGTGATGAAAACGCGTCTATGCTGTCATACTCGGAGATGAGACCGGTGACTCTGTCGAACTTACCGCCGTTAAGAACGACGATTTCGACGACCAACGAAAACACGTACATAACGACGCCTACGGGCCACGGGGGAGGACACAGAAGAATATTGTCCATCGAACAGATGGAACTTTTAGATTCTCCTCCGAAAAAAGGAAGTAAGTTTGTGTCAGGGTCTACGGATTTTGCACATTCGCCTTTGAATTGGGAAACGCTCATGCGAACATTTGACGAGTGCGAACAAGTTACCGCCACCGATAGCGTGTCAACTATTTTCGCCTCCGAAGTTTTGAACGGCCCAATGCTTGGTTTATTCGAAACTGTTTTTAAAATGCATACGAAAGGCGTGGTGAGACGTTCATTCGTCTCTTTGGCGCGTCAGACCGTAGAATTTTTCCTCGGTTCCGCGGTTGAAGATTTTGTCTCTCGAAGTTTCAACCAACTCCAAGCGTCTTTCTTGATGAACTTGATAAAAGATACCGTGTGGCCGGACGAAAAAGAAGGCGGAATGACCCCGTACGATGAATACAAGCTTTCGCTCACGCCTGCGGAGGAGAAGCAAATAGACGAAACGAACAAAGAAATTTTGCGAAGAGTGTTGTTGAAAAGATTGTCCCAAAAGCTCTCGCCTATAGTCGGCGAGAGCACGGCGAGTCGAGGGACTTTAGAACTCTTCAGTCTCGTGCAGTCGGAAACGATGTGTCAACACGTCGGTTTATTGTTGTTTGAAACTTTGAGTTGCGAGTTAGTCCCGGAGACTATAATCGAATTATCTTACTCCAACGCGAAAGCGATGAAGAATGCATCGTCCTCGTCGGAGAAGGAGAAGACGTTGAAGAAGACGAAGACGAAGTAATATTTTAATAGTTGACTTGTAGTAAACAAAGAAAAAATATCAAAATTGACTCGTACCCCTAAATAGGAGAAAAGCCCTGACGTGGCGTTCTCCACCACGAGAAAGCATCTCGTTTTCTCTCTCGTTTTGGTTTAAAATTAAGAAGAAAAGAATGATTTCGAAGCGAAAATCGTTATTCAGGCGAACGCGTGTTGGTTAAATTCCCTCGCAACTTAAAAGTTTAACATCTCTTAAACTACTACAACATCATCTTCATCATACAATGAAGTTAAAGTGTGAAATTTGCCCGCAACAAGCGACGTACGTCGTTGGGTGCGGAAACAAAGCGGCGTGCAACGGATGCGTCAAGACGAAGAAATGCAACCCGTCTCAAGAACGCGCGACGGAAATCACGCAGCAAGACGCGCAAGCGATGCCGTGCGATATCTGCAAGTCGAACCCGGTCTCCGTGGTCTGCCACGAAGATCGCGCGTTCTTGTGCACCAACTGTGACTTGAAAATCCACAGCGCGAACGACTTTGCTGGGCACCACCAACGTTTCGCTTTCACCGCGGCGAAGATGGCGATCCCGGAAGGCGTGAGCAAAGTGAAACCGGCAACCCCGGCGCACGTTCCGATCACCATCAGAACGAACAAGGTACGATATATCGTTTTTTACCCTCTCGAACGAGGAAAGGAAGGATGATCATCGCGTGAAACGTAATTGATTACTTCTTTTTCCGTACAAAAATTGCTCTTCCGTCGGGATTAGATCACGTGAGAAAACGTTTTATCTCCCTTTCTTTTGTATCTTTTTTCCCTTTGCTTGGCTGCAATTCACTCTCGGCAGGCAGAAATGATTTTCGACCAAGAGAGAGATGGTTTTTTGAAACGAGGAAAGAAAAAAATTTGAGGAAAAAAGAGGGGTGCCTTCAAAAAAAGTAAAAACTGACCAATTCCAATTTTCTCACACTTCAAAAACCACACAACAAACAAACAGCGAAAGAACATTGCGCAAAGCAACAACAACAACACGAACACGAACAACAAAAACAACAACAACAAAACTTCGGTGGAAGAAGAAGAAGAAGAGCAACACTTCTTCGACGAAGACTGCCACGTCGTCCCGGAATACGTTCCAGTTGAGCTCATCGACGCGAATGACGTCGAGCAAGTCTCGGAGTTGTACTCTTCGGTGAACACCGGCGTCGAGTTTTTTCCATCTGCCGCCGCTACCACGGCGAACGTGTACGTGCCTACGGCGAAATCGCAAAAGAGATCTTCCTTTGAAGACTTCTTGGGTGAATTCATCGGGTACGAAGAGACGATCGACGATGCGATTGTCCCGACGTTTTAATTTTGTATTAAAGCGTTTAAGCAATCGGCGACGAGGCGTAAAAAATTGAGGAGGTGGAGAGAGAAAAAGAGGTGGTTGTTGTGTGTGTTTGGCGGCGCAGTGTGCGCGCGCTCATTTTGGTTTTAAAGCAAATTTCAAAATCAGAGACACTTAAAGTTTAAAGAAGGAAACTTTTTAAAAATCAAAAGAAATAATCCATGACACGTCTCGATGGCATGCGGATCTTTTTGTACCGCACAGACGTCGACTCTGGTGGGTGATTGGATGTTATTTCGTTGTGATTACAGAGACAAAATGTAATATATAAACACTTAAAACGAATCAAATTATCAAATGCTATCTTTAACCACAACATAGCTATCGTCTTCTACCGCCGTAGGCGCTTTTTCGCTCCGAGCTTAAGAAGGAAGGTTGTGCGTCTTTCTTCTTATCAGACTCCAAGTCTCGATGAATCTCCTCGTTCGTCTCTCTCGCGTCTTTGTCTAATTTATCCCTTCTCGAGGAGCGGTGCGAATCGTAATTCTCCGCCGCTTCGTTCATTTCTCTCAACCTCTTCTCTTTCTCTTCTTGCGAAAGCTTTCCAGCTCTGTGCCCGACGTTATTTCGTCTCGAATCCCATTTTGGTTGTTCCACTTTCGGCGCTCTTCGTTCTTTTTCGCTCTCGCGCCATTCATGTCTTCGATTTCTTCTCGCCTCAGCTGCCTGTTCCGCGCGCTCGTTTGCGTACGACATGCCGTATTGATCGTCTTTTTCTCTTTCGATGGTTGACTTTCGACGAGGTGGCGGTGATCGGCTTCTCGACCTCGAAGATGAAGGAGATGAATGTCTTCTTTTTTTTCTCGAGGAAGATTCTTTGCTGCGTCTTTTTCGTCTTCTCTCTCGAGAATACGAAGACGTGGAGGAAGAATCATCGTCGTCTTCGTCGTCGTCGCTACCACTGCTGCTGCTACCACTATAGTCGTCATGACCCCGGCGACCACGACGCGCGGATCCTCTTCCTTTTCTCCTCTCTTCCTCGCGAACTTCTTCACTGATTTTCTCGCGATACTTTTCCTTCTTCCGTTCCTTCTTCGCGCGTTTGCGTTCTTTCTTCTCTCTCGCTTTTTCCTTCTTTCGTCTTTTCCTCTCGTCCACTTCTCGTCTTATTTGCTCTCTCCTCACCGGATTGCTCGCGATATTTTCTCTGGCTTGTATCTCGCGTTGTTTCATCGCCAACAGTGGATCGTTGTTCATTTTATTCCACTGCTCGACTCTTTGTTTCGGGTCGTCCATATTCGGCGCGAGATATTCCGCCCTCCGTTCCGGTCGTTCCGGCGGCAAGTCCTCTCGTCGTTCTCGTTCTCGTTTCAACTCTTCCGGTTCTTCCTCTCCTTCTGCTCGAGTAAATTTCGTATCTTCTAATCTCGTCCCTTCCGCTAACGAACCTTTATACATCCAATCCAACCGTTCGCTCTTCTTTGAATGTCCCGCGTCCACGGCGTCTTGTTGCAACTCCGCCAACTTTCTCTCCTCTTGAATTTCCTTCTTCATCTCCTCCAGTTTTCTCTTCTCGTGTTCGGCTTGTTGCTCTCGCTTCCAGACCTCTTCGATCATTTGGAAGCCACCGGTGTGCCATGATTTCTTGTTTAAAAACGCTGTTGTATCGTGTGACGATTGATGAAAAAGAGAGAAACACCAAACACGGTTAGTTTTAATAAAAGACCAACAGCGCAAAAGAATTGGAGAGAGCGGCGTAATTTTACTCTTCCAATGGTGGAAGAGAGAAACGACGAAAGAGACGATTCAAAAGAAAAAGAAAAAGAACGCACCTAAACCGCCCCCCATTTTGAAACGACGACGTCTTGCGTTATTCTTCTCGTGTTCTTCTCTTATTCACGGTCGGTGGTTTAAGAAGAAGATTTGCGGTAATTGATTTGATTGACGATGGGGCTCCACTTTCTGCCGATTTTATGAATAATGAATTTTTTTCTCTTTTTTTCAGAACAACACAACAGATTTTTTCTTCACTTTTCAGTCACTCTCCTCTCACTCCCAAACGCGCATGCTCGTCGGCGGCAGCAGCAGCAGCTTCTTGTCGTCGTCGTCGTCGTTTACGTCATCGTCGTCGTATCTCTCATCTTTGACAACTTCTTCCCTTCTGGCGAACAACAGAAGAAAAAAATCATCATCATCGTATTCGATTGCAAAGAAAAAAGCTTCATTCATTAATAAGAAGAAGAAGAATATCACCACCACCATGGCGACCCCAAAAACCACCGAGGAGGAGGCCGCGCATCCGAACGAGAACGACGAGAAAATAACGAACGCTTCGTGTTATTGCGGGAAAATTAAAATGGAGATTTTAGGTAAACCGATAGCGGTTTCCATATGCCACTGCACGGTCTGCCGTAGACTGTCTGGAGGTGCCTTTAGTTTGCAGTCGTTGCACTCGCAAAAACATTTTACGTGCGCGGCGACGGAGAACGATTTATGGTCGATTCAATCCTCGCCAAACGTCACTCGGTATAGATGTAAAGAGTGTGGTAGTCCTGTGTATGCTACTTTGGGGAAAGGGAAGACGTACGTCGTGCCTCGAGGCGCGTTGACGAACATCGCCAAGGACGACGAGAGTTTCAAACCCACGCATCACATGCATTATAAACAACGATGTATAGATATAGAAGACGAGCTACCAAAATTTGTGGGGACGAGTGCCCCAGGACGAGCGGAAATTTGGAATCCATCTTTAGATTAGCGATCACTTAGTTTGTAAATTGTCTTTAGTATTGTTACATGTGTATATTCTAAACCAATCTACCTATCGTTCTCTCTCTATGTTCGTCACCGATATCCCACTTCCATCGTCCATCTCTTCTATGCTCGAATACGCGTCTAACTTGACGTGCTCTGATCCCACGAAGACTCCCGTGAAGAGTAAAAATAACGCCAGAAACACCGCCGTGTCTTGTATCAACGCGCGAGTTAACTGCACTAAAGCTACGCGAACGCCAGCCGCCCACCTCGCTGCAAACCCGGGCAGTTTCAATCGAGAGATGACTCTAGAATCTAAAATTGTTTTCTGTTGTTCCATGTCTGCTTCTGTTAACGTCGTCGGCAAGAGCAGCACGAATGCGGTCGATAGAACCGTAAACTCGAAAGCGAGGAACACCAAAAATGGAGAAGAGAGATAGGCCACGTGCAATTCTCGTTCGCTCACTTCTATGTATTCTATGTACGCGGACAAAATCATGGCCGTTAGGGAGAGAATCAGTTTCCTCGTCGTGTTCGTGTGTTTCAAAGTCAACGCCAAACACATCGGCACGCGAACGTTAAACGCAGCAACTTCTTTCTTGCTCTCGTTCAGCGCTTGCGTTAGCATTTCCCGGTTCCAGGAGTTCTCTCTCGTCGCTCTCCCTGGGGATTTTATTCCCGTCGAAGGAGTTCTCCCACTCCTTCTCTTCACTTTTGGTCTCACATCGTCATCACTATCACTATGAATACCGTCGTCGTCTGATTCTTCTTCTTTATCCTTTCGTCTCTGCGATCGACGCATTGTTGTTGCTGTTTCAGATGATATTGCGCGTTTGGTATCTTCCTTAATATGAAGAAATTTATTTTGATATAACGTCTAACGGTCTTGGCAGTACGGTGCTACGGTTACGTTCAAAAATGTTTATCTGTACAAATGCAATATGCTGCTGCTTTAACTATAACAATAATAATAATAAGAGCGCGCGTATAAAACTACTTCCTTCATCAATCTTCGCCCAACCGTTTACTCTCTACGTCCTGGAAACTCATGACGCGTAAGACGGCTTCGGAGAGTTTTGAAACGCCTTCTTGAATTTCCGAGGCGCTCAAATGCGCAAAACATAACCGAATGTATCTCTCTAAATCCTCTTTACACGCATCGTTGGCTGAACATCTTTCACCGGCTAAATAGGCAACTTTTAAATGCTGCGCGTACGGCTCTAAACTTTTGCTCGTCACGCCTTCCGGAAGTTTTATCCAGACAAAATAGCCTCCCGACGGTTTCTCAAACTCCCATCCGCATCCTTCTCGTTCGAGTTTGTTGCACAAAACCGCGCAACGACTGGCGTAAGAACCCTTCAAATCGTTCATGAATGCCTCCGTTTCGGTTTGCTTGATTGCTTCACACACTACGTTTGCAGAAAATCCAGCGGAGTTGCCACCGGAAATAATGTACCCTCGCTTTGAAAATTTCCCTCGCATGACAGAATCCGCAGTTTCAATCCAACCGACTCGTAACGCCGGCGCGAGAATTTTAGTGAAACTAGACACAGAAACAACCGCTCGAAAATCTCCGTTAGCTTCTTCCGGATTTTTTGCCAAGTATTTTCTTTCAACTTTACAAAATCGATCGGGCAAAGGCTCTTTCGACCAGCTCAGAATGTGGTACACTTCGTCGGCGATGATGTGGAACTTATATTCGTGCGCGAGTCTTACCAACTCCTCTCGCGCTTTTTGCGGCATCGTCACACCTTGCGGATTCGAATGCGTTGGCACGATGTATACCAACTTTGGTCGAAACAAAACTTTTCGTTTCTTCCTCGGCGTCGCGCCGACGTTCTCGAGAATAGAGTTGATTGGGTTGATAAACGTGTCCCCTTCTTCCAATCGTATCTTCAGCGCATTCACGTCCAAACCGAATTCGTTACTTTTCACCGTCGTTATTTCCATATCGTGGTCTTCGAATATCTTCGTTGCCAAGAAGTACGTCGCTTTCTCGCATACGACGATATCGTTCGGTTTCGCTAATATCGACGTCGCCATTTCGATGCCGTGCGATACGCCCGAAGTAAAGAATAGATCTTCCGGTTGCAACACGTTTTTCGTCGTCGCCGTCGTCTCCGCCTTGCTTTGCATCTTCGTCTCGTCGTTTTCATTTTGCTCTGTTTTTGCTTGATATCCTGTTACTCTCATTTCCTCTTCCTTTTCCTCTTCTTTATATTGTCTTCTCAAGAACGAGCACAACTCTTCCACCGCTCCAGTTGGTCCTTCCGAGGGAATATAGTTCAGATCTAACTGATTGTGCTTCAACTTCGATCCGCATCTCTTCAAAGCGTCGGATATGATCTTATTCGGTAGCTCCGAGTGCATCGGATGCCCCACGGCTAAATTGATGGTATCTTTCGGTTGGTTCGCGAGTAACGGACTTTGCGTCGGTCCAATTTTTGCCGAAGCCATGGTGGTTGTCGTCGGATAGTAGTAGGAGTGTTTCCTTTTATTCGTCGTAGGCGTGGTGGTGCTTTTAATAGTGTTTATGATCTTACTCGGCGAAGATGATGATTTTGGTTGCACGGAGTAGTTGTGGTTCGTGAGAAAGTGATGACTCATATATGATGTGAGATGAGCGACTGGAACGTTTTACGAATGAGGATGCTTCCCCCCTTTGCTGTGTTCCTTCCCTTCTTGAAAAAAGCAAAATCTTACCAAAAAATGTGAAATGTGTAATAAGATCCCACACAACACTTTTTCCTCTCTCTCGCGCGCGCGCGAGAGTAGAAGGACGATGACGACGACGACGACGACGACGACGGAGAGAGCAGTCGTGCGCCCGCAATAATGTTTTGAAGAAAAATGGCTTCTCCCTTCTTCTTCTTTGTCTTCTTCTTTGTCTTCTTCGGAGGTGGGGGGACGAGTCACATCGCGAGAGGAGAGGAAAGCGTGAGCGCGATGACTATTCGAGGAGGAGGAGGAGGAGGAGTAAGAAGAAGAAGAACACCAAAACGGAGAGAAGAAGAGGCGTGCGGATGTGAAATAGGCGTGGAGGAGTACGATGCGCACGAACAGAGCGACTGGTGGGATACGAGAACGAAGATACCGTTCGCTTCCGCCAAAGACGCTTTGGAGAAGATGTCGTTCAACAACTCCGTATTGGTGATGATGACGAACGCAGGGGAGGTGGATTTACTGGATAATTACTTGTGTTCTTTGCGTTTGTCTGGTTTGAATAAGTACATCGTCTTTGCGACGGACGAGAGGGCGATGAAACATCTGGAGTTTCGCGGATACAACGCCGTGGACGGAACGAATATCATTAATAACAACAACAATAACGCAAAGAAGAAAGAGAGTGATAGCAAGGAAGAAAACGAGGAAGAAGAGGAAAAGATAAAAACGGAGATTAAACTGAGCAGTAAAGACGCTGAATTCGGGCGAAAAGCGTGGAAGCGCCTGACGCAAGCAAAGCTGAAAATTGTTGAGTTTGTCTTGAAGAGCGGCTACGACGCCTTTCTTACCGACGTAGATATCGTCGCGTTTCATAACTTCATGCCAGAGCTTATCAAAACCTCGGAAAAAAATCTCTGGCTGAGAGATGGACAAGAAGTGAACACTGGTTTCTACTTTATGCGGAAGAAATCGAGTAATTTAAACTTGCTCGAAGCGGCGTTTCAGCGAATCAAAGAAACGCACGGAAGTCACGACGACCAGAAAATAATCAACGCCATCATGAAATCTTCTCAGCGAAAGTTTTTACCCACCCCTGAGTATGCCAACGGATGTTTCATTAAAACCGAAAGCGGTCGAACGGCAGTGGCAAACGGCAAAGTCAAGGCGGTCCACGTCAACTGCGCGCAATCGAAAGTGGTCAAACACAAAATTATGTGTCGACGAGGCCTTTGGTTTTGTCGCCAACCTCCGACGTCGGCCCACGTCGCGCACGAGGGAGGTCAAACGTGCGTAAAACCTGATGGAACGTACGTAGTAAACGACGAGAGGAAAGTTTAGAGAGTATTTAGATTAGCATTAGTACGTATTAGTTGTGATAGTTTTCTTTAGATTTGTACCATCATCAGTGTGTATTTATCGAATATTATGTTTCCGCTCCCGACCAGAATTTTTTAGGGTTTCAAAAGTAGCGAGAAAAACTCGAGAAGGGCTTCAAAAAACGAAGAAAAACAAAATTTCTTCATTCAAAGCGCCGCACACCGGGTGTTGTCTCAGATGCAATCACAAAGCGTGATGAGCTCGGCGAAACCGACGAACGGGACTCTTTTCGGGTCTCGTCACGACGTTTCTGCTGCCGCGTTAAAGATGGCCTCAACGAAAGCGCAGCAACAACAAAGCCGTCGTCGTCTTCAACCGATCGATGCGGTTTCGGCTGCTGGAAAAGAGTTCAGAGCCTGGGACGATGCCAAGAACAGCAAGAAAAGAACCGATCTGAAGAAGATCATGATCATCGGTGCGGGACCGATTGTCATTGGACAGGTAATTACGCTCTCTCTTCTCTCCGTCTTCGTCTTCTTCATCGTCCCACCGCCCGTGAGAAGCAGCGGTAGGAGGGTTGGTGACGATACGATGATGATGAGTTTTAAAATAGTTTGTCTCTGTTTTTGTTTGTTTTTGGTTCAAATTTTCAAACAACACCAACAAAAATCGCGTCGGTGTCGCGACACGTTGTTTTTCTCTCCTCTCTCTCTTAAAAAAAGGAGAAGAGAGAGAAATTTGGGTGCTGAAAAATATTTTGGTTTTTTTGACTCTTCTCTCGTATTTTAAACTGACTTTCTCTCTCTACTCTTTCTCTAAGGCGTGCGAGTTTGATTACTCCGGAACGCAAGCGTGTAAAGCGCTTCGAGCGGAAGGGTACGACGTTATTTTAATAAACTCCAACCCGGCGACTATTATGACTGACCCGGAAACAGCGGCGAGAACGTTCATTACGCCAATGACGCCGGAATACGTTGAAAAAATCATCGCCGCTGAAAAGCCAGACGCGGTGTTGCCAACCATGGGTGGGCAAACCGCCTTGAACTTGACCAAAGCCTTGGCAGAGGCTGGTATTTTTGAAAAATACGGCGTGGAGCTCATCGGCGCGAAACTTCCCGCGATTAACAAAGCTGAAGATCGTCAGTTGTTCAAAGATGCAATGACTAAAATTGGATTGAAAACGCCGCAGTCTGGAACTGCGGAAACTTGGGAACAGGCGAAGGTAATTGCTGCGGAAATTGGAACATTGCCTTTGATTATTCGACCGGCGTTCACGTTAGGCGGCTCTGGAGGCGGCATCGCGTACAACATGAAAGAGTTTGAGCAAATCACGAAAGGGGGCTTGGATGCTTCGGCAACCTCGCAAGTCTTGATTGAACAATCTTTACTCGGCTGGAAAGAGTATGAATTAGAGGTCATGCGCGATTTGGCGGACAACGTCGTCATCGTTTGCTCTATCGAGAACTTTGATCCCATGGGCGTGCACACGGGTGATTCGATCACCATCGCCCCGGCGCAAACTTTGACGGATAAGGAATATCAACGGTTGAGAGATGCATCTTTAGCGATTATTCGTGAAATTGGCGTCGAGTGTGGTGGATCGAACGTGCAAATGGCCGTAAACCCGGCTGATGGTGAATTGATGATTATCGAAATGAACCCGCGCGTTTCGAGGTCTTCAGCCTTGGCTTCCAAAGCGACAGGTTTTCCAATCGCCAAGATGGCAGCGAAAATGGCTTTGGGTGCGACCATGGACGGTATTCCGAACGACATAACCATGAAAACGCCAGCTGCGTTTGAACCTTCGATTGATTACGTTGTCACGAAAATTCCTCGATTCGCTTTCGAGAAATTCCCGGGCGCCGAACCGATTTTAACGACTCAAATGAAATCTGTCGGTGAAGCGATGGCCATGGGAAGAACATGGCAAGAATCATTCAACAAAGCGCTTCGCTCGTTGGAAACTGGCTTAGCTGGTTGGGGCTTGAACAAGAACGATGGTTTCATGCAAAACGACCCGGAATTGATTAAAGAACGCTTAGTTGTCCCATCCCCGGAACGCGTCGTCGCCTTGCACGAAGCTTTCATGTCTGGAATGTCCGAGGATGAGATCATTAGACTCACCACGATGGATCCATGGTTTATTCGTCAGCTTGGTGACTTGTACCAAACCGAATGTTGGTTAAAATCTTTGAGCTCCATGGACGATTTGTCCGTGGAAGACTGGACTCAGGTAAAGCGACGAGGATATTCCGATGCGCAAATCTCTAGAGCCTTTCCGGGAACTGTGGAGGCCGATGTTAGACAAAAACGAAAATCTATTGGTGTTGTCGCGGCAATGAAGCGTGTCGATACGTGCGCGGCTGAATTTGAATCAGACACGCCGTACATGTATTCTTCGTACGATGGCAGCTGCGAAGCGAAACCGACGAATGCGCGCAAAATCTTGATTCTTGGTGGTGGACCAAACCGTATTGGTCAAGGTATTGAATTTGACTATTGCTGCTGTCATGCCGCCTTTGCGCTTTCCGATGCCGGCTACGAAACTATCATGTTGAACTCCAACCCGGAGACTGTCTCTACGGATTACGATACTTCCGATCGTTTGTATTTTGAACCACTCACCGTCGAAGATGTCTTGAACGTTTGCGAAGTTGAACGGCCTGAAGGTATTATCGTACAATTTGGCGGTCAAACTCCGCTGTCTTTGGCTACAAAACTCGAAGCTGCTTTGAAGGCGAATCCGATTCAAGCCGCGTCAGGCAATGGCGTGACGCACATTCTCGGCACACCGCCAGATTCGATCGATGCCGCGGAAGATCGAGACCGATGGATGGATATCCTCAAGGAACTCGATATTCGACAACCGGCTGGGGGTGTTTGCGTTGACGAAGGTGAAGCTTTGAGTACAGCAGAACGTGTTGGTTACCCGGTTATGGTTCGTCCGTCTTACGTTCTTGGTGGACGTGCGATGGAAGTTGTTTCCACACCATCGCAGTTGAAGAGATATTTGAGCACAGCTGTTGAAGTCGATCCGGAACGCCCAGTTTTGGTCGATAAATATCTCGACCAAGCGACGGAATTGGATGTTGATGCTTTGTGTGATTCTTTTGGCAACGTCGTTATCGGTGGTATCATGGAACATATCGAGCAAGCTGGGGTGCATTCTGGTGATTCTGCCTGCTCTTTGCCGACCCAAACGGTTCCGGAATCGGCTTTAGCGACGATTCGTGAGTGGACACCGAAACTTGCTCGACGTTTAGGTGTCGTCGGATTATTGAATATGCAATATGCGGTTATGCCAGATGGCACGCCGTACATTATTGAAGCGAATCCGAGAGCTTCGAGAACGGTTCCATTTGTTTCGAAGGCGATTGGACATCCGTTGGCGAAATATGCCTCGTTAGTTATGGCCGGTCAATCGCTGGAGGAGATTGGGTTTATGCAAGAACCGATCACGAAGCACATTTCTGTTAAAGAAGCTGTATTACCATTCGACAAATTTCTAGGGTGTGACACGTTGTTAGGACCTGAGATGAGATCAACCGGTGAGGTTATGGGCATTGACTTTGATTTTGAGCGCGCGTACTGCAAGGCTCAAATCGCTGCCGGACAAAAGTTGCCAAAGTCTGGAAAGGTGTTCATCTCCGTCAAAAATTCGGACAAAGAAGCTATGGTCCCGGTCGCTAAAAATCTTGTAGACATGGGGTTCGAAATTTTGTCAACGGGCGGAACTGCTACCACTTTAGAAAGCGCTGGCATCAAGGTGACAAAAGTGAAGAAGATTCACGAAGGTCGACCAAACATTGGTGATATCTTGCGTGACGGTGATTTGAAGTTGATGTTTGTCACGTCTTCTGGTGACGCGAACGATTTAACAGACGGCCGCGAGTTGAGAAGAACCGCTGTTGGCTTGAAAGTTCCTATTTGCACGACTGTCGCTGGTATTAAAGCAACCGCAGGCTCCTTGAAAATCTTACAAGAAGGAAACTTACAAATGCAAGCCTTGCAAGATTTTTTCTAGATCCAAAAAATATTTAAATATCTGAAGTTCATATCGATTCTAAATACTAAGTAATGATGATAAAACTATACACTACTAACTCCGCACATCTTCCCTCTCAGCATGCTTTCATCTCTTCTTCTTCTTCGCATTCTTCGCGTCTTCTCGAATTTGCTCGAAACGCGGTCGTTGTTCAAATACTCGCGAGGATTCTTTGGCTCCTACTGACGCACTTCGTCCATTTGTGGAAGGACGATTCTTCATTTCTCTATATTTTGCGATTAAATCTTCTCTCAAAACTGCCATGTCGTGTTGTCTTTTCAATCCAATGATTGGACCTTGACGCGACCTCGTCGCTTTTTTCTTTTTCATGTTGGAGTTTGCATTGAACATGAGGTCAGCGAAAATTTTAGATTGACGATTTCCAGCGCCTCCATTTATACCATTTTTTGCACCACCACCACCACCTTTCCTCTTTATGGTAATTTGCGGCGGTGCCTCTGCAACTTCTCCGAACTTAGGCAGTTCTTTGACTATGCCGAGAAACTTTTCCTTTTCTTCTTCCTCTATCCTTGCTCGCGCTCGTTGTTCCTTCTTCCTCTCGCGAAGCGATTTATACTTAGTCTTCTTCGTTTTCTTTATCTTTTTGCCTTCTTCTCCGAGGATGTCTTCGTCGAATAATTGACCCTTTTCACCTTTATCGGGCATGTTCCTCCTTCGAATTTCTTCTCCCACGTCTTCACTATCATGATCGCCGCTAAAACTACTACTACTGTTACCGCCGTCGTCGTCATCGTTTCTTTCGCTTTCTCTCTCTTCTTCTTCTTCTTCTTCTTCTTCTTCTTCTTCTTCTATATCGTCATCCTTGTCGTCCCTATCGCTCGTCTTCTGAGTTGTCTTTGAAGCCGGCAGTACTTCTACATCATCCTGAACGCCCGCGTATTCTCTCGCATTCGCGAAATCTTCGTCGTAAAAGCCTTCGTATTTCTTTTCGTCCTCGTCTTTCTTCCGTTCTTTCTTCTTCGTCTTATTTTCGTTCCTGTTATTGTTGTTCCTGTTATTCTTTCCATTCTTACCCTCCTCATCGTTTTCGACCGCTGCCACTAAATCGTCCACGTTCAGTCCGTTCTCTCTTCTTTTCTTGATTTCTTGTCTCATCTGTCTCTTTTTAATCTCCTCTTGCGCTCGCATAAACCTCTTGAAAGACGACGGCGCTTCCAACATGGTGTCCGCTTTCAAAGCTTTTTCCACGTAAGAGACGTCGTGCTCTCGAAACGTGTTGTTCTTCTTATCGTAAGTCCTGCCCTCTTTCAGCGCTTTCTGCCGTCGCCGTTGCCCTTTACCTCGCTCGCCGGTGCCCATCGTGTGTGTGTTCTGTTTCTTCTTCTTCTTATATCGTTTGTGTCGGCTGAAGCGCTGAACTCTCTTTTTTTGTAACAAACTCTCATGAAAAAAGACTTGCTCTTTCATCAAATTTCCAAAAGAGAACAGCACTTTTGCGTACTACACTATTATTTATTGATGGCACCTCCTTCGATAGACCCACTGGTGGACCAACCAATGAGCTCGGGGAGAAAGGAAGTCTCCTTATCCGCCTTTGCGTTTCTCTTTTCGGAAATCGTTCAGTACCATTTGCAACGCGTCTCGGACACGAACGAATTGGAGTTGAAGTTGGAAGAAGCAGGCGCACACGTCGGAAGACGAGTGTTAGAGTTACTCGCGTACAGAGAGAAACCAACGAGAAGAGAGACGAGATTGAATGGAATCTTGACGTTCATACAGAACAACGTGTGGAAGAACCTGTTTGGACGCTCGGCGGATTCGTTGGAAATATATAACGACGACGAGTACATGATTTCAGATCGAGACGTTTTAGTGAACAGATTCATATCGGTGCCGAAAGATTATCAAGGGATGAATTGTGCGAGTTTTGTCGCCGGAGTGGTGAAAGGGTGCTTAGAAAGTGCCGGATTTGACGCGCAAGTGTCGGCGTATGACGCACCGACCGCGGATGATGGGCACTATTCAGTGGCGAGAACAAACTTTTTAGTGAAAGTAGACGCAAACGTTCTCGAACGCGAGCAAAGTTTTTAGACATAAATGATGGTTCAAATCTTTAGAGTAAACGTAGACGTAGCATATTAACGTATAGTGTAATGCATAGTAGTAATAATAGCAGTAGTATATTTAATTCTAATCAATCTAATTGGTCGATGGCCCAATTGAGATGTGCACGGAATTGCATCGCAGCCGGATAACTCATGTCTCTCGGGACACCGACTCGTTCTCTCAAGTAGCGCAGGCACTTTGCGATTTCTTTGTCCTTCTTCGGTTCTGACGGTTGGAGCGGCTCAGCCGAGCCGTCAAGCATAGCGTCGGCGACGATTCGCAACCACGCATCGACCGAGTCCACGTATATCTCGTTTGGAACTGCGTATGGATCCGCAAGCGGTGCCTGAAATTGTTTCCTTCCGGCTTCGCCGGCGCCGCGACAGGCAAATCTGGCGACATTTTTCGAATTAGATATGAGTTTATACGCAGCTTCATGTCGCGCTTCTTCTTCTTTCCCAACATCGCACGCGTTAATAGGTTCCAAAGAATTCGTATTCAATTGAATCGGGAGTCTCCAGCTATCTCCTTCTCCGTTGATGATGCGCATCGCTTCTTTGACTTCAGCCGTGTTGTCCTCGTAACCAGGTCCGTATTGCGGCGGAATGTTCATCACGTGCGTGTAATAATCCGATTTCGTGCCTCTATATTCTGGGATCTCCTCAAACGCTTGAAACCATCGTTGGATGTTTTTCCATCTGCTATTTCCTCGCAAGTTTAGCCCTTTCCAATATACACACGAAGCGTTCATTCTCTCCACGTGACTGACAAACTGTAAATCTACGAGACTCGGATGTTCTTGATTTTCCAAAAACCACGGTCCGGCAGTAACTCCCAGCGCTTGTTCAATTCGGTCTAATGTAGCCTCGAATCCGCCTCTCGCCCCTCCAACGCCAAATGGCATCGACGGGCGAAAGATGAATCCACACCACGCTCCAAATAATTCTTTTTCCATTCCCAAAAGTTGGTTTACTTTATCAAACTCTTGTTCGGGAACCATAACTTTGTATTCTGGACCGGTAAACTCTCTCTCAATTCGTGCCATGATTTGAAGACTTTCCGTCATCAATTCGCCGTCGAGCTCTATCGCAGGTAACAGGCCGTTTGGAACTTTATCTAAGAATGCTTTCGGCTTATCACCGTACGAACGCATGTTAATTTTTTCGACTCGAAACGGAACTCGTTTTATGAGTAACATCAAGAGCGTTTTTTGGCAATACGGACACCACGCCGCGTGGTCTCTATATAACGTCAATCGCACGTCATCTTCCGATTTCGCGCTGTATAAATGCAGCAGATTATCCACGTGCGGTTCACCTTTTCCCTCTTTCCTCTGTTCCGCTTGCTCTTTCATTTTCAATCCCGTTTCGGTGCTTTCTGATTTCGATTGTAAGTCTGCCCAAGAAGAAGAGGATGACGCCGATGTTGTGTTCACCATCCTCATCGTTCTTCTTTCTCTTGTTGTCGTTGTTGTCGCACAGTTCTTCCTCTTATTATTATTATTATTATTCTGTACGTGATGATGATAATATCTAACGGTAGGGCCAGTTGTGAAGACGGAGTTTCTCGCTTGATGTTGCGCGAACATATCTTTCGACGAGACGAATATTTTTGTGTGGACGATGATGAAAGACGAAAGAGAAAAGTCTACAAAAATCGATAGAGCGATTTCGATCGAACATTACTCACATTGAAGGATTAATACGTAATACATAATGAAATCTCTCTCTCTCTCTCTTACATATTTACCACTTGACCAAAGAAGGCTCCATTTCGTCCGGAGCTAAGTAACCCATCAAGTTGATGTAAGTTCCGGTGATGTTCGCCAACCCGGCTTCGGGTAAATCGTCTCTCAACTCGACGCTCGCCGGTAAACCAGGGCCGCCGATGGCGACAGGAACCGGGGCCAACGTGTGCGAAGTCAACGGCAAAGGTTTACCATCCGCATCCTTTAAGCACTCCTTCTTCTTGCTTCGCTGTACCATATCGTCGGCGTTGCCATGGTCGGCAGTTACCAAAAATACACCTCCCAACTCATCCACCAAGTCCAACAATTCTTTCAAGCACGCGTCGCACTCTTCGCAGGCAGCAATTGTAGCAGCGAGATCGCCCGTGTGACCAACCATATCTGGATTCGCATAATTCACGCGAACAACGTCGTATTTGCCAGATATCATCGCTTCCTTCCCAGCGGCTGTAATTTCTCTCGCTTTCATCAACGGCTTTTCGTTGAATTGGCAGTTATCCGAAGGAATTTGGACAAACGTTTCCAACGCTTCGTCAAAATATCCGGATCGGTTCCCGTTCCAAAAGAAGGTAACGTGTCCAAATTTTTGCGTTTCCGAGCACGCGAAAGTTCGCAAACCGTTCTTAGCAAAATATTCACCTGACGTTCTCTCGATTAAAGGCGGTGGAACGAGATAGTTCGTCGGTAAGTGCAAATCGCCGTCGTATTGCATCATGCCGGCGTACAACATCTTCGGGAAACGTTTTCTGTTGAACGAATCAAAGTTTTCGTATTCCAACGCTTTTGAAATCTCAACGACACGGTCGGCGCGAAAGTTGCAGCACACGACGGCATCTCCGTCTTGGACAGCGCCAACTGGAGCACCGGCTTCGTCGACGATGACGAATGCAGGAATGTATTGATCGGAAATATCGGCTGTCTTCAGCGTTTTCAAAGCCGTCGCGGCGTCGGTAAACGTATGTTCAGCTTCGCCTAAAATGTGCGCGTTGTACCCTCTTTCGACCATCCCCCAATCTGCTTCGTAGCGATCCATAGTCACGCTCATTCTTCCACCTCCAGAACCAACTTTCGCATCGCATCCTGCTTTCGTGAAGTCATCTAAATCTTTTTGTAAAGTCGCGAGGTACTCGTGGCACGTTCCGTCTGGGACATCTCGGCCATCCGTGAGAATGTGCAAACGCATGCGCTTACACCCATCTTTCACGGCTCCTTTCATGACCCCTAAGAGTTGGTCGTATCGCGAGTGCACGCCACCGTTCGAGAGCAACGTAATCAAGTGCAACGTGTTGGACGCGAACGCCGGTTTTATGTAGTTCCACCCCGGGTCGGTGAACGTGGTACCTTTTTCGAGAGAAATGTCCACCAACGAAGCGCCTTGCGCGATGATTTTACCCGCACCTAACGCGTTGTGACCGACTTCTGAGTTTCCCATGTCATCATTCGTGGGTAAACCGACGGCTTTTCCGTGAGCGAGCACGGAGCGGTAGTATTTTGATCCCTGGTCCCGTAATTTGTCCATCGTCGGCGTCTTCGCGACGTGACAGGCGTTGTACTCGTCTTTGATGTCGTTCTCGCCCCATCCGTCGAGAATGCAGACTAAAACGGGTTTCTTCTTTGGAATGACCGGATGCGGTTGTAACTCCATTTTTCAATATACTATTTATATCCGCGCGCGAGATGAATAAAGTAGTTATATTCCAATAATTATCCCGGGTTTTTGGGTTTCTGTGACCTGAATTCTTGTCTGGAGGCTTGAAAAAGGGAGGCCTCACATCACAAACTATACGAAAGAGTCATTTTTCCTCTAAAAGTACTACTTATTACTATTCTTTACAACCAGAAGAACAACTGATGCCGGCTAAGCGTCCACTCGTCCACGCCCAGAAAAAATTAAACCCACCGATTCTTCCGAATATATCGCATATCTCTCCGCACACGTAAATGTTCTTCATCTCTTTCAGCTCCATGGTTTTGGTATCGATACCTTCGAGCGCGATGCCGCCACCCGTTACTTCAGCTTTTCTGTAGCCTTGGTGACCGGTCGCTTTGATTTCGTAATTCGAAAGAATATCGATCAAATGCACCCTTTTCTTCTTCGGTAAGTTTGAGACGTTCGTAGTCAAATCCACTTCGGCTTCTTTCAAAAGCGCTTCGCACAAACGCGTGGGTAAGAGCGGCTTTAAGCGTCTCACGACCAAGTCCGAGCCGCTTTTTCCAGGGCTCAAAACTTCGTTCCAATCGCAGGACGGATTCCAGTTCACGACCAGTTTACTACTGCTACTATTGCTGACGCTGCTACTATTGCTATTGCTACTTGAATTATTCTCGCTACTGCCATCTGCAATACTCTTAACCACGTTGTGGCTTAAATCTAAAATCGAGGGACCAGAATACCCTTTATGCGTAAACAGGAAACCCATTCTCGCGGCTTGTTTCGCTTTCTTCTTTTCAACTTTTTTTATCTTTACTTGACAATCGAGCGATACTCCTGGAAGATACTCGCCGCCTGGATGCTCTCCTACCAACGGCACTAACGCTGGATACGGTTTATTCACGCCAACTTTCAAATCTCTTTCGGCGATGACGTATCCCGTGCCGTCTGTCCCTACTGCGGGGAAGGAAGAGCCGCCCATCGATAACACCAAGACGTCCGCTTCGATATCTTTTCCGTCCTCGGTATTCACGACGTACGTATCGTTCGCTTCATTTTTTGTGATTTTCTTCACGTTTGTTTTGTACTGGAACGTAACCCCCTCTCGTTTACACGCCTCGACGAGTTTATCTCTCACTTCTCTCGAAGAGTTGGAAAGAGGAAAATATTTGTTCGTCGTGTGTTCGATGCCGAGCTCGAGTCGCACGTCGTCTCGAAGCCAACTCAAACACTTTGGAACCGTCCAGCTTTGTAAAATAGCTTTCGCCAAGCGAGGATTAGAGTCCGTGACGTAATCATCTATGGTCGCTTCCACTGGTAACACGTTACATCGCGCTCCTCCGGACATTAAAATTTTCTTCCCGCTCTCTTTCGTCTTCTCGTACACAGTTACTCTCACGACAGTTTTTGCATCCTTTTGCGTGACGGCGGCGAAATACGCCGCCGTTAATCCAGCTGCGCCTGAGCCTAAAATCGCAACTTCTTTCACACGAGCTGCTGCTGCTACTGCTGAAGATGATGATGATGATGAAGCCGTTCTTATTTCTGTTCTACATTCCCGTTTCGTAGGACGACGAGGAAGTTGGTCGTTATTTTTTTTCTTTTTCCAAGACGAATGCGAGTCGTACGCTGTTGTTGTTCTTGTTGATGACCTCACTGCTGCCAAAGCACAGCCTCCGATCTGCTGATGCGTCGTCGTCATTTTCGCGGCACGAAGATGATGAGAACACTGGAAAGCGCGATAATAACGCTGATGAGCTCCTCCTCCGGTCGTGGTGGTCAGAAGTCTTGCACCCACTTTAGAGGCCAGGAACATTCACCACCACCCTTTTTTTGTGAAGAGTGGCAAACAAGCCAAAGAGCAAAACAAAGAGCAAACACAACAGCCAAAAGGGGGTCAGGGCAAAAAACAACAAACGGCGACTTTTGGACTTAAAGGGGGCTGGCGGCCTTTCCAACCACGAAAAAAAAGATTAGAAGAAGAGCATCATTATTATTACGTTACTCGTGGACAAGAAAGAGACACCGCCAGCACACCCACAAAAAGAAGAAGAAGAAGAAAGTATCTCTCCTTCCCACGCAACAAACACGCAAGAAAGAAGAGCTTGTGAATAAACGCATCGTCGTCGTCGCCGTCGTTTCGTGTGAAAAAACTTTTCGATCGTCTTTTGTTCCGAAAAAAAGTATAATCTCCCGTCGCAGAAGAATAAACGTGCGAGAGAAAGATGAGCAGTAACAACGACAACATGAAGAGCGCCATGACCATTATTGGTGTTTCTGGTTCTGTGTACATCGCCGTGAAGATGTCCTGGTTTCGTAAGAACCCGTTCCACGTCTTCTCTGGCAAAACTGGCGCCATGTCGAAGAGTTTAGTCGACGCCGGGATTCAGTCGTACAACGCCTTCTTCGAACAAGAAGACGGGAAAGGCGTCGGGTCGAAAATCGTGTCCACTCCGGATTTTGTGAACAAGTTTTACTCTTTAATCACGGACTTTTACGAATATGGATGGGGTGAATCTTTCCACTTTGCGGCGAGAGAGAAAGGAGAGTCTTTTGAAAAGTCCATCATTCGCCAGGAGCTCGCCATCGCAGAAAATATCGGCTTGAAACCAGGAATGAATGTGTTGGACCTCGGGTGTGGTGTTGGTGGTCCAATGAGAAATATCGTCCAAGGAACCGGTGGTAAAGTCACCGGCATCACGATTAACGAATACCAAGTTGGCAGATGTGAAACGTTGAACAAGGCGGCAAAGTTGGACCACTTGACGGAGATTATCCAAGGTAACTTTATGGATTTAACAAAGGTTTTCAAGGACAGAAAGTTTGACGGCGCGTACGCGATTGAAGCCGCGTGCCACGCGAGTAACACGCAAGCGTTGTACGAACAAGTCTTTGCCGTCTTGAAACCGGGCGCTTCCTTTGCTTCGTACGAATGGTTGCGAACAGATAAATACGACCCTACGAACAAAACTCACGTAGATATCGTCGACGGTATCGCGGAAGGTAACGCTCTGCCAGAAGTCCGCACCATAGAAGATTGCATTCAAGCCGCGAAAGGTGCTGGTTTTGAAGTTACTTTAACTTTTGATCGCGCGACGACGGGTGGCGTTCCGTGGCAACAAGCCATGAAATCTGCTCGCAGAGCTGCGTATTTGACGCACCTCATGACTGGTTTGTTAGAGTTTATTGGGTTTGCGCCGAAGGGTACTCAAGCGGTTCACACTATGTTGCTCAAAGCAGCAGTGAACCTCGAGAAGTCTGGTGACTTGGGTATCTTCTCTCCGATGTACTTGATCGTCATGAAGAAGCCGCTTTCGGCATAAAAAAGGAGAACCTGAACGCACGAGAGAAAGATAGAAGAATGAAGGATTGTTTACAAGCGGCGGTTTCGATTACTATATATAAATAATTTTTTTAGACATTTAATGAGTAAACCTATATATGATTTGTGCAAAAGTTGTTCGAATGATTAATGCGCGCATCGAATGTGATGAAAATAAGATATCGTTTTCCATCGTCGTCATCATAGTAGGTGTACTGATTGCGATGAAATACAAAACATTGAATGTGTTGTCGTGTTGAAACTTCTTCATTACATAATGTGAATTTTTTACGGTTTACCGCTGCTGACCTTGACCATGGAGGCGCGCACTAACTTTTCGCCCACTAAATACCCTTTTCTGAACTCTTCCATGATGTGGTCTTCCGCTACATCCTCCGATTCTTCTCTCATAATAGCCTCGTGTACGTTCGGGTCAAACGGTTCGCCTTCGCCTGGAACAACTTTCAATCCCTCAGCTTCTAACGTTTCGAGCAATTGCTTGTGAAGCAGCTGGTATCCTTTGATTATCTTTTCTTCTCCTTCGTTTTCGCCCTTGACGTTCTTCGCCGTCAAGTCAAAGTTATCTAACACTGGCAACATAGCTTCGACCATCTTCGATTTCACCGCCGGCGCCAAGTCTGCTTTTTCCTTCGCCGTTCTCTTTTGGAAGTTTTGGAAGTCCGCCACGGATCGCAAGTATTGATCTTGAATCGCCGCTTTCTGGTCTTGCTCGCCTTGGACTTGCGCTTCCATATCCTTCACGGACTTTTCCAAAGCCATGACTTCTGTTTGGAACTTGGCCAACACGTCCACGTCGTTATCCGAGTTTTCCATCAACTGCGCGAAATAGGAAGTAAACTGGGACTCCTTCAACGCAGACGAGTCATCGTCCGATTTCTCCTCCTCTTCTTCTACTACTTCTGCGTCGTTGTCGTCTTCATCTTCCACTTCGATGGCTTTAGATACGATCAAGCTTCTTTTCGTATCGCGAAGAAGAAGAAAATTTGTTGCCGTCTTCTTCGATTGGTTTCGATTATTTCTATAATAAAAAGTCAAGGAGGAGGAGGACGAAGAAGAGGACGAGGAAGAGGACGAAGAAGAGCGACGACGACGACTGGAGGCGGCAGACGCGCGAACAACGGAGAACGATGAACAACCAGAGGATGCAAACATTTTTTTTTATCGCGAAAGACAGACCCCTGTTTTTGTACAAAAAACGACGGCGGACACACACAAAAAGGAGGAAAAAACCACCCCTCATGCATCTCATCCATTTTCCTTTTGATTTCGGTCGTCTTTCTTCTTCACATCTCTCCTCCTCTCTTTTCTCCTCCTCTTTCCGCAAACAACAAAAGAAGAAAATCTCTTCTTCTCTCTTTTACTCTTTCTCTCTCTCTCTCTTTTATAACAACAACAACAACCAATATATTATAAATAAAACAAGTATTATGCTCAGCGAGGAGGAAAAGTACGCGCTTTTACTCTCCACTTTAGCCGGGTTGAGCACCTCCGTGGGGGGCGTTTTAGCCGTATGGAAACGACCCGATGCGAAGCTGTTAGCGTTCTTATTAGGGACGGCTATTGGAGTTATGGCCACGTTATCTTTCGTAGAATTATACGTGAAAAATGTACTGGAGAATGGATTTTGGGGAGTCACTCTGTCCACCATGGCGGGTGCGGTTTTATGCGCCATCGTGGAGCCGTTGTTACCTCACGTCGATTTGTTTGAAAAAGATGGTCCCGGTGGAACCAAACAGAAACAAAATGGAGGAGGATCGAGAGGATCGGGAGGAGGGAAAGTGAAGAGCAGCGAATCGAACGCGTCATCTTCTTTATCGAAATCAATGTCCTCGTCCATGTCTTCTGCTATGAACGAGCGGGGCAATTCTGTGCCGGGCGAAACCGAAGCTTCGCGCGGTCGTTTGATGCGCTTGGGTATTTTAATGGCGGTTGCTATGACTTTACACAACATTCCAGAAGGTTTCGCCGTGGCATTTTCATCTTTCACTGAAATTGGGCCGATAATGGCCATCGCAATTGGTTTACACAACGTGCCGGAGGGTATTATTGTCGCCGCACCGGTGTATGCTGCGACGGGATCAAGGAGGAAAGCACTGGCGTTGGCGACGGCTTCGGGTTTGAGCGAACCGCTCGGAGCATTGTTTGCGTTATTTTTTATTCAGCCGTACTTGACGCCTTTGCGATTAAAATACATGTTAGCTGCAACTGGTGGAGTTATGTCTGCGGTGTGTTTTATCGAGCTTTGGCCGGAAGGAAAGAAATGCAAAAATGATTTGAGTTTAGCGAAAGGAGTGATACTTGGGAGCGCCTTGATGCTCGGTACGCTCTACGTCGGCGTATAAGGAAATGAAATATCTATGTATATCTTAGTCATCATAGAGATGGTGTTGCATTTACAAAATAGTTATTGTTGTTAATATTGTTGTTGATATTGTTCTTTAATATAGTTGTAATTTTGATACAAGAAAAGTTAACCGCGTGTGGCGTCGCTTTCAACTCTCCATTCATATCAACCACAAATCAATCATCAATCGGTCGTCGTCACAAAATAGCGCACGTGCAAAACACAAACGCAAACCCAAAGAAGAGAGAAAGAAAGAAAGAAGTGATTGATAAACAATGTCCTCGACTGATAACGAGGAAGAAAAGAAGAAAGAAAAAGACGAAGTGGACGAACTCGTCGAGTTTTTGTCGGACAAGCGTTCGGATGTGAGAAAAGAAGCCGCCACCATCGTCGCCGGCTTAACTGGCACGGACGATGGCTTACAAACCTTGACTGATAAAAGAGAAACTTTAATCTCTCCTTTGCTTCATTTGTTGGGGAAAGATCCCCCGGAATCTACCCCATCCGCTCAGGCGCTGATCAACTTGACCGGACACTCCTTGGAAGTCGTCTCGTTGGCGGTGAACAAAGGTGCCGTGGAAAGATGCATAGATTTTATTAAAGATGGCGAGTGCGCACCCGTGGATTTGCTCCTCTCGCTCTTAGCCAACATAACGAAAGCAGAAGGTGGTGTACACGTTCTTTCTCAAGAAGGTAAACCACTGGAAGGATTTTACATCCAAAGACTCGTGCAGTTGTTAGTCAGCGGGAAGCCTCAAGAGACGTACGCGCAAGCGGCGAGCGTTTTATGCAACGTCTCCAGGCATCCCATAGGAAGAAAAGTGATTCTCGATCGAAAAGGGTCCATAGTCAATCTAGTTACTCCGATGTTAGCATCCACGTGCGATATTAGAAGGGAGCGTATCGCGGCGACCATACAAAACTTGTGTTGCGACTCGGAATCTAGAAAAAAACTCTTAGCGTTGGACTCGGAAGAAACGCCTATTGTGAAAGCACTTCTTCGACCAATAAGTGGTGCCAAAGTGAATAAAGAACTTTCCGATAACGTTAGGCGCGGCTGTGCGGGTGCAATTTTACTATTAGCTAAAGAGGAGGAGGGAAGAGAGATCATGAAGAAGCTCGATGCTCCCGTTTTGTTGAAGCAAGGTTATGAGCTGGAAGAAGAATCGGACGTTTGTGACGCGTTGGAACAGACCGGGGACGTGTTCTTAAAACACGGGATGGTCCCGGACGATATGGTTCCAAAAGACGTATCCGCTGAGGTCATTCCTGAAGGAGAAGAAGGAGAAGAAGAAGAATTACCGCCGCTCATAATGGGTTTGAAAAATTCAAGTTTGAATCAAGTCGATTGAAGCATAAAAAATGTAATATTATTAAAGATGAAAATAACTTTGCTGCCTGTTTTAAAAGTATTGTACAAAATTTTCTGCGCTGCTGCTACTGCTGCTACTACTATCATCTAATGTTTCTAAAGATACTGTGGTACCTGCTAAATTTCTTTCTGAATGATCACAAACTTTTCAACAAACGATGGGGAGAAATATGGAAATTTCTCTTTTGTTGGCCGCAGCAACTCTTCCGCCGGAGAGACATGTCAAAGTGGTTGAATCGAACCCGATATCGCCCGAACACACTTTACTCTTATTCTCGATATCGTAAATAGTTAAAGCGGAAGTACCTTCACCAGCTGTCACAATCGCTCTTCCGTTGAA
>Ga0257106_1000258_pt1 | contig 33029 bp, 26 predicted proteins | sample LP_taG_3_FD_190177 | JGI IMG/M metagenome (GOLD analysis project Ga0257106, IMG submission 190177) | Marine microbial communities from Northeast Subartic Pacific Ocean, Canada - LP_J_2011_P26_10m | ecosystem: Environmental > Aquatic > Marine > Oceanic | place: Canada: Northeast Subartic Pacific...
GGCATGACCGTCTTCTTATCGTCGTCGTATTTGTTGTCCAAATACGCTTCGATGGCGATCCAGTAACCGGCGGTTAAAATAAGAAACTGCCACACCTCGATATCTCCGAAAACAGGATCGGTTATCGATATCGCCATCGCGGCTGAAGGCGTGAGCAAACCAACGAGCGAGGCTCCCAATCCAGACGCAAACAACACTTTATTACTGTTGGTGTTGGTATCGTTCGTAATACTGCTATTCTTCGTATTCTTGGCTACTTCTTTTGACGACGCTGGGTGGTGTTCTTTTTCTCTTCTTCCATATCTGTTCGTGACGGTGAATTTTTGATATCCTCTCGTCCTCGTCGACGAAGACGGAGAAGAAGAAGAAGAAGAAGAGGACGGTCGTCGCGCGGCGGCGGCGGCGTTCATCGCGGACGATGATGAAGTAGACGATGATGTGAGCATAGCGTTCATTCTGTAAGTAGTGAGTATTTTTATTACGATGATAAACGCGTGAATAAACGTTTAAAGAGGAATGAGGTTCTTCGTCCCGGGGGGTCGAGATTTTTTGTCTGTTCTGACGCGCGAATGAAATCTATTCTCTCTCTCAAAAGTCGGTGCACAAGCGCAGCCTCTTTCTTGTTTCTCCTACCTTTGTTTTTTTTTGTGTTAACTTGTTGTTCGGGCAAAACTCATCGTCACAAACACTATTTGTCATCATCACCTTCAAGCAGCACGCACCAAAAGAAGAAGAAGAAGAAGACTTTCGTTGTCGTCGTCGTCGTCTGTGGTGCTTCTTTCTCTCCTGTCTCTTCCTGCTTCTCCGCTCTGATACTAAAATAATAAGAAGAAGAACAACAATATAATAATAAGACAGTTAAGATACTTTTACCCGTAGTTGATTTTTGTGTGTTGGTTCGTTTGCGGCTGAAACACAATTTTTTACGGGAAGAAGAAGGAAAGCAGGGAAGAGAGTCAACGAACGATTCGATTTGAATCACTGGTTTAGGAACCTTCTTTCTTACTTCGTCGTTTAAGTAAGACCCGTTCGTGTTCCTGTTTCACCGAGGAATCCCCGAGAAGAAAGAGAACGAGAGAACAAGAGAAAATTCGAGAAGAAGACCTCGTTTTTCCTGTTGAAGAAGAAGAGAGAGCACGCGAGGCGAGGCGTACGGATACTTTTGTCGAACGTCTCCACCTAAATTAAACGAAAAGGCTATACCAGCACAGATATATATATATAAGCAGAAAGAATACTGCATATATATGCCCTCAGCAGAAGACGATTTCTTGGTGAGAGGTTCTTCGGGCATGTTGCAACAGAAAAGGTCGTCGCGGAACATGATCGCGAGTCCACACCGCAAAGACGGCATCATCGGTGCCTCTTCAGGAGAGACTTCGAGTAGTAACGGAAAAGAGGTCTCCGTGGAAACCATTTTAGATGACTTGGTAAATCTGGTGAGCTCGTTAGAAAACGTATCGAAAGGGTTAAAGTACATGGGTGACGAAGCTTCGGTTGAGGTGAAAAAACTCACGGCCGAAGCCGATAAACTGACGATTTTATTAGATGATATGCTCGATTATCCCGGAGCGCAAGCGGTGATCGTAGGTACAAAGATTCCAACTGAAATAGCGAAAGGAATCAAAGGTGTCTCGAAGAGCTTGAAGCAGTACGAGAGAAACGTGAATGACCAGCTTAAAAAGTTTGAAACGGAACTCAAGAACGAAGCCAAGGAGAGAAGAGAGAGAAATAGCAACATTAGCACGAATAACGGAATGTCAACACCAGTAAAAAACGGAAACGGTGACGGCAAAAAAAGCAACGACGACTTACGAACTCCGTCTCCGATGACGAAAAAGAAGGACAACGGTAAAGATGATACTAATAATCTAGATGAATCGGCGAGTTCATCCAACGGAGGCATTGGCTTCCTGAGCGGTTTGTTCTCTCCGAGCAGTTCCAATCTCAATCACAATAAAGAGGGCAAGAACGACGCGGATGCTGGAAGCAACAAGAGTTTCGCCAGTTATCACATCACATACGTCTTGGAAACTCTATCGACCAAAGCAGGCGTGTTGAGATGGAACGAAACCGAGGCGAGCGCGGAGCAAAGAATCCAGGAATCGAAACTCGCAGAAGTCGGAGAATTGAGGGACGAAAAGCCTGGAGGATGTTTCGGAGGATGCTTTGGAAAGAAGAGACCGATACCGAATCCTAAACAACCACCGTCTTCTCAACGAAGTAGTAGCAAACATAATAGCAATAGTATTCGCGGGAACAACAGTTCTCGAAAATGATTTAATGTAAGTTAATTAGCAGCCAAAATCAAAGTACACAAAACGCGCAAAAATTTCCTTCTAAACAAATGAAGTACTTGCTCAAAGTATTTGTGAAGTTCCCCGAATTTTATTTAGTTATTGTTTCCGTTTTGAAATTGTACACAGTAGAAGTAAGATGTAAATAATTCAATAAATAACTAATAAATTAAAAATCACTTTCCCGAAATCTACGAAATATCAGTAATAGGCTATTAGTTTTTATCTTTATATCCTGATTTACTTTAATATTATAATTTATGTTCAATTTGGGGATGAACTATACATTCATGATCAAAATGAATGAAAAATTCTAAAACTTTTATTATTTATTTTGCTATTATTCCGTAAATTTTAATTATTCTCGCGTATGACTCGGTATTTCCCAAACATAATTTCGTAAATATAAATAATTAATATGATTGTGTATGAATATGTATGAAAAGTATGAAAAACATATCAATATGATGGGGAAAAGTGAAAGAATATATTTTTTAATTTTTTAATTTTTGTCAGGTCACCAACTAATACGGCACAAGAAGAAAAAAAGCCGTACATATTCTGAGGAGAATGAACGCTCGTCTTCTCCCCAACGCGCCAACTGCGCGATTGACGTCTCTATCCTTACCCTCTTCTTCTTCTTCTTCCTCCTCGTCAGCGTCTTCTTCTTTGTCGTCGAGACATTTTCATACGAATGGATTTCTTTCTCGAGATTCTCGAGCGAGACGACGACAACAACATCAACAAAGAAATTATCGTTTAAACAACAATCGCGTCTCCTACGCCTCCGACAACTACGTCAAAAACGTCGCTTCGGTTGAAACCCGAGTTCCACTCAAGATCTGCTGGCAATTGTGGCAAGATCGAACCAGGATTCCGAATTGGATGCCTTGGATAGCAAAAGTGGAATACGACGACATAGACAAGACGAAAACCAAGTGGATTTTAGAGACCGAACAGTTTGGTCAAAAACTTCAATTTTCTTGGACGGCGAAAGACTTGGAACCGGTGGAATACGAGCGAATAGCCTGGAAGTCCGAGGACGGTTTAAGAAATAGAGGATCCGTCACGTTCAAAGACGTAGGAAACAATAGCACGAAGATAGAAATGATGATCGAATACGAGGTTCCTGCGGTATTGAAACCAGTCGGAGAACTCGTCAGCCCGCTCGTCGGCTCCATCATAGGAAAAGACTTGGAACGGTTCGACGAGTTTGCGCGCAAAGTCGAGAAGCAGTTGTTGAAAAAGTAATCGAGCGATTCCTACCACTTGTACTACTAATACTACTACATCTACTACATGTAATGCTAACTTCTATCTAACTCTCTAATGCAACGCTATTATCTTGAACTAAACTATCGATTTTAAATCTATTTCTGCGACTTTGACGCCTTGATCGAGACTCGTCAAGCCTTTCCTTTTCCCCAAGTAAAAGCGAGTGTACGCCACTAAAACGCTCGAGGCGTCTTTCTGCGCCATGTAAGGGTAATGAATTCGTGGCGCTTCGTAGCCAATCTCATCTTCCAACCTCGCAATCGTTTCCCACTCGTTTCCATCTCCATCTCTAGATATTGCCACGTGTAAATGCGTTCTACACGCTCGGCACTTCGTGGCGCCTCTTCGCGACCGATATTGATTTTTCATGTTGTTGAACGCAAGCAATAACTCCCCGTTTGGCTCTAACCGCATTAAGAACACCTTCGAATTCGGGTTCGGAACTGGCATTGGTTCGGGTTCTGTCCATGATTTTCCTTCGTCTTTAGAGTACGATTTATACAAACATCCCACGCGAGTTCGAAAGACTTGCATGATCCTTCCGTCGTTCAACTCGGCAATCGAACCTTCAATCAAGCTCGTGTTCGATTGCGTGATTTGACCTCTCGGTTGCCACGTTTTCCCACGATTTTCGGAAACCAAAACACCTGAAAATGGTTGCGCTCCAGTCATGCATCTCGATCGTTTATTCCATCGACAATCTGGTCCGCTGGAACCTTTGAATTCTGGTTTACGAGTACACGTTCCGTCTTCGATGGCGTTTTGTTGTTCTCTCCAATACGGAAGTACCCAGTGTCCAGTCTTCTTCATAACAATCAGCGAGTTCGCGATAACTTTCGGTATCCCTCCTCCTTCATCTTGAGACAAAATCGTCACCGCTTTCGTCCATTTGTTCTCAGCTGGGTCTCCGATGGATTTTATGTATTTAATATCTCCTCCCGGTACCCACAACGACTTCGGCGTGTGATGGCACATCTCCGCGTGCGAGTCGACTTCGCAAACTTCACCTTTTGGGCACTGTGGAGGTTTACACGGAATCGCTTTCTTGCATCCAGTAGATTCAGAGTAAAACACGTACACTTGATTGTTATCTATGTGTACGACTGGACTCCAAACCGCAGCGTCGTTATATATCGGCAACTTCACCGGCGGCGTCCATCGTTTTCCCTCTAAATCCTTCGATTGCGTGTACTCGATGTGCTGGTCTTGTAATCCCTCCGTCGCTAACTTATACTCGTAATACGTGGCATCTCCACCATCACCACCACCGTTACCATCGTCTCCTCCTCCTCCATCGCTACCACCAACATCTTTCTTTGCCGCCGGTGCTGCCTGATAAAGTAAAATCAACCGCTCGTCTTTCATCTTTGCAATCGTCGCCATGTGCGCGTATCTTAAATCTTCGTCGAACCGTTTCACGTACGTGCTGTGTTTAATAATCATCTCGTTCTTCTCGTCTCTCGAATCCACTGAACTTCCACCACTTCCACCACTATCGAACACTTGTTTACTCAGCGTCGTCTGCGAAGGTAACTCTGATTCGCATTTATCTAAATGTCTGCACTCCGGGTGCAACGCGAAAAACAGTCTCGTTTCTCTCCACGACGCAATCTCAAACTGAAACTTACACGACGAGCTCGCGCCTCCCAAGGAGGACTGCAATCCTAGAAACTGTAAATCTAACGGGTCCGCCGAAACCGAGGATTGACTCTCTTCTTCTAAAAAGATTTCCTCCAGAGCGCGCAAGTTTTCTTCGTTGTCTTTGTTGTCTTTGTTGTTGTTCTTCGATGAGAAAAATAATCCGTCACCTTTATCGGTTTTCTTCTCTTGAATGTTAAAACCATCACCACCACCACCGTTACCACGACTCCTACTTTTAAAGGAGGAGGAGGAAACAGAGGAGGAGTTAAAAAAGGAGGCGAGAAAGAAGTAGACGAAGACCAAAAACAGAAGGACGACGACGAATTCTCTCTTTTTCTTCATCGTAAGTAAAGTCTTTTAAGATGTGAGTAAATTGAGGAGAATTTTATTCATTTTTTCTCTTCAAAAAAAAGGGCAGACAAAAACAACTTCACAACACATCAACAGAAGAAAAGAGGAAAGAATTTTAAGAATGTTGGTGGTGTTGAAACCAATAAAGTGCGAGTTGGAAATAGCCAAAGGGGTTCGGGCGAAAGGGGAAGCCTCGGTGACCGAACGAGACGTCGTTTTCAACGCCATCGAAAAGAGCAGCGATGATGATAGCTCTTCGTTTAAAGGCGCGAAAGTTATTTCCATAGAATCTGTGACGAACCAACAAAAATCAAAAGCGAAGAAAGGAGCGGACTATTTCGCTCTGAGAGTGAGTCACGACAGTTCGGGAGGAGGAGGAGGAGGAGGAGGAGGAGCGATTGTCCTTCGATTTGAGACCGAAAAGGACAGAGATGACATCTCAAAGGCGATTAAAGAGCAAAAGACGAAAATAGACGTGGAGAAAGCGTCGATGCCGTCGAGAGTGGAACAAGAGGCGAGAAGACAACTGTTGGAGACGAACCCAGATTTGAAAGAACTTTTCGACGCGACGGTTGGCCAAGGCATAATATCGGAGGCGGAATTCTGGGATGCGCGACGAAAAAAGCTATCCTCGATCGCTTCGCACTTAGGATTAACGCAAAAGACGGGATTAAAGAGCGAGATGGATGCGGACGATATCGGCGCGAGGGACGGCGCTTCGGTAGAGAGAGATAAAATACGAGCCACGTTAACTTCGGAAAAAATGCACCGAATCTTTGCCGAACGTCCGGGAGTTAGAAAAGCATTCATAGATAACTGCGTGAAACGTAAGGAGTTGACAGAGAGAGAGTTTTGGCACCGGTTTTTAAAGTCAGAGTATATGAAGAAGATGCGAGACGGTGGCGAGGCGCAATCCGAAGCCGAAAAGAACGATTTGATTTTGTTCTCCAGACGTTTAGAAGACGAGGCGGGGAAAAGGAAACAAGTCGAGTCCGTGAGTGAGTTTGTAAACTTACAGGCGGATAAGGACGATACGCTCGTCACCGGGCAATCCGCGTACGGCGTTTTCGATCGTTACCAAGGAACGAAGGAACAAGTCAAGAAAAAAGTTGGGAAAGGCGCGGCTGGAGGTCAAGCGACTACTTTTGTCGGCGACGATGACTCGCTCTCGAAGATGGACATCGCGAGAGACTTAAACAGACACGGTGAAGTCGTACTTCGAGGGAGACCGAAAGGCGACGATTCAGTCGCAACGAATGCGACGACCGCAGCGATGATTGCAGAAAAAGAAGACAAAGACGCGTTGGAAGACCGATTGAAAAAGATTTCGATGGCGAGTAAACGACTCAAAGATGGTGATGCGGATAGAGATGGAGATGATAACGTCAGCGATGACGACGCAGAAGAGCTTCGATTGGAAGATTTGAATCGAGAGGAGGAAGAACCGAAAAAAATGGAACTCGCAGTGGCTGATGCTTCGGCGTATTTCCGCAAGAAAAAATCTACAGAAACGACAGTAGCAAAGAAATCAACGACAAAGTCAAAGCAGGATAAAACGAAAAGGAAACGAGACGAAGCGGAAATAGAAGCAAGATCATTTGCACAAGCTATCGAGTTGGCGCGTTCTTTTGGTAAAGAAGTAAACGAAGTGAAAGATGAAGAACTGGATGGATTGGCCGCTTTGAAAACATTGGAGTCTATCACGCAGTCGCTCTGGCGCCACGAGAGCGAAACAACCTCGCACATTTCTTCTTTCGATTCATTCTCTTCCTTAGAGCAGACTGAAGACGGCGACAATCGCCAGCGCTTACTTTCGGAGAGCGAAGCGCTCGCGTTGAAGAAAATTGCCGCGAAAGTCGAAGAATATTTGATTCACTTTTGGCGAAAAGCGCCGTTCGTTTCCGCCACCGCGTGGGAGTCTGCGAGCAAACTCAACGATGCGTTGGGCGAACTTTACGATGCAATTTCGAATTTAAAATCAGCGTTATCGGGAGAAAAGCGCAACGAGGCTTCTCGAAGAGTTCGTTCAATTTTAAGATCGATGGACGCTGCGTTTGCGTATTACGACGAGGAGAAGGAAATCCGAAAGGCCAGTTACGACGCTTTCTTGAAGGCTCGACAGCAATCCGAAGCTACCGCGGCTGGTGGCGCTAAATAATAGAATAGAAAATTAGTTTTAAGTAGCGTAGAAAGAGCTTAGCAATGTAGAGCTGTTGCAATCAGAAATGATTTATTAAACCGCATCTTAAAGCACAAGTTTATTAGGAGTTTAGAATTAGAATTTTTTCTTATAACATCAAGACACACAGAAACACTTCCCTCACATTCCTCAAGCAACCACCACCCTATTTATATTATTAGTACCAAAGCAGGGAAGATTGAAAATGTTCCGTCGCGGCGCGAATCGAGCTTCTCTTGACGCGCTCTCTGAAGCGTTCTCGCGGTTTCCCGCGAACGCGGCGTCCCTTACTAAATCTTCTTCCATTGCCTCCTCCTCGTCGTCGTCGTCGTCGCCGATGAGGACGACGATGAAGTCGATGATGGAACAACAACATCAACACAAAAGAAGAATGAGCTCTTGGCTTTTTACGCCTTCTTCTTCGTCGGTCGCGACTTCTTTTAGCCCCGATAATAAAAGAGAACGAGACACCTTCTCTCGCGGACGCTGTTGTTATTATTCGACGAAAACGAAGAGAACGTGGACGAAACGAAGAAGCCTTTCAGCCGCGAAGAACAAGAAACTGCCTCCGCCGTTTAGTGAGACGACCACGTATAAAATACGAAAACCAAAGAAAGGAGAAGAGCTAGCTCGAGAACCGTTCTTCGCGAATGTGATCGTCGAACGACTCCCAGTGGTTGAATCCTTACCAGAAGAGTGGGAAAAAGAGTACGAAGACTGGTCCAGAGAATACAACGAACAGTTTCAGAAAATTATGCCGGACGAACTGATCGCGGCGAAAGTGCCCGTGGAGAGTACGGAAGGCGAAGAAGGCGAAGCGGGAACGCTAGAGCAGTTTCAACCGGCGAGCGTTGAGACGAACGAGGAAGACAACGTGAAAACCACGAATAGAAAATTGCGCGAGTTTTTGTTCCTAGTCGTCAAGGAGAAAGGAAAAGAGACGTGGGGGTTCCCGCGAGCTGAGAGAAAAGACGATTGGACGATGCGCTTGACCGCGGAGAATGCGGTTGAAAAGGCGTTCAAGAATGCGAAAATGTTTAAAGGATTCGTCGGTAAGAAGAAATCAAGTGATAGTAGTGATAGTAGTAGTGGTGACGAGGAAGAGGAAGACTTTAGCGAGTATAGCGAGGGAGGAGGTTTAGAATACCAGATGGTTGGGAACTGTCCCATGGCGCACTATGCGCTTGAAGACGGCACAAACTTTTATCATCGGGCGACCTATTTAGATGGAGAAGTCGCGTTATCGTCCAGCGTGGACGATTTCGCGTGGGTCACGAAGGAGGAAATGAAGTCGTACATCTCGGATGAGAGCGAATACGCGCTCTTTTTACGCATGGTTTAGAAGAAATATTTTTTTACCGCTATTATTTAGAACGAACAAAAGACTTCGAAAAACCACATCAAGGCTGAAAAACTGACTTTTCTTTTTCCTCCTCGATTTCGGGGTTTACACTTTAAACTCTTTCACTAAAACTCTTTTTCTACAGGAACTACTTTCTCTCTCTCTCACTCTATTACTATTATTACTCTTATTATTAAACGTTCGTATCTGGTGGCGTCCATTGGGTCTTCCCTAACTTTGCGTTATGATAATAAGGTCGTCCTAAGTTATCGTAATACACCAGCCACCCGTCTTTCTTTTTAGTCGTATTTTTGTTCTTCCCTTCTTCTTCTTCTTCTTTCGTTTGTTTCGCTCGCATTTTCTCATCCAACTTTTTCGCCTCTACTTCCTCCTCTTCGCTCTCGCTCACGTCCTCGCCTCGATTTCTCTTCTCTCTTTTATCGATTTTCTTTCGCATCTTCGCTGCGTACGCTTTTGCCTCTCTCGCGATCTGGTTGTAATCCGGTTCTTCTCTTCTCTTCGCGTACTCAAACTGTTCGAATTGAAACATTTCTTTCGGCCATTTTCTGGACCAATCGACGTTGCCGTTCACGCAGTTCATGGCTTGGTGGCCTTCGATGCCGCATATGTTGCACGCGTGGATGCTCGATCCCGCTGGTCGTCGTAATTTGTGGTGTTTTTCCATCTTTCTATGCCACTTGAAACAGAGAGAAGAAAACAGACGCGTTTCTGCTCTTTCTTGTTTTGACGATTTTGAGGGGAGTTTCTTGGGGAAGACAGACGAAAAAAGACCAAAGGATGCAAAAGCGAGAAAGAAGACCCATACCCACAAAACTCACCACATCCTCATACATTTAGCTAGTCTTTACACACACACACATCATGGTCAACGTACGTCCACTTTAAACGATATTGTTTTTCTTCTCAAACGCGACGCAACTTTACGACGATTCTGCGTTCGCGTCTGGGCGTATCCTTTCTTTTTTTAATACGCGCGCGCACAAATTTTTCCACCTCCGCGAAACGACTTTGAATCATCAGTGGTAGTTTAGCGAGAAATTTCCGGAAACTAACCCCACGCGGTCTCTTCCGAACATCATACACAGGTTCCAAAAACTCGACGAACGTATTGCAAGGGATGCAAGAAGCACGCGATCCAAAAAGTGACGCAGTACAAAACCGGGAAGGCGTCTTTGTGCGCGCAAGGTACGCAAAATTTCTCCCATTTTTTTGCGTCGTTGTTGTAAAAACGCGCGCGCGCGAGTGAAATTCGACCGGGAATAGACGGTGACGCGAAGGTCTAGAGTTTGAAAGAGTCGATGAATGGCAAAGTGCAGACTTTTGTGCGTGCAATGAAATGAAAAGAGTGCACGCCTTAGCGGTTTGGGTGCTTTCCTAGCGCGTACGCGTTGGTGAGATTTTTCACCGAAGAGGGTCAAAAACGCAGAAAACTCTCCCTTTCGAGGGAGGAAACAAAGTCTCGCTCGCGCGATTGGAACGAAGCGCACGTACGCGTTTAATATTCTTTTTTACTCACACGACTTCTCTATTTTATCATCTGCAGGTAAACGCCGTTACGACAGAAAACAATCTGGTTACGGGGGTCAAACCAAACCAGTGTTTCACAAAAAAGCGAAGACCACGAAGAAGATCGTCTTGAAACTTACCTGCAACACGTGCAAGCGCTCGTGCATGCACAAAATCAAACGTTGCAAGACGTTTGAAATCGGTGGGGACTCAAAGAGTAAGGGTGGTGTCCACGGTTAATTGACGCGTGTTTGTGTAAGATTTATTCTTATCATCAATCACGTTGTCGTGTATATCGGGGGCGCGTTGTGCTCCGCTCGCGATTCGTATTCCTGAACTTTTCTCTCGCTACATCCGTTTCTCGTCTACCTTTATTCGAGAGCGCTTAGAGAGAAAAAACTCTTTCACGAATCGTGCGGTGCGGGCCATCGACTCCCCACATCACAGCAGTTATAGTCGTTTTTAGCTTTATCTAGTAGCCTGGTGGTCAGTGTGTTTTATATTGAGATATATTACAACAAATAAGTAATTTTATAGAGTAGTATTACTCCTCCGTCTTCTTCTCTCTCTTTGCTTTTCTTTGCTCCCGTTTCTCCCCCTTAAAAAAAAAGACGAGACCAAAACAACACCAAAAATTTTCATCCAGCCTTTTCCTCATTCTCTCCTCCTCTCGTTTCCGCGCGAGCGTGTGTGTTTGTACATCAATCATCACACAAAATGGCGGAACCAGGGAAGAAATACGTCGATGGTGCCGATTACTACGGCGATACCACGTATCTGTGGCGAAACATGAAGGTTTTGGGTATCATCACTTGCTGTAAGTATGCGTCGTGTGCGCACCGCACGTCCCTTGGATTTGCCGCGGGAAGTTTAGAGGAGGATTTTGAGAGGGATCTCTTTTTCTCTCCTCTTCTCTCTCTCGTTCGTTTGTAAAACATCGTCGCGTTTACGTATCGTTCGTTCGCACCTTCAACGCGATGTTGTTTCTTACGCTAAATTACAACTTTGATCTCTCTTTCTCTCTTTCTCTCTCGTGTGTATTAAAACAACAGATTGCATCATCGGGTCGCAACTTTCCGTGGTGAACAAAATTGCCGTCACCGATATCCCTGTCCCTAATGTTATTTTGGTCATTCAATTCGCGACGGCGTCGTTTTTGCTCGGCTTAGCGCACATGTTTGGAATGATCAAGTTGGAGGGTATCAACATGAGAACGTGTATTGGATTTTTACCGTTCGTGGCGTGTTTCTTTGCTCTTTTGAGCTCGGGTATGTGGGTGATGAAAGTCGCTCCTTTAGAGACGTTTATCGCGTTCAAGTCGACGACACCCATTGCCTTGTCAATTTTAGATTATATGTTCATGGGGAGAACATTTCCAAGCTTGAAGTCACTCTGTGCGATGGCTGGTATCACCGGCGGGGCGGTTTGGTACGTATCTGGCGATGTTAAATCAGAAAAAATTGCATACCTGTACTGCGCAATTTTTGTTTTCATGGCGTGCATCGAAGGGGGGGTTGCAAAAGATACGATTAATAGATATCAAATGAACTCGTGGTCGAGAACATTTTTGGTGAACACTTTGTCGATACCGGTCGGTATCGTTTTGTCTCTCCTTACCGGTGAAGCTGAAAACGTGAAAAATGGCATGGACGCGAACGGAAACGCGTTGAAATTTGGAAACCGAGGACTTATTGCGTTGGTGTGCTCGTGTTTTTTTGGCGTTGGGATGGGTGTTTTTACCATGCTCATCAGAGATGCGTTGAGTGCAACTTCGTGTGCGGTTGTTGCGACGTGCAACAAGTTTCTCGCCGAGGTTGTGAACTTTTTCATCTGGAAAAACCATGCCTCACTGGAAGGCGCGGGGGCGGTGTGCTTGATCATGGCGAGTGGTATTTTTTACGAGCAGGCGCAGTTACGACCGGGGGAGACCGGCTTCAACCCAAAAACAATATTGCCTTGCATACCTCGAAGGGTTTTAGGTATCGTTTCTGACGAGGAAGGAGTCAGAGAAGGCCTCTTAGGAAAGTAAAAGCGCTGTTTTATTCATGGTCGTTATTTTTGCGTGATGTAAAATTTAGAGTTAATTCAGGCAGTGAGTGAGAGTTGCGCGCAAGCTCGTTTGTAATGTCAATCTATATATACTGTATATATGTAGTTTCAACTTCAACAAAAACTGATTTAAAGTATGGTATCCATTTGCGTGAACACGGCATCGACGTCTTCAATTTCCAAAATTTTATCCAACAGGACTTCGTTGGCTTCTGCATCTTCCTCAGAAACTTCTACGTTTGCTAATGGTAACAACTTTAATCCAGAGTTCTCGGCGTCTACATCAAATCCACCATCAATCAACGAATCTCTCACGCTCGCAAATGACTGGTATTCCGCGATAACAACGTAACCATCCTCGGAAAATTCGTCGTTCTCCTTCACATCGTCTGCGCCAGCCTCAATGGCAGCTTCAAAAATCGCATCTTCGTCCCCGGATTTCAAATACACGAGACCTTTTCGTTCGAAGTTAAACAACACCGAACCGGACTCGGCCATTTTCCCGCCACCTTTCTTAACCGCCGCTGGGATGTCTCCGGCACATCGATTCACGTTATCTGATAACACTTCCATGACGATGCCGACGCCGCCGTGTCCGTAACACTCGTACGTCAACTCCATGAAATCGCCGCCTTTTGCCTCGCCCGCCTTCTTCAAGTTTCTCTCGATTAAATCCGCTGGCACAGACATTCTTTTCGCATCTTTTAAAATGCCTTGCAAACGCACGTTATCCGTCCCCGTCCCGCCTTCTTTCGCCGCCCGCGCGATTTCTTTCCCAAACTTCCCATACAACTTTGTTCGAATGGCATCGTTTTTGTTCTTCGTTTGTGCAACCTTCGCGGCTTTTCTGCCCATGTATACCCTCGTATCTCTTTTCGGAGTATTTCCTGCTCTGTTGTTCCGTTGGTGTGTTCTCGTCGTTCTCGTCGTCGTCGTCATCGTCGACGAACGCTTCATGCTTAAAGTAGAAGACGAAGTTGCCGATGGTGTTGTTGGTAATGCCGTCAAACAAGTCGCCGACATCATTTTTTATTTGTTGTGCTCTCTCTGCGACCTTTATGAAGATGACTCTTCGTTCGTTCTCGAAGAGAAAAAGGGTCGTGCGCGTGTGTGTCTGTGCGTATGTATAGAGACAGAAGAACGCGGTGCAAAGGAGTGCGTGCGTGCTTCTCCTCTTTTATGAGGTAAACTTTTTTAACAGAACTTTATCCAAAAAAGTTGAGAGAGAGAGAAGAGAGACCATAGAGAGAGGAGAAGAGAGAACTCATCCCTCGAGACTCGAGACTCTCATCAAGAAGGACTTTTAGAAGACAGAATTTCGGCGACGAGATAAATTTTTCCACAAGAATAATAATCGATACACACGCGCGCGTTGAGTGAAAGAGAGTAAGAAGAGTCTTCGTAATCATCATCATCATCATCATGCGGAGGTGCGCGCACACCGCGTTGTTCACGAAGATGGTCGCCTCGACGACGGAGATATCTTCTTCTCAAAAGATGACGACGATAATTCGGCATTCTTCTTCTTCTTTTGGCGGCAAGCTGGTGGAAGAAGAACAATCATCTTCTTTGCCTGACTTTCACGACGGAAAGACGAGGAGTTGGAGCGCTGCGAGTAATAACAGCAGCAGTAGTCGACGAAGATACCATCACCAAAGCCAACACTGCTACTCTGGAAGAGGTGGAGTATTATTGAACGACACACACGACGTATCGAGAGGAAGAAGAGAAAAAAATTCTTTTGGAAGTAGAAGAGGAGGAGGAAGAACCTTCGTTTCGTCCTCTACGTCTCTGTTCGCGAAGACGTATTACGATACTCTAGATGTTCCAAAAAGCGCCTCTCAAGGCGAGATTAAGAAGGCGTATTATAAATTAGCGAAGAAATACCACCCAGACTCTTCCGGAAAAGCGAAAGATGATGCCACGGAGAAGAAGTTTCAAGAAGTGCAGAAGGCGTACGAGTGCTTAAAAGACCAAAACCAGCGACAGACGTACGACGCGGTGGGGCACGACACGTACGAACAAATGCAAAATGGAGGAGGTGGTGGTGGTGGAGGAGGAGGTGGACAAAGTGCATACGGACAAGGCGGTGGTTTCCAAGGATTTCAAGGTTTTGGAGGACCTGGGGGAGGATTTAGAGTGCATTACGAGGGTGATATGGGCGACGGAGATCCTTTCGAGTCTCTCTTCGGGCAGATGTTTGGCGGCGGGCAGGGACAGTCTCCGTTTGGGCGTCAATCGTTCGATGTGCAAGGTCAAACGACGATTACTCTAAAAGAAGTCTACTTTGGTGCGAAAAAGACTTTGAGAGTGCCAGATACTATCGTTCAAGATAAGGATGGAAAGAGGAAAACAGTGAAAGGCAGGGACGTTGTGGTTGATATCCCACCCGGGATTGAAGACGGACAGAGATTGAGATTGCACGGACAAGGTATCGATCCGGAAGTGCAAGGACGACAACCAGGAAGTTTATACGTTACCGTTCGAGTATTAGAGGATCCGAAGTTTGATCGAGTAGGTGCTGATATCGTCACTTCGGTTTCGTTAAATCTCACGGAGGCTATTTTTGGTGGCGAAGTGAAAACTACAACCCCAGGCGAGGATATTTTGAGAGTGAAAGTAAAGCCCGGAACTCAACACAACGATCGCGTCCGGTTGAGAGGGAGAGGTTTACCTACAGTACTCGATGGTTTAGGCATGTATAAGGGAGACATGTACGTCAGGTTTAAAGTCAAAGTGCCGAAAACGGTCGATATGAATGAAGAACAAGAACAGTTGTTGAGACGATACGCTGAGATTGAAGCGGAAAAGAACGCTAGCAAGGATACAACAAGTACTTCGTCTTCGTCATCATCGAAAAATAGTAATAGCGCGGATTCTTCGGACACCGCAAACAATAGTAATAGCAGTAGCAGTAGCAAATTTACTGCGAGAGGATCGACGAGTGAAACAGGAGAGGAGGAGGAGGGGGAGGAGGAGCAGCAACGGCAGCAGCAGCAACACAAAGACAAAGAAACGACGGCTTAAAAAAGCAAGCCAAGCTTTTGTCTGGAAAGTATAAAACAACGGCACGTATAAGAATAAAAAGGAAAGAGAACGAAGGTGATCGCGACAACAGTTTTTAATTATTATTATTATATATAAGATGAAGTATTTTCGATTATAGTTTACATAAGGTGCTTTCGGCGGTCTCTCCTTTTTTTTGCCGCGAAAGCCTTCTATTATAAGAATACAAGTACTTGTCGTCGCGAGAAGTTACTACCGCGGTCCTGCTCCCTTCAAACGATCGAGCGTCTGGAGCGCTTTGTCCATCTTTTCAGCGGCGTCTTCAAAAGCGTGGAATTTGTTCTTTGCGGATGAAACGCGTTCAATTTTAATCCCAGATAGCCGTAAAAACGCGTTCTTCAAATCCGCCTTGTTCTCTAAATTCTTCTCGATATCGCTCACAGACATGGTCTGAATCGCTTGCTGATACTTCTTTGCCGTTTCAATAGCGTTTGCTGCACCTTCCACCGTCAAGGGTGGTTCTTTTAACATCAGTCTGTTCTTTCTGCACTCGTTTAATACGATTGGTATGCCTAAAACCGTAGCCGGTCGAATATCTTTGTTCACTTCCTTGGCGATTTCCGGCGAAAAGTGCTCGGCCATTTTCCCGACATCCTCGTACGAAATGCCCGCTTTCCTGGCCATTTCCACGATTTGAACCCCATCTACGCTCAAATCTATTATTCTGTGGTCCACCTCCAACCAAACGTGCGCATCACATCGGACGCCTCCGTCGTTTTTTTTCGTAGATTTCACGTAGCCAACTTTCACTTCAACTGTGCTCTCGTCGATGCCGTTTTCAACCAAAGCGTGCTTTAAAGCCATGGATATCACCAATGACGCGTTCTCTAATCCACACTCTGGGATAATTGACATAGCTTCAGCGCACAAACTCACCATAACTCGGTCTCTCAACGTTACCGATGGTTCGTTCAGCGCGAGCTTTATCACGCAGTCGGAAAGCGATAACGATTTCCCGTCCGAAGTTCGAATTTCTCGCTCGAGCTTTTCGTATAAGCTCACGGACTGGTCGAGCTTTTTCACGTTGTTCACTTCGTTATTCGCGGCGCTGAAGAACCCAGAAGCGCTGGCTGAAAACGACTTTTTGATTCCGTCTTCTCTCTTCTTACTTTTGCTACCCATCATCGAAGTGTTGAAGCTCTTTCGAGAAGAAGAAGAAGACGAAGAAGAAGAGGTGAAAGAAGTTTTTTGTGTTCCCCTCATCTTTGCCGATGATGATTTTGAACTCGCTGATGAAGCTTTTATTCCTTCTCGGCCCCTGCTCTTTCTCAACGAAGAAGAAAAAGAAGAATAAACGACGTTATTGCCCCGAGACAACGATAATACGTTTGGTCTGCCGCTGGTTGATGGTAAGCACAGCATCGCGTATATGTTATAAATAATTTTGTGTGGAGACAAGTGTTTTGAATCTTTTTTCTCCCTTTGGGCTTTGGGCAGTTTCAGCTGAATCAGCTCCCCCTCTTTTTCACTTTTCCTCACTTCTTTCTCTCTTTGGTCGGGTCGTCCCGAAAATATTCCATCACCCCTTTTTTGTCACAAACGGATGACACACGTTCCCCGCCGCGAGACGAACAACAACGACGAAAAAAGAGAAGGAAGAAGTAATATCGGTGAGAGTTTCCTTTCCTTCTGTACCTCTCGAGCGTAAGTGGTGCGAATATTCTTCTCTCTCTCTGTTGTATCGAACGAAAACGCGCGCTTCTTTCGAGATATATTTTTTCTCGTCTTTTTCTCACCAGAACAGAGAGAAAACAAGAAAGAAGAAGAGAAAGAAAAGAAGAAGAAAGAGAAGAAGGAGAGAAGAGGAACAAATTTTTTCTCGAGAGAGAAGACACGAGAGAAAAAAACACAAAAAAGCAAAAAAAACCGCTCATAAACTTTGCTCCCACTCCGGAACGTGTACAAGAAAACAGATGAAAGAAGGCACGAAACGCGAAAACGGTGTTAACGCGGTCGATGCGTGCGTAAGGTTTTGATTTTCAAGCGCGCGTGATTGATTATTTCTTCGATGGAAAACTCGGAGTTTTTTTTTTCTTTTTGGAGGAAAAGGTTGTTTTACAATCCAGGAAAAGAGAAGAAGAAGAAGAAATTTTTTCTCGTGTTTGAACAGGCTGTTTTTGGCTGAGTGAGTGACGAGGACAAAGAGAAAAAAAAACAAACTCGATCAAGAAGAACAATTTTTTTTTTCTTTCGATTGAATCGCGTTTGATTTCAAATTGAATTGTCGGGTTTTCTACCGCAAAATAGACATCCTTAGACCGCTTAAAAATGTCCGGACTAAGAACAAAAAAGCGAGCGCAAAGTTAGATTTTTCGAATGTGCTTTCGTTTGTGCGATATGATCATCAATAGGATGAGCATTGTGGTGTAAAGTTGGCGATTCTGAGTGAAATTCTTATCGCTTCTTCTTCTTTTGAGTGTTGCTGGATCGATTTTAGGAAGACGAGAAAAGTCGCGCTTGAAAAAAAATTGAAGTGCGATTCTGCGGTTGATTTTCGGTGAAAGAACGCGCATAAAACCAGAAAACGAGTCGCATATTTGTCACTCGAGGACATCTCCGTCGTTCTGCGCGAGTAAACGACGAAAATTTGATATGAACGCGCGGTTTCGTCGCAACGATAAAACCCGCGTCGTTCGAACGAGCGCGGAAACTCCGGACCGATAGTTTCGGAAAGGAAACCTCTAAAACGCCAAAAAAGAGCGCAGGATATCGATCCTAGTTTGTTTTTTGGCACCAGAACGTGGATTTCGCTTCATAAAGATTGTTCCAACTTGGTGATTTTTGGGGACAAATAAGCGAGCTCCGAGCGAGCCGTCTCGCTCGGTTTCTCGCGTTTGACTCGCGTAAAGAACTCTGCGTCGCTTTTAAGAACTAATTTTGATTTAAATGACTTGAAACTTCTAGAGATGATAGAAAGTATATCCTTACGTCGTTTGAGATCATGCGAATACGTCAGAGCATCTTTCCATACGCGTTCACGCTCGTTACGTAATATTTTTGTTTTTCTCGATTGTGTCTTTTTCAGCGCGGCGAGTTTTCGAAGAGAAGGTAATTCAAATTCGAACAAATTTTTGTTCAAAGCGCGAAATTTTTAGAAGGTCCATAGAATTCAATAAAAGAGAACAAAAACGTGATAGATCGATAGGGTATGTTGTGGTGGTTCATTAGATATCCTGACATGTATATATTTTTCTGGTTTAGATTGTTATTACAAAAGAAAAACATCGCGGTTCAAATTCGAGAATTTGAATCTTGTTATTTTTCCAACGATCTAATTTTGATTTTTTAAAAACATCCTGTCGCCGGGTGAGATACACGACCGGATTCCATCCATCCTTCCATTTGTAAAGTGTCCGTATTGAAGTGCATTTTGTAGTTTACGATGCTTACTTCTTCTTCGGGGCAGCCTTCTTGGCAGCCTTCTTCTTCGGCGCCTTCTTCTTGGCAGCCTTCTTCTTGGCCGGGGCCTTCTTCTTCGCTACCTTCTTTTTCGGCGCAGCCTTCTTCGCTACCTTCTTGGTGGCTTTCTTCGCGACTTTCTTCGCGCCGGCCTTCTTGGCGGCTGGCTTACGCTTCGGGGCGGCTTTCTTGGCGGCTTTAGCTGGCATATTTATATATAGGTATGTGTACGTGTGTTTAAATTTATGACGCCAAATGGAATTTGAATTGCCCAATTATAATTGAGTGATAAAAGTTTTCGACACGATCCAGAATTTATTTTGTAACCCCCTTCGTTCTTTGGCGGCTCGTTTTGGAACAGAAAGAAGAAGAGTTTTTTTTTCGATGATGAAACCGACTTTTTTGGACCGAAAGACTTTTTTCTTTTTTGTGGCTTTTTTGGTGGTTCCCTTTTCTCTCTCTCCTCTCGAAACGAAACAACATCCTGATCAAAAACAAGAACACAAAACGACACAACAAAAAAGGAAAAGCACCTTCTTCAATCGAGCGTCGTCTTTTTGGACTCTTCCTCCTGTCGTACTTTTCAATCTCAGCGACGCATTCGCGTTCGTTTGTTTGTTCGCGTCAGATAGTAGAAGAAAAAAAAGAGCTCTCTTTTTTTTGTCTCTTTCAAAGGCGCTGGAAAGGACGAGAAAAGAGAGGACGAGAAACGCAAAAAAAGCTCTTCTCTCTTTCTCTTTTTTTGATCGAAAAGGCAAAAACCTCCTCTTGCAAGAGTCCCAAAAAAACAAGAAGAAGAAGAAGAAGAAAAAAGACACAAAAAAGGAGAGGAGGATAAACGGTGATGTAGAGATACATTCTGGTTCAAATGAAGAACACGCTGGATCGTCATCGATTCATTACGAATATATCCCTCCCGTGGCGAGCTCTGAACGAGAGTACTGACGTTTTACGAAGCGCACGAGCCGCGACATTTTTTATAAAATATTTTTTTTGATGAGTTTTTTCTCATTTTCATTTCTTCTCTTTCCTCTCGTTTTTGCTGGGTGGTTTTCAACAAGAGAAAGAGAGAGAGCGCGAGAGGACAAATTTTCTTCTCTTCCTTCGAACACAACAAAAAGAAAAAATACGTGTTCTGTCTGCGCAGTAAAAGTCGCGCAGACGTGCGATATAAAAACCGATCATCAAAACAGACGACGAACGCGCTTTGTTTATCCTCCTCGTGGGCGTTTTCTTCTCTGCACTTGAAGCCGCTTTGACATTTCTACTCGCGCGCGAGGAATATATTTTATTAGGTTTTTCTTTTCTTTCTTCTTTCTTTGGTGAGTGACTCTTTTTTTCTTTTTTCTTCTTGCAAAAAAACAGAGGAGGTCTCTCGTTTTGGTCTTTCCAGAAAAAGAGAAGAGAAAGAAGAAGAAGAAGAAAAGGAATTTTTTTTGTCAAAGATGTTTTCTCTCTTCTCTTTTCTTCTCTCTTTTTTACTCTCTTTTCTCTTTGCGCGCACGAGAACACTTCTCATCGAATCTTCTCCCGTCATACTTCAACAACGCACCATAAAACTTTAATAGAGATTGCTTCTGGTACATAAATACGAGCGCTTACAAAATATCGTCCCTCAAAACACTTTATTATTCAACTAACCATTCGCTCGAACAAAACCGAAAGTGAACACCACGGTGTGTTCATATTTCCTAATTTTGAATTTTAGACACCCTAAATGATACGAGCATCCTAAACTCAGGGAAAAGAGAAGCGGAGACGATTCAGCGATTCAGAAAAGTTTTCAAAAGTTTGCCCCTCTCACCACGCACGCGTCGTCGAAAATGGACGACGACACGAGTAAAGAGAACAAAACTCATAGCAATAACAACAACAACAATGGCAACAGCGCGGCGACGCCATCATCGGTGCGTCGTGTGTCTCTTTTTCTTTCTTCGTTATGTATCGCACTTTTCATTTCTCGCCTTCTTTGAGAGGCCAAAATTCAAACGGGAAAACAAACTCTTTCAATTTTAACCAAAACTCACCTCTCTCTCTCTCTAATTAGATACTAAAGCGGGAACGAAAGCAAGCTCTCGGAGATGCGTTAGCCCCGAACGCGTCGACCAGGCGAAAAGTAGAAGAAGATAACAACAACACTGAAGAAGAAGTAGATATGGAAAACGATAATAATAATACGACGACGACGACAACGACGAGAGAATTAGTAGGAGCGCAAAAAATTCAAACTGCGGGCGTTGTTGTCGCTGATCCGCAATCGCGAACGATAGCGCAATCGCCTTCGTTCCAAGCGAAGAAGAAACGAAGACAAAGTCTCGGAGGGAGACGCGTTTCGTTCGCTCAGCCGAGAGAATTGGAGGAAGTGAGAGAGTATTACAAGGTGCGTAACGAAGAGGGACACTACCCCACAATTTTGTTTTTTTACTCAAAGAGAGAGAGAGAGAAGGGGAACAAATAACAAAAGTTGTGAATTCTTCTTTCTTCTCTCTCTCTCGTTTATTCACCAACCATTGTTTTCGTTTTCGCGATATATTTGACGACGACGACGCAGAATATCACAGACACATCGACTGACCAACCATCATGAAACTCTTTATCACATTTATAAAACCCGTACAGGAGAGCAACAACTCGAACACAAAGACGCGCGATTCGTTTGGAACAGCGGGAGGAGGAAAAGGAGGAGCAGCATTAGATGAGACTATGCTCAACCAAAGCTTATTGAACGATTCATCAATCGTGAACGATGACGTTGATTTCCAGTTGAGTGGTTTAGAACCGTTGCAAGAGGAAGAAGAGGATGGAGACGTGGATGACGACGTCACGAGGAATCAGACAACGACTGGATTTAGCTATCAACCCACCGAAGGTTTGACGACGTCGGTTATTCCGAGCATGGCCAATTTGGTCGAAGAAGATGAAAAAGAGGACGACGATGACGAAGAAGAAGGAAGGGATAAGAATGTTGGTGCGGGAGGAAGAGGTGATGAAGGCACGACGACAGCCTTGATTACGGAGGCGGTGCCATCAATGTCGAGATTATTGGACGAAGATGAAGAACACGATAAAGAGAATATTAGCGCCACTGAAAATCGGAGCGTGGATGCGAATGTCTCCGCAGAGCAAGTAGTACAAGAAGATGAAATTACTCTCGGAAGTGTTTTGAACGTCACGGTGAACAACAACCAATCGATAGCATCGCAGTATACCTCGGGAGGAACCGAAAAATTGAACGTCACGAACTCTGTCGATGATTCGATGATGCAAAACAACAACAACAATAACAAGCAGCAACCGATTACGCCGAGTTTTACGTTTGGATTTGATAGCTCTCTTGATCCGGATCTCGTCGATAAAGATGGAAGTTCTCGAGAACATGCTACAATCACTCCGGCAACGGCGACGACGACGGCGACGAGGATGAACACAACGACGAGATTGAATAATACCACCACCAATAACAACACTACGACGATAAATACTGGAACAATGAATGTGACTATGGGATACGACGATGAAGACTTCGACGAGATTGACTTGAGAGCAAAAGCGAACAAGGAGATGGGAACGGAGACATACGAATTTTTGTATGGAGCAGGCGCCAACGCGACTCGAAGATTGACCGGAACGCAGCCGTTGAATTCGACTAACACGTTATCATCTTCTGCTCAAGAAACACCTTCGATGACCCTTGGAGGTAACGTGGCCAATGCGAATACTACGCAACTCCAAACGCCATTCGACGCTCCGAGTTCAAACGCAAAGAGCGAACACGATGGTTTCACTCCGGGTGAATCTACTCTTCGTATGGCAGAAGCGCTTCGTAAGCAACAGCACGGTCAGGAGGCTTTGCAAACGATGCGAATGAATTATCAAGTTGATGGAAATGACACGAATATGCATTCGGTCACGGTTACGAAAGACGACATCTTTCGTCGTCAAAGTCAAATGTACAACACGCCGGGTGCGAGATACAACAGAAATAGACGCTCATCTGCTTTGATGTTACTGGATAGATCCGAGCTCCACGGTCACTACACGCCAACGTTCGATAATGACAAGGCGCGAAACTTTGGAACGCCGGCGAGAAAAGGTGCGTTGAAAGGATTACCCGTCGAATTACCGCCGATTCCGGATGCGTTATTAGCGAAAGACGCGAAACCGTTGGAACTCTCCGATTTGTATCACGCGTGTCAAGTTTCGTTCGTTCCGGCGGAGAACATGCGACGAAGTTCAATCGCGTTTGGTCAGTTAGCGACGCTTCCGCCTCCAGAAACGTGTGAAGACGGGTTGAAGATTGTCTGTCTCGTGAATCCTTTGATTGAAGCGTTGGAATCGTTTCATGAGGATCTTGGTGAAAAAATGCACTCGTTATCCGCAGAGGTTGAGAAATTGCGCTCGGAAGTCGAAATTGCGCAACCGATGTTCCTTCGTTTGGCTTCTTCGGACGATCCCCAGCACAAGCGAGAAGTTTCAAGAGCTGGTCAAGCGCTGAAGAAAAAATGCAAAATGGAAGCGAACGAACGCTTTGATCGTCGAAAGCTCAACGCGGAAACAACGGTCAATGAAGCCTTGCGTGCGCACGAAAAAATTGCCCAAAACTCCAAGGAATCCGTGCGTCAGTCGCACGAACGTCTCGTCGAGTTGAGGCACATCGCCGAACGTAAACTCGAACTTTTGCGTAAAAAGCGTTCCGAGCAAATGCTCGCTATCGAAAATGCGAAGAAACCGGATGCTACTCGTACGGACGTTATGAATGCAGTTTTAGATTCTCGAGCAGCTTTACAGGCCGCGAATAACTTAGACATCAAGCTCGAAACGACTGTTGCCGAGAAACAGGCGAAGCAAGTTGCGCTCCCGAACGAAGTCGAGTCGTTGAAAGAGCGCGTCGAGGAGATGCGAATTGCCGTACAGAACGATCCAACTTTAGAAAACAATCAGGAATTGACGATGAATCTCACTAGAATGATTACGGCATCTTCAATGAAGGCTCTTAGAAATGGTAATAGTAGATTTTCCATAGCTGCCAATAACGCACAGACTCCAGGAAAAATGAGACTCGCGAGCCGTGTTCGTCTTTCTCAGAAAGCAAAGAAAGCTGAAAGTTTGGCGGATGACTATTCTATCATCGCATCTTTAGCTCCGTTTTCCTTGGAACGCGTCGATGGCGCCGAATCGGCGGAATTGACTTTGAGAGTTGGCGAGTTGTTCTTGGTCACTTTAGATGCGCGAACCGGCGCCGGGAGGTGCACTCTGGTTCAATCGTCCAGCGATAACAACATCAACAGCGATTCGCCGTTAGGCATTGAGAATGTGAAGAAATTTGCCGCTGCCGTAGCTGGTGCACCGTTTGCGTGGAACATCGGGGATCAAAGCTCATCCAAGATTATCATTCCTGGTGCCGGATGCTCCGGCGTTTTACAAAACATATGCCCGAGACTGAGAGCCGCCGAGGCGATTGTAAAAGAGTGCGAAAAGTGCAGAGACGCGTTTACAAGTATTTCGAACATAGTGTTGGAAGAAGACGGGAAGATCTCGTTGACGTTTAGCGACGTCCGAAGAGGACGCATCTTAGATGTCAGTCTGGATATGAGATTAACTATTGAAGATGCCGATGCTTCGAACGACTCCATCGGTTCGCGAGACGATGTGAAATGCGCTTTTGGATTTGGTACGAGCAAAGAAAATACGGAGAGAAGTTTGAGGCGAGCGTTGCGAAGATCGAACGCTTCTGTTTTCGGCGCCAAGAAGCTGTTTTCTACGTGCAAACTCGTGGATGCAGTCGTCAGAGGCGGGGTGGATGCGACGAACGCCGCCTTTGCCGTTCCGGATTTACCGGCGAGCAAAAAGATGAGTTCGGGTAACTCTGCGCCTCTCAACACCGCCATGGTGCGCTAAATACTACATATATACACACACACACACACACTACGCTTTAGCTTTTATATTAATGTTGTTATTTCATCATCTTTATTATATACGAAGTATACTATTTACTCTCTTTCTTTGTGAAAAGCAATTTTGAGCACTTAAAAAACCGCCAAAAATCAGGTCATTTCAAACACCTTTATTTGCTTTATTTCGTCAGAAAAGAGAAGGAATCTTAAGACGAATTCCCATTAAAATCAATATCACGGGATCGACGAGCGAAGGCAGTCTCTTGCAAGAGACGCGATTGCTCTCGGATAAGATTTTGGAGACGGCACATGTGTTGAAAACGGTCATGATGCGAGTGTCGACCTTAGAAAAGAAGATGGAGAGTTTACGAGAGGAAAATCTTTCTGAAAAATTGAAGAACAAACATTTGAATGCGGAATTGGCTCGCGAACGCAAACAATCACAAGAACAACAACGACGACAATCACAGCTACCTAATCATCATCAAAATACCAACGATGATGATGGCGAGGTGGACGATGTGAAGACGCTGGTCATGATGAGACGCGCGGCAGGGAACGCGAGTACCGGAACGACGACGACGACGACGACGACACCGAATGCAGTCCCTCGTCTTCACAACGAGCACCAAAAGAATAAGATTGTTGACGTGCAAACACCTACGGCGCCTATTCCTACCACGACGACGACGACAAACACGCTAACGCCACACGACTCAGCGCACACGACTTCAGCGCGCATACCTAAAATTGCAAAGAAAAAGGAGCGCACGTTTGCACCGAACGATCCGAGAAGAGACGCGTACGCGGCGCGAGTGCCGGCTCAGACGATTACGAACAGGGTCCCCTCTATCGATACTTCGGTGGACACTTCGGCAGAGGAGAAAAAGCGACAACTGAAAAAGGAAGTCGTTGAACGGGAACGAGAAGAACGTGCCTCGAAGAAAGCAAAGACGCGCGACGACAACAGCAGCGACGACGACGACGACGCTTTGGCGGTGAAGTTCCAAAAGAGACCGGCGAAGAAAGAAAAGAAGAAACAGAAGAAAGGCGAACAAACAGCAGGAGGCACGGTAAAACTTTCGGAGCAAGAGGAACATCACTTAAAATACGGCCACGGAAGAAGAGGCGTTCGAGTGGATACGGTGCAAGGACCGGCGTACTTTGCTTTGGATGACGACCAGCTTCTCGGGATTGGAGATAGAGTAAACGTCCATCCGTTGACGCTGTATTCTTTATTTCGATGGGACCAGCCGCCCGATTTATCGCTTCGTTCGAGACTCCTCCAAGGGACTCGTTTATTTTTAGCGCCAAGCGAGGAATGGGAATTCGATTACATACGCGAAGACGAACTGAAAGCGATCACAAAAATGTGCGAGAAAATATCCAAAGCCTCGCCGGAGTTGTGTTTCGATGATGCAGACGTCAGAGCTTTAAAGAATAAAGTTCAAGAACTATCTAAAAACAAGGACAAGGAATCTGCGGATCATTATTTCGTATCCCTGCCCTTTTATCGAGCGGTTAAAGAGATAATAAAAAACCAGAGCGCTACGAAAGATCATTTAGAGCGAGCAGAGAAAAAGTTTGCGCAACTTTGGCAAGCGGCGGGATTTTTAGAACCGGAGAGAAACGCGGCAACTGTTAGAAGCTTCGAAGAGCAAAGAAAAGCGTTGAAAGTCCTTATCCAGTGGAAAAGAGATGGCGGTGAATAAATTAGCAGTATCCATCAACATATACTGTACCATGGTACCTAGGAACCGTTTACGTGTGCGAGATTAGAATTTGTAAATGTGGAACAACATACACCCCAATTTTTTAAAGAATTTTTATCACTTGTTCTTATACTCTTCGTCGAGCGCCATCACCAGTTTTCCCCCGCGTACAGCGGATAAAGTGGGCAATGAAGACGTTTCAAAAATCAATATATGTAAACCATCTCGCGTTTTGGAGTTCACCAGCGCTTTAAATCCGACGTTTTCAATGGTTTTCTGCCAGGTTTTTGCACCTAAATTTTCTTTCGATTTATCGAAGCCGTGCGGTTCGATAATCATCAAGAGTCCATCTCCATCTCCTTTCAAGCATTTTCGAGCGTTAATAATCATCTGAAATCGATTTTCGGGCGTCGGAACGTACGTGAGGACTAGCGAAAGCACCACGATGTTGAATGAGGACAATTTAAGCCCTTCAAGTCGTTTCGAAGAGGAGGAAGAAGATGTTTTGAGCAGCGTCTCAGCCCCGTTCTCGTCCTCGATGCGGTCAAAAAACTGTACGTTCAGAAAATCACCCTCTAAGACATTCTCTGCTCCATCTTCCGGTGCTAAATCGAACGCGACGACTTTGCAGCTGCCAAAGTGCGTACTTTTGCGCTCGTACTCGCGATAAAAGTCCCAACACGAACCCACATCTAAAAGCCGAAACGTCTCTCCGTTTTTATCATCGTTTCCGTCACCGCTGCTATTACTACTTTTACTTCTATTTACTCTACCGTACCGCCTATTGCGATCTATCGATGCGTTGCGCGCCTCCACGACGCGAGCTGTTTCTTCGTTATTTCCCTCGCTACTTCCGTCTCTTTTGCGTTTACCCCGACGAAAAGCTATTCGAGTTGGCGCTAATTTTCCTACATCTTCACCGAGACTTGTTATCAATTTTCTTCGACTCTTTGCGTATTGCCTCCCATCCTCGTCACCATCGTGTTCGACATTGCTTTCCATCTTTCCGAAATAATGTTCGAAGAATTCGAAAGACCACGTGAGCGCATTTTTCACCCACTTACTCTTCCCGGTTGCCGCTGCCGCCTTGCTGTATTGTTGTAAATCTTCCTCGTTCGCTTCTGCCCCATCTCTCAATTTCTCGTGAAGACTTCTTATGACTGTTTTCCGCAAAAAATGATCTTCGTTCGCCTTCTTCGCCATTTCGGCTACTTCACTGAGCGTCATCGCTCCTTCCGCCAGTGCTCTTTTGCACACGACAAAGTCTAAAGCTATGAGTTTCGACGCGAGTTTCACGTCCTCGGCTATTGCTTTCAAATACTCTCTTCGTCTTCGGTTGTCGCTCTTGCGGTCGCTTTCGATTCGTTCTCGAACGAATTGCTGTGCGGTTGCTTCGGATATAACGTTTGGCATCTCCTCTTGTCCTTTTTCTTTAGTTTGGTAGTTGTTCGCTTTCGCGCACGTTTCGTACGCCGTTTTGACCATCCGAACAGCGTTCAGCTTTAAACCTTCTGGCACCTCTATTTTTTCTTCGTTCTCGTTCATATCCTTCGTCCAAGCCATCGAGGCGCTGTGCGTTTTCCTTCTCGTTTCACGTCTCCCTATATCCCCCAATGAACGAGAACAATCGAAACCACAAACGATAGCAGTTGTAGTATCAGTTGTAGCAGCAGCAGCGGCACTGGTCTGCGTTCTGAACGCGTTTTTCAAAGCCGGGTGCGGACGTCTCAAATGAACGTAACTAGTTTTTTTCAGAGAACTCCTCCTCTCGAGAAGAAAGAATCGAGAGACGACGACGGAAGCGAAAGATTTATTACCACCACCAAAACACAGTTCTGCGACGAGTTTTCCTCTGCGCATGCGCGACGTAGTGAGATGATGCGCGTCGGCGTGTTTTTTTCTCCCGAAAGAGACTGATGATGAGAGAGACAAAAGAGAGAGAGAGAGAAAGAAAGAGAGAAAGTGCCCGAAAGGGCAAAATCAAAAAACCAAAAAACCAAAAAATTCCTTCTTCTGCCGCTTTTTCTTCTTCCAATGTCTTCTGCACTTGCTCTTGCTCATTCGCACACACACGAGCAACACAAACAGACCAGAGAGAGAAAATGGGGGAAAAAGGGACTCCTGCATCATCCTCAAAGACTGCAAAGAAGAAGAAGCAGTCATCGGGTGCTGCTGCTAAAACTCCTTCCTTACCGAATAAGGTATCGCGCGATTCCTATTTCTTTTCTTTTCTTTTCTCTTTGACTACTCTTTCGTCGTCGGGTTGCGTTGCGTTCTGGAAATCTCTCATCTTTCGGCCGCCAGAACGCATCATCATCATCGTTTTTCGTAACGCCGTCTCGTATTTTAATATCATCGGATGATGAGACCAAAGCGCTGACCTGGAGGACGTTTACGACTTTCATTTCTTTCAGGCTAAGCGGAAGAACGCGAAGAAGAGCAACAAAAGAAGCATGAACAACAACAACGCGAAGAAAAAAGGAGGCGATGGAGACACGACAAAAAGTACTCACGACGTATCCTCCGATACAGAAGAGAGCCTATCGATTGACGAGGAAGACGTCGAGTTTGTGACTGAAAACGCGCTGTTCACCAAACGATTGCTGGCAAATTCGAAAGAACTTGAAGAGGAGAAAAAAGGTAAGAATGATAAGAATAAAAGTCACGGAGACGCGAAGAACGATGAAGACGACGACGACGACGATAACGTAGAGCGCATGTTCTTCGAACAGGAAAAAGCGAAGAAAAAGGAAGCGTGGGAGAAGAAACAAAGAGAAATGTTGAAGAAAAAGAAGATGAAAGAAGAAAATAAAGGTGATGAAGACGACGACGACGACGACGACGATGAAGAAGGCGACGTGCGTTTGCTCCTTCCAGTAAAACGGTTAGATGGAACTCTCGTGAAGAAGCCCGTTTTAAAAGAAACCGAAGTGAGTGCGAAGGGTAAAAGAGGAAGAACGGACGAGTTTGAAGCGTTCCAGAATATCGACGACAATAGTGGTAAGAGTAGCAATAGCAACACTAGAAAGAAATCGCTCGATGACGAGGATTTAGGATTAGAAAAAGCGAAGAAGGAGACGAAACAGAAACAGAAAGACGTTTCAGACGAGGACGCCTCTACAAAGAAGAAGAAGAAAGTAAATTGGTGGGAAGAGGACGATAAAAAGAAAGGAGCGAAAGAGAAGGGCGCACAAGGCGAGGATTCAAAAGATGATAGCGATGATGACGATGACGACGACGAATCAAGTGACGACCAGATGGAAAATGAGAACGTGGATTTTACGTTCTCGGCGAAAAAATACTTGGCGGATCCATCCGGGCGAAGATTAGCTTGTCGTCAATTCATGGCTGAACTCTGTCAAAAAGCAATCGAACAGCCAGAAACGAGAATGAAAGATGCCGCGAAGCTCATTAAAACGTTGTGCGACGATCCACATTCGAAGGAAGTGGCGCAAGACGCGTGCGCTAGTATGACGCTACTTTTGCTTGATATTCTTCCGGATTACAGACTGCGCGAGATGAACGCAGATAAAAATGAATTAGAAGGCCTATCTGATAAGGTCAAGAAGCAAAGAAAAGAAGAAGACCTCTTGTGCAAGACGTACAAATCTTTCCTTCGTTTATTAACGAAGAATGCGAAAAAAGGTGCCAATTCGATTGTTTCCGGTCCTTCGCCTTCGGTGAGTGGGAAGTGCTTGATTCAATTCTTGTCAAAAAAACCAAATTCAAACTACAGAGGCGAGATATTGCGAGCAATTATCTCCTCCTCGTTCACGTCAAGCGACGTGACGATTGCTGAAGAAGCCTCAAAGGCGTTTTCGGAAATTTGTAGAGGAGATGAAAACGGAGATCACACGCTTGAAATATTGCAACTCATGGCTGAACTCGTAAAGAAGAATATGAAATCAATATGGCCGCAATCCATCGCCTGGTTCAAAAGCATCAATCTCAACGCCGCCGTGTCAGCTTTGAAACCGGAAGAAGAACGGTTTCAGAAAATGACAAGAAAACAAGAGAGGAAAGAAAGAGCAGGTGAACGTGAATTGAGTCGAAAGCAAAGAGCGAAAATGGCGAAAGCGTTGCACGAGCAAAATAGAATGAAACCATTCACTGGCGATCCTAATGCCAACAACGACGAGGACGACTCCGATTCGGACGATAAATCGTTCAAGAGAAGATTAGAGAAATCGATTAAGAAAGATTTAGACGAAGCCGAAGGTGGGAAGACAAAGTCCTGGAAGGAGAAGATTAAAATCCAGAGCAAGATGATTGAAGCAGTGTTCGAAGTGTACGTGCGGGTGTTGAAAAGAGCCACCGACGATATTGACGACAGCGTTTGTACTGCAAATAACAGTGACTCATCGGACGACTCAGATCCAGATTCGGATTACGACGAGGCTGTTGTGGCGAACCAGCGTAGACACATGCATCAAAATCGCAAGAGAGGCACGTTTGCGCTCATCGCGCCGACCTTGGAAAATCTTCCGAATATTTCTCGCTTAATTGATGTCGATTATATGGCAGACTTATCTTCGCTTTTTACGAAAGCGCTCTCGTCGAAACGGTTCACAATTGCTGATAAGTGTCGAGTTGTGCTATGCTTGGTAGATTCTTTCGCAGGAGGCGGTATCGAGAGCGCGTTGGCGGATGTGGATTTATCCTCCACGCGAAACAAAGTTTTTTCTGAAATTTTGTGTTGCGACAAGTACAAGGCAACAAACGATTGCATGGAATTCGTAAAGAGTCTGGGTTTGCCGCAACCTCCAGATAATGATAATGAGGAATTTCAAACTAGATTTGATCACTCATACGATGAATTTGAAGCAAAGGCAAAGGGTTCTTTACGAGTAGATGCCGTCGCGGCGTTTCTCAACTCGCAAACGTTGGGAGAGAACATCTCTGCGTCGACGCAGAGAGTCGCTTCGCAAGCGTTTGGTGCAATGAATACATCTACGGCGATGGCCTTTATAAAGAAAATAACAAACGTCTCGGTGGAGACGGTTGAAAGCGGTGAAGCGTTTGGACTCTTACTCACGATGGCAGAATGCCTGAGAAGAGCGCCAAAGACGAGAGACATCTTGGATTTTACAAAGGAAAGAAAGTTTGCTCCTACAGCTGCAGGTGGTGGATTGAGCGATCGTATCAAGTACAAGTCCAAGAAGAACAAGAAGTCGTCGTCTACAATAAATCGCTTCAATAGTGATTCGGTTAATCCAGAGAAAGCGAATGGAGGCGTGGCGACGGCTTGGGAGTTATTTTTATTGGTGGACCATTTCAATCCGGTGGTTGCGGGAGCTGCGACAGCGGTCTTGAACCATGAATTCGACGATATCTTTCAATTTGCACACAAAATGTCGAAAGAAGACGTAGTTTCCACATCCTTGAAGAGAAAAGCAACTGAAGAGGGAGGTAACGAGGAGGAAAACGACGGCAAAAGTAAGGGTAAATTTTCTCTCTTTTCGAAAGCGCGAACTGCGGCGGGGTCGTGCGCGAGAGTGGCGAGCACTTTGAGTGGAGGATTTCATCCTGAAGTTCCGTTGAATGTTAAAAATGGTGGTGGTACCGCGGTTGTATCGGCCAAGAAACGCAAGAGTTGCGCGGAAAGTCTTTCAATGTTCGAAGAGAAACTGCACTCGTTCTATGTCAATTAGGTGAATTACTACTACGGGGGGTTACAAAATTTGGATTTAGATCCAAAAATACGCTCTGCACTCTCTTTCTGTACGACTACTAAACGGTTTACTTCTTCTTTTTCTTCTCGCTAAAAACCGCATTTGGGAACTCGAATCCTTTGCCCCCCTTACGTTTTGACACTTTTGTAAAGACTCCTTTTACCTTTCCTTGCTTCGTCGCAGAAATGACTGTATACGCCCAATTGCAATATAATTGCTCAAAGTTTGAACTGCCTTCTTCCGTTTTCTTGCTCGCGTCTGCTTCTTTTCTCGATCCGTACACCTGGCAACTGTTTTCTAAACACGTCATTGGTTGCTTGTCTACGGTCTGCGTGAGCATGATTTCGCGTTCGGGATCAAATTTATCGTTCCCATTCTTTGATACTGGCGGAAGAGATTTTTCACCGGCGCCCGTCAGTTCGTGCGCGCGCCAAAACCATCTGCATTCACACCATTTTCCGGTATTATCTTCGAAACAAGATTCGATTTGGGCGATATACATTGGTTCTTCAGGATTGCCAGGAAGCAAGTACGCGCACCCACCAACTCTGTATTCAACGTCAGACTTGATGAATCCTTCATAATACATGCGATTGGAAGTCAATTTACTTTGTTGGGGGAT
>Ga0257106_1000259_pt1 | contig 33020 bp, 19 predicted proteins | sample LP_taG_3_FD_190177 | JGI IMG/M metagenome (GOLD analysis project Ga0257106, IMG submission 190177) | Marine microbial communities from Northeast Subartic Pacific Ocean, Canada - LP_J_2011_P26_10m | ecosystem: Environmental > Aquatic > Marine > Oceanic | place: Canada: Northeast Subartic Pacific...
CGTGTCGTGTCGTCGTTCTCCTCCTCCTCCTCCTCCTCCTCCTCCTACTCCTCCTCCTCCTCCTCCTCACGTGTCCTCGAAAGGAACCACGCCGTCGCCGCCGTGGTGCTCCCTGTGAGATCCCTTGGGCACGCCGACGGCCATCATCAGCAGCGGAACCTCGCCCTCGTCCCTCGACGCGATCGCAGCCTTGACTTGCTCCGCCTCGAACGCACCCACGAACGTCGCGCCGAGACCGAGCGAGGTGGCCTGCAGCGCGAGGTTCTCCGCGACGCAACCGGCTTCAAACTTGACGAGGTCGTCGCCGAACCTTTGGTAAAGTCCGCCGTGCGACTTGGTCACCGAGGCGTTACCCGAGATGAGGAAGATGACACCGGCGGTATCCATCCAGGACTGGTGCTGAAGTCGCGCCACCTGGGGTACGGTGGAGCGGAGCAGCTTGCCGAGCACGTCGGAGTCGCCCCCGTCGTCCTCGCACTCGCACTCGTCGTCAACCTCACCCTGCTGGGGCGGGCACTGAGCGACTCCCATGGGAAGCAGCGCGTGACACTCCGGGAGGTACTTGTACGGGCCGGGGACGATACCTCCGACGAATTCCGATGCGATGACGTAGAGGGTGAGAGGATAGAGCCGTCCGCCGCTCGGCGCTGCACGTCTCGCGGCGCTGCGGTGCGTAGAGAGACCAAAATGTTAGTTTCTTGGACGGGCTGAAAAGCAACGACAGACACTCTCACCCGGCGTGCCCGAACTGATCCGGCGATGTCTCTGGGGCGGTGATACCCTGCGCTGCCCAGGAGAGCTGGGCGATCTCCCACAAGTGCAAGAGTCCCGTGGGAAGCTCGGCGAAGTCTCGGCAGCAGCGTCGTTCGGCGACCACCCTCTCGAAGGAAACAGAGTCGTGACCCATTATGTCGGGCGGGGGAAGGTGTACAGCGCCGTCTGGGGCCGCCTTGTATTCGAGCCCGGTGATCAGCGGGATGGGGGAGTGCGGCTCGTCTCCAGTGCCGTGGATACCGCGTTCGGTGAGCCTGACCATTGGAGAAGAGGTCCCCGCGTGGCCGCCGCCGTGCTTAGCCGTGGCTTCGTTGGTTTCGCTCGTCGCGCTGCCCTCAAAGGAGAAAGAAGCGGCGACCCTTACGGGGTGACGCGAACAGCCGAGGGGTCGCGCCCGAGGTGCGAGGAGCCGCACGGGCGACGAAGCAGGTGCGATGACTGCGCGCATCGTGGTGAGTGCGAGTGTGCTGTGTTGACCTTCCAGGGTTGTTGTACTCGTATCGGGAAAAAGTGACTGTCGAACTTTCCGAGAAAGAAGTTGCCCTAGCAGGAGGCAACGCGCTGACACAGTCTCCTCGAGCCGGCGCGATGGATAATCCATGTGATATTGGGGCGGATGGAATACTCCCGGATGGATGGACCGCTGGATGGTCTGATTCGGAGTCCGATGATATGCTCGTCATGTTGGATGGTGAAGGTCGTGTCTTCGGCAGCGGTGACGGCATTAGTTACTCGTTCACGGTCGCAGATGGATTCGTCCCGCTGCCGCCGCCGGAACCCGACGGTGCCGGGCAGGCCACCTTCGAGGACCTCGTTCGAGAAGCTATCATCGTCGATAGGGCCACCGGGAACACGAAATGGCTCGGCGCGGACGCCATGGAAACGCCTCGGTGTGCGCTCGAAGAGATCGCAGCAGCTGTGTTCAAGCATCACACCAAAGATTGTGAAGACTTTGACCCCGAGACGAGCGGCGTCGAGTTTTGGGTGCAGTCGCGCGGTTCAGGGCAGAGTATACCGCTCCATTGGGACAAGGATGAGGAGCTGAGGATCAGCCACGGCTTGTACGTGCATCCCCACCTCTCCACCGTTACGTACCTGACCAAGGGGGCGCCGACGGTTGTCTTCGACGGCCTCACCGTCCCGACAATCGCCAGGCACGGCAACAGCACGCCCGCGGGTCTCTCGCCGTCGCCAGAGTGCACCAAAGTGTACGTGAGTTACCCCAAGCCCGGAAAGCACATCGCGTTCGATGGGAGGCTTCTGCACGGCGTGCTTCATGACTTGTTGCCGCAATCATTCCCTCCGGGAATCATTCCGGTAGGATCATCGAAGGACGACGCTTTGAGGGTGACTTTCCTCGCCAACATCTGGCTGAACCACAAGCCAAAGGATGTGACGCCCTTGCATCATGAATTGGTTGGATTGCTTCGGCGCGTGAAACCGAGAGGATCTTTTCCTGCGACGCCTGACTGGAAACCAGGAGAGGTCACGAAGAAGACCGCGACGACAGGCGGTGACGACTTGTTAGATTTTGGATGTTTCGGGTGGAACGGCGACGATTTCAGGCTAAGCTCTAAGCTCTCAAAGTCCTTGTTAGCGGACAGCGGAAGCGGGACGCTTCTTGTGGAGTGTCCAGGGATGCGGGTGGTGGAGAATGATCAGTCGGATTGCGAGCAGGAGGGCGTGAAGAGACAACGTGTTGAGTGATGATCAAATTGTTTTTGTCGTATTCGTGTAATCGTATCGTTGTGTGATCGCATCAGGGTGCGCTGCTTCTCCATGAAAAAGTATTCAGGCTTGGAATTCGCTGGTCACGCGGCAGCCGGGGAGTCGATCTCTGAAGGCAACTTCGGTGCAGGTTCAGCCGGCGGGTTTACAACGAGGATGGGACATTTTCCGTGGTTCAGAGCATAGCGAGGCAACGTGCCGAGCAGCGCGCTTCGAATGCCGGGAGGTCGATTCGACTTGCCGAGAACCAGTAGGTTGATGTCCGTCTTGGTCTGGATGAAGTCCAGCATCCTGTCTCTGACATCCACCGGAGACTCGCCCTCCTCTTCGATGATGCAGTATTCTTGCCCCGCCGGATCGGGGTGCTTGGCGAGGTACCCTCGGAGAACCTCCTCGCACTTGCTCATGTTGGCGGCGATTGATTCCTTGGTCAGGCCGCTGCGCTCGGACTTCTTCTTGTCCTCGCAGTGCAGCAACACGACGCGATCGGTGGGTCGGAGCAGGGTCTTTGCGACCCACTTGACAACTGCGATGGACGCATCGGAGCCTCCGAGCGCGATGCAGATGGCTCGTTTCTCACCCGCCTTGAGGGTACCCACGCGCTTGTCAATCACAGCGTTCATCACGGCGCAGCCGGCGACCGCGGGATGGGCTTGGAGATGCTGGAGCGATGCGACATCGGTGTCACGCTTGGCCGCCCTGTGAGAATCGGACTCGGTCCTGTCGCGAAAGATGCACACCGAACATTCAGCTTGACTCACGACGGCGTTGGACACGGAACCCAACATGAAACGCTTGAGTATGCCTCGACCCCTGGCTCCCATGCAAACTATATCGGGCTTCGGTATCGCAAGGTTGTCAGGGAACATCGTCTCGGAAGACTGGAAGCTGCCCTTGCATATCTGGATGAGGGCCTCCTCGGCTGAATGGATTGTTGCGGAGTTGTAGATCTTGAAGACGACACACGTGGCGCTAGGACATGCTTTTCGCTGTCTTCTCAGTGCGTCGCTCACCGCACGGGGGAGGAACTCAGCCTCGGCGGCTTCGCTGGCGTGGTATTCAGAGTCCTCCGGCGTATACAGAGGCTTGTCGATGTTGACGACCTGAAGGCCGTGACCCTTCGTATCGAGATTCGTCCAAAGGTAGTGACACACAAACACGTTGTCGGCGTCATCGAAGACGTTGTTGGCGGCCCACGCGAAGAGCTTCCTGTTCAACTCCAGGTCAGGTCCAAGAGGTATGAGCACGTTGCGCTTCTTCGCGTGCCTTGGGAGTGCATCCGTGGTAGACGACATGTCCCAAGCGGGAAACCCGCAACTTTCGATAAGAGGAGTGCGCGATATGGGGCAGGAAGTACGGTGCGCGCCGCACGGTGTGAGGCGTGAGATGGTGTGAGAAGGCGTGAGAAGAAGCTCAGTTGGAAACTCCAAGGAAAGTTGCAGGCGAAACCGTTCAAACTACCAACTAATCTAGACTAATACTAGCTCGCATGCCACTGACGACCACCTACTGACTTACAATCGGCTGCGACGTGTAACGCCCCCGGTGCGCGACAGGTGCGCGCCGACGCTCTTCGCGAACCAACCCAGATCCTGCAGCGGCCCAAAGTGCGTCAGCGCCGGCGCATACTCAACCGCCGCGTTCTCGCCGATGTACTCTGCGATGAGTGGCGAAATGATGGATGAGTATATCGCATCACTGGGTGACCGGCCGTACACATCCCTCGGATCGTGCGTCGCGCCGTGAACCACCGTCACCGGGCACCGAACCTTTGCCCCACCCACCAGCTCGAAAGCCTCCGCCTCCACACCTCCGTTTGCGAAAACAGTCGACTCCGTCTCCGGCGTACAGGCCAACGTGACCCCTTCACCTCCGATGGCATCGACGAACCCGTACTGAACGTACGCGTCCAGCACCCCGGGGTGTAGAATGCTCAGTGGGGGTTTCGATCCGTACGCCGCGCGAGCGTCCGAACGGGAAGGGAACGTCCTCCTCCTCTTCGCCGCAGCACGTTCGAGCGACATGGGCACAAACGGCGGTAACTTCCCTGGATCGCACACGAATATGGGCTCGAAGCAATACAAGGACGCGAAGGTCCCGGGTCTGGACGCTTCCGCACGGAGCATCGCGTGCGCCCCGAGGCTGTGTCCAACTCCGACGAACTCACCCCTGACGAGCCCGGGCGTTTGCTCAACCAGGGCGAGGAGATCCTCCGCGAACTTACCCCACCGAAGCGCGTCCTTGCCTCCGCCGGTTGGTGCCGTGGACGATCCATGCGCGCGGAACGAGAAGGTGATCACGCGCACGCCCCCGGTTCGCCCCCCGATGCCCTCGGAGCTCGAGGCTACACGCATGAGTTCCTCCACCGCGGCGTCCCATGTTCTCGAGTGGAAGCCATTCGCGTGAGCGAGGAGCAGCGTGATGGGTTCATCGCGCTCGAGACCGGAGGAACTAGACGAAGGTGACGTGCCACGATCGTGTACCTCCAGGACGACCCCGTCGGTGGAGCGAACGTGGTGCGTTCGCATTTAGATGCCCTCGTGTGCGCCTCGAAGTGAGGAGGGCAGTCCGGACAGTTGGAAGTTCTCATCGGCGAGATCTCAGAGCTACTGAAAAAGACGACGAGGACCCCGACGAACGTTCACAGTCACGGGCGCGCTTCGACCCCAGGTTTTGTGCCGGATTGCACCGTACCGTAGCCCCGAACTTGTACTCGTTCGAATCAGACCGTTGAGGCGTGTCGTTGGTCCTTACACGAACTCGCCACCAGCGGATCACAGGCGATCAGAGTGCCGACTCCTTCTTCTGAGTTTGGCGTGCGATGACCGCTCTCCCAACGGCGCGAGGCCTTTTCAGGCAGCTAATTCGCGCTCGCGCGGTGGCGTTCAGGGGCGATCAGACTGCGCTGGCCGCGTCGCGAGAGGAGATTCGCAAGCACTTTCAGGTGAGTGAGCGCCAACACGGACCAACCCTAAATCTTCCCCACCTCTTCCAACCTAACCTTCCGCCAAACCCCTTTCAATCAACGAAGGATTCCGCGCATCTGGGACCAGAGGAGGCTAAGAAAAAGATCGAGGAGGGTGTCGAGGCGGAGTCGTTCATCAGGCTGCACGTCGTCCAGGCGCAGGTCAACGACAAGGGCAACTATGAGATGTCGGTGGAGCCGCAGCACGTGGACAGGACGATGCCGGGGGAGAACATCATCGAGTCCCCAGACGGAGGCGGCGGATGCTCGAGCGGAAAGAAAGAGTGAGCGATAGCGATGAGTTGGATTATATTTTTCCTTCATATAACACGTGATAATACAACAGTGTCCCTATCTTATGTCTACGGACTAATAGTCGATCGGCGCCATTGCGCCGAGAAAAAAATTGCCTCTTGCAAGCCACGTAATAAAAGTTGTGGCGCCCGAGGAAACAATGTATGGGCCCGCCCCTCCATGCGCATAGGGGCTGGCCCAAAATGAATATATCATACGCACACGGTAAGTGTCTTACCAGAGTTGATTCCAGTGTCGTCTCATCGAATAATGATCACGAGACGCACAAAAGAATTATTGAAGTCGCCGGCGCTCACGCGGTCACACCCGGCAGCACATCAGGTGTGACCAGCGCCGGCGCGGCAACTTCCGAGCTCAACTCGTGCTTCAGTTTGTCTTGTTCCTTGTCTTCCTTCTTGACATCTTCTTCGTCGTGCTCTGCGTCAGTGGTCTCAGTCTTGATGTCCTTGTGATTCTTGACGCTGCTCTTGTCGATGGCGGTGAGGGGCGCGTCAGCCCTCGCGAACCTCCCCTTGATCCTCACCCGGTTGTCCGCACGAACCTTCCTCGACTCGTATCGGATCTTCTTCTTGAAGTGACGCTGCTTACGCTTCTCGTGGTAGCGAATGAGCATCTCCTTGCGAAGGGCGGTGCCCGGCGCCATCGAGCCCGGATGCTCGATGGCGCCGTCCTCGCCATCCTCCTGACCCGGGGTGCCGGCGCCGGGAGTGCCCTCGAACGGAAAGCCGCCGGGAAGCATGCTCGACATGGCGACGACACTGCCACCGCCACCGATGTTCCCGCCGCCGCTCCCACCGTTCGGGGGTGAGCCGCCGCCGCTTCCCTCCGCGCTCCCCTGAGAGTTCCGATCCTGTCGAACCAGCACTCCACCCGCGACGGGCATCATGCTCGGGTAGGACGAGTAGTCGTAGGTTCCGAACGGATTTTGGGGCTGCATGAAAGCGGGCGTCGGGTGAGCGGGCAGGTAAACGCCGTGCGGTGGCTGACCTTGGCCAAACTGCGCCTGAAGTCCGCCGGATCCCTCCGTGGACCAGGAAGTGGGGTTGGAGCGCAGGCCCAGGTTGGGGGAAGAACCGCGACCCTTCCATGATCCGCCGCCGATGTGGTGCGGAGACCATGTGCTCGTCGATGGAATCGCCGTACCCACGCGGCCCTGGTACGGGAAATCCATACCGGGCATGTAGGCGGACATCGGGGTGGGGTACCGCTGCTGCTGCATCGGATCTGCGGGGTTCGCGAAAACCTGTCCTTGCTGCTGCTGCTGCTGCTGCTGCTGTTGTTGCTGCTGCTGCCAGTGCTGCGTGGACGTCGCCTCCTGGTGTGATGCGTCGGATATGCGCGGGTCGCCCGTGATTTCGGGAGGGGTGTTGCTGCCGCCCTGGTTCCGGCCGTCGCTCCCGCCCGAACCCCCGGCGGAGTTGCTCCCGTTGGCGGCGAGTCGAACTTCGGGTGAATCAAAGTTCATGTACATGCCGATGGGATCCGAGCCATTCGACGAGTGAGACGGGTTCCTCATGAGCCCGTCGAAGTGCGGGCCGGGCAGCCACGCGTACGCGCTCCGCTCGCCGCTGCTGCCCCGGGAGATGCCTGTCTCGTCCATGAAGTAGCCCGGGACGCCCCCTTGGTTGACGAGCGACGGCATGGGCGGGGGACCGGCGCCCCCCATCTGGTGGTGAAACTGGGGCAGCAGACCGCGCTGTTGCTGCGACTGGTGCTGCTGCTGCTGGAGCTGGTACTGGTGCTGCTGCGGGGTGATTCCTCCGACCATCTGGAACGGGTCCCACGCGGGCGCGCCTCCAACTCCGGCTGTTCCGTAGTTGTGTGCACCCGCGAGTCCCTCGCCCCCGATGGTGTAAGGAGCCATACCGCCCACCACCCTCTGCCCGCTGTGTTGCCTCGACAACCCCTGCATCCCGCCTCCACTCTGCGTCCTCCCGCTCCCGGGCTGCAGACCCAGCGAGCCGCTCCCCGATCGGTGCGGCCCGCCCGTCAGCCCCGACAGCTTGCTCCCGCTGCCCCCCGAGACCGGGAACAACGCCAACCCCTCCTTGAACGGATGGCGCGACAGCATCGTCGCGTGAGAACCGTTGTAGGTGGCGCCGTGCTCGTCCACCGGTTCGTCCTGCAGGCTGAAGCTCTTCAGCGGTACCCTCGGCGGGACGGTTTTGCCCTCGAACCTCCCATTCACCGACCGGGTCAACTCGTCGCACGGCTCGCACAGAACGACGCGGTCCTGTCCGCAGAAAACCTGCGCGTTTGGGGAGGAATAGGGAAATGGGTTCGGTTAATTATCGCTCGAAGGTATTCGCGTGGGATTGGACGCGTCGTGGGGGTCGGCGTCGGCGACGAACGGGAGGGTCGCGCTTTCATTTTTTGGACGGCCAAACGAGCGTTGTTAAAACCCCGAGGATTTTATCGGGTTCTCCGCTCCGACAAACGCGCGCGAAAACGATGTTGGAGGCGCGGGCGCCGACGCACCTTCGCCGAGCCGTTCTGACAAGCATCACACAACCACGAACGGACGTGTCTCCGAGCCACCTGATTCGCCGTGTGCACCTGGGAGGGGGTGAAAGCGGGGAGACGGTGAGAAAATGTCGGAGCTCGTCGTGTCGGTTTGTTCCGACGCGGAGCTGAGGCAAAACGCGACGAGCATCGCGCGACGACGCAGGAAACGTCTGTTTCGCGTCGTCGTGATTGCACGTGCCCTCAGCGAACAATCGAGTCGCATCGAGCGCGCGTTTACGACGTCGCATCGAACGGGAACGCGCGCCCCGCGAGGCGCGTCGACGGGGATTTCGCCCATTCCGTCCCGGGTAAACCTATGGTTTCGCCGTTAATGGGTACGGGGAGTTCGCGCACCTGCTTGTCGCACGCGAGGCACAGCCGCGCGGAATCCGCCCGGCAGAATATGACAGCCTTAGCTGTTGAGCAGTAGTCGCATACACGTCCCATTCGTTCTCGCTCCTCGTGACGCGACGCGCGGTGTGACGTCGCCGACCCGCCCCGTTTCGAGGACAACGCTTGGGCGTGTTAACTTTATGCGGGGGAGGCGACATTTTCGCAAAACGATGCGGGCGGAATTGTGCGGGCCTTATCCGCCACATTTTCGCACTCTTCAGCGTTTTCATTCGTCAATTGCGAAACCTTTGGGATTATGGTCCAATAGAAAGCTGTTTTTGCTTCCATGCGCGTTTGCCAATGATGCCGATTCGAGGTCCAATGAAGCCTGTTTTGGAAAAAGTGCACGACCCCCTGCTTTCCCGGGGGGGGAATTCCAGTCAGCCTCACTGTTTGCACGTGCCGGGGCCATCAATCCATCGGAATCATCGAATCTTTTCGCAAGGCGTCCAGATGGTTGGCAGTCCCATCCGCGTAGACAAAGGATCTTGAGTTCACCGGATTGTGAGTGGCTGAATAGAAACCTTGGGAACCGTGGAAAGGTTTCTCAAAAAGCGGATCAAGATCCTCGAAACGTCGTTTCAGGCAACGGGCTTTGTTCGTGTGTGTTGTACTTTTTTTCCTGGTTTGGCTTTGCAATTTCAAGATCCGTACGGGCGATTAGTCAGAAATTGCCGCGTCAGCCTTTTCGAGCTCGTCCTCGGTTTTTTGAGTTCGAGGGTCCTTGCCGGTTGCTCGAGAACACACGACGCCGAAACACCACTCCCGGTGCGACGACGGGGGGAAAGGCGGGGTGTTCGCGAGGGCAAACAGGGCGGGCGGTGCGGCTCCGTCGAGAGACCCGCCGTCACGATGAGCGACTTCTTCTCCCGTATGGCGAACGACATCTCCGTCGCGTTCGAGAAGTTGGTGTCGGATTTCAACAAGACCACGAACGCGTCCAAGCGTAAGGAGACGGCGGGGAAGACGGGGATCGTGTCCGAGCGCGAGGCGGGGTGGTCGTCGTTCCCGGAGTACGTCACCGGGCTCGGGCCCAAGGTCAGGTCCATCAACTGCGAGCGTAACTCCATCGCCAGCCTGCCCGAAGATGTCGGCTTGAAGCTCACCTCGGTGACGAAGCTCTCGCTGGGATCCAACGTGCTTACCCGCCTGCCGGATTCTCTGTGCAAGATGACGACGCTCAAGTCGCTGCGTCTCGAGAAGAATAAGATCGAGTACGTGCCGGACGCGATCGGGGACCTGGTTCGGCTCGAGGAGCTGGTGTTGAGCGATAACCGGGTTCGAGCGCTTCCGAAGAGCGTCGGCGGGCTGACCAAGCTCACGAGGCTGGACCTATCGAGGAACCGGCTGACGTGCGAAGAGGCGCGAGACGCCGGTGGGCTCGAGCACGTCGCGGGGTGTTCGAGGCTTACTGAGTTGAAGGTGGACGGAAACGTAGGGGTGGAGGCTTTACCGAGCGCGTGGGGGCGACTCACCGCGCTCGTTTCGCTCTCCGCGGATGGGACCCGGGTGAAGTCGGTGCCGTCTGAGGTGTTTCTCGGATGTACAAAACTCGAGCGAGTGTCTCTGAGGGGATGTCCGACTGACATAGACGCGATCAGAGCGACGGTGGGATGGGACGAATTCGACGCGAGGCGGATCAAGGGCAGGGACAAACAGATTCACGGCGGGGTGATGCTGGGGAGCATGGACGATGGACTCGACAAGAGTTGACTCAGGGGCGGGCGCGGTTCGTCGTATCTCTGCAAATTGGTTATTAGTTATTAGCGGCTAGGGACGCCTCTCATGATGGCGATGATTAGCGGTTTTAGTACAACACTCACTGGACGTACCTGCCGGGTCTTGAGTTGAAAAAGTGAGAACAGAGTCGCCGGGACCTTTTCAGTCGAGGCGAGTCGCTCCGGATTCTTCACCTTCGAGTCGAGTCGACGCTGGAAGCGTCGACTCTGATGACGAAGGGTATTGCGTGGATCTTTAACACGCGGGTGTGCCGGTCAGGCTGCGATCCGGGATTTGGTGGTTCCTCGAGGACTGATACGTGAGGTACCTGTCCGGCGAGCTCACCTCGATGGCCTGCCCGTTGAACACAAAATTTCTCTGCGATCTGACCTCCCTGGCCGTCTTGCAGTCTTCAAACTGGACAAACGCGAAAGCGACGGGTCCGGTTGGAGTTGAGGGTTTCGTGGCACCGTCCTTATTCGGTAGCTTGACCGTCACTTCGGTGTTCAGGACGTTGCCGAAGGAGGAGAAAAAGTCGTGCAGCTCGTCGGCATCGGTGCCGACCCCGATGCCCTCCACGGCGACAACCGCGGATTCAGGCGCCCTCGTACCCCCGTCGTAGGAGTGGCGCTTATGCGCACTGGAATCAGACGCCATCGATGTGTCCGATGCGTCGGAGAGCCTTCGGAGCCTTCCTAGGGCTCGTTTGACGGGCGACATTGGCGTCTCCGACGAACTGGGCGTCGGGAGGCTGGTGGACCTCATGAGAATAGGCGACGACGGCGGCGCGAGGGTGCTGCCCTCGAACCTGAGCTTGGTCCTCACCTTCGGAGGGGACCGCCCGGCGAACCCACCGATCGCGGGAGGTGAGAGGGAGAGGAACGTCGCATCCTGGTACTCCTCGTCGAGCTCCTCGTCGATGGACCCCTGGCCGATGCTGCTGGATCTGCTATCCGGCTGCAAGCCGCCGTGAGCCGCGCTCGACGAGCGGAGTTCAATCTCCGCATCGATCTTCGCCCACGTATCGTCCACCACGCGGGCCTCGCCGCGAACCTCGATCGACAGCTTCCGGCTTCGCTTATTCTTCCTCGCCTTGGTTCGCACCAGCGCGCCGGTCTCATCCATGATCTTGCGGAGGAACTCACCGCCGTCGGTCACGAGAAAGCTGGCTTTGGTGTAGTTAATATCCTTGGTCACCATCACGTATCGACCAGAGAGGACACCTTCGCCGCGCAGCGTGCTCACGGGTGATTCAGTCACCGCGGATTTACCGTCCAAGTTGGTCGAAATCCTCGGAGTGGTGAGACCGGACCCGGAGTTGGAGGACGTGAGGGACGAACCAAACTGCGATTCCGACGCGTCATCCTCCATCGCCATCGACTGCATCTCCGCCGCGAGGTCGTCCGCCGAGGACTCGGACCCGAGCACGTGCTGAGATGACCCCGCGTCCGACGTGTCCTTCGACGCTGACGTGCCGTGATTCTTCTTGGCGCTGCCGACGTTGAGCATGAACCCCTTCCTGAAGTTCACCACCTTCTTGGCCTTGAGCTCCTCCGCGGCGGCTCTCTCCGCAAACGTGATGAATCCGAACCGCTTGGACAGGCCCGTCTGTGCGTCGAGCACGATCTTGACGTCGTCGACTTGCCCGTACGTGGAGAAGAATCGAAACAGCTCTGATTCCGTCGTGAGCCGTGGGAGACCGCCGACGAACACCTGCCTCTCGCGAAGCGCGGCTGATCCAAATCCCCGCGAGGGACTCCACCGTCCGCCCCGCGTCGCCGTCGGAGATGTCGGAGGCGTGAGTGGATCCCCGTACAGTGTCCTCTGCATCGCAGCCGCGTAGTGAACCTGCTGCACCTGCTGCATGGCGTGGTACTGAGCCGCGTGGGCGTACTGCATCTGCGCCGCGTACTGGGCGGCGTATGGGTCGTAGTATCCAGCCGGGCCCGGGTGCGGGTAATAGGCGTACGGGTCGTACTGAAGAGCAGCCGCCGCGGCCACCGCCTGGACCGCGGCCGGGTCGTACTCGTGCGAAGGCGTCATCTCCCCGGAGGATGTGCTGCCGGTGTCGTTGGAGGGCCTGCGCGCCTTGCCCTTCTCCGCCTCTGCGATTCGCATGGCGCTCCCGCCTTCGCCGACGCTCACCTCCCCGGCGTCCAACGCCGCGACCGCCTGCTCTTCCGTCGTGAAGCGCACGAAGCAGAACCCTCTGTGCGACGAGTGGGTGTCGTCCGGTTTCTTCTCCGCGGTCTTCTTGTGCGTGTGCCGCATCAGCTGCACGTGCTCCACCTGGCCGAACCTGTACATGAGCTCGGCGATTTTGCGCTCGTCGAGCTCCTGGGGCACTCCACCCAGGAAAACCGTCTTTGGGTCGTCCACAAAGTCCGAGCGCCTGGACGGCGACGACGAAAGCGACGTCTCGGATGGACACGGAGATTCATTCAGCGACGGAATTTCGCTCGTGTGCGCGCTTTCATGCGACTCGACCTCCATCGTGTCCTCGCGCCGGCTTTTAGCGTGTAGTACTTTCCTGTACTATTCTGTATTCGCGGCCCAGCGAAGAAGCTGCGCCCCGGTCCTCACCAGGGCCTCCTTCAGCGATGCTGCGGGCGAGAGGGACGGAACGGCGGTTAGACTCACGCGTGGTTCAGTGGAGTCGACGGGACGACGACGTACGCCGCCCGACGAGATGTGCGCCAGGTGTTCTCCCGGGAAAAGGTGAAACCGACGATTGACGATTGACGCTCCGGCAGTGCTCGCTCGTTGTTTTTTCGGCCTGGACGATGCACAAGATGGGGTGGACGGATCGCGCACCTTCGTTCGCGGCTCGATACCCCCGAAACGGACGTACTCGCCGTGGGTGTTCGTTCGAGCTTCCCCTCGACCGATCGAATGTTACACGCGATCCGGGAGGGACCGCGCGCGCTGTTCACAATCGGCCAGGCGGGACAACAAACTTTTACCTTACGAGAAGATTCCGCTGAGTCAAGTCCACGTCACAAGAAATCGAAGCCAATTTCAGTCTTCGTGACTGAAGACCATAAGTATCCGGGCTATTTCTTTGAAATACGTAGATACTTTTTCATACCATGACGTAACCGCCCCTGTTTGTAGGCTCGTGTTTGTTTGCATGTTGGTCCTATTAGGCATTTACCTGTCGAGTTTCACGTCATTCTTTCCGCGCGGGCCAGTTGACGGACCATGGCGACGGGGTCCGCCAGTTGAGAGCCGTATCGTAGGCCAGCGATGGCGAGCCGCGCCCGTATCCTATCGCTGCGAGTGGCCAAGGATAAGTGGTGCGTCCCAACTCTTCCCGTGCCCTCTCACGCCGACTGACGTCGTCCATCCTCGCTTTGTCCTCGCACAGGATGTTCATGTGTAAAGCGGTGCCGGAGACCTCGTACGAGCGCGCCTCCGAGGTTGCCGACGCACTCGCGATCGCCAGCGCGGGTCCGGAGAAGATCTTCCCCCGGTTCGCGGCGCGATGGGTCACAAGAACCAACGCGTGGTGCGCCGAGACGTATCAAGAGTGGGGAGAGCATCCCATCGGCTCGTGGCGACGACGCCTGAGGGACCTCGGCGCGTGGGCGCTGGACAGGATACCGCCGGAGGAAACCACGCTCGGAGGGCTTCCTCCGGTGGTATCGAGCATCGAGGTCGCCTACCCGCAGTCCGCGGACGTTCGCGTCGTCGAGAGGCTGCTGCGCGACGAGCTTCTGGGCGCCAAGGCGGACCTCACGAGGCGACGAGCGTGGGTAAACGCCGGGGTGATGCCGCTGTTCCTGCCCCTGGCGGTGACCCCGCTTTCGAACGTGCCGATTTACTGGGTCGGGTGGAGGGCGTGGACGCAGTGGAGGGCATCCACACACGGCGTCGCGGCGAGGGACTTTCTACAGAACGCCGCTGTCGACGGGAGATACGGGGTCACCGCGCACGACGGGTACGACCCGGCGGCGCCGTGCACCAGGCTGGAGAACGACGTTCCGGCCGAGGACGGGGACACGGTGTGCTGCAGGGTGGAGAGCACCGGGGCGGGTCCGTGCGTGATGTTCGTCCCGTGCGCGCGGTTGGACGCGGCGGACGAACCACTCCGCGCGTGCAACCGGGCCGGCGGGGTGGCGAGTTCGTTCCAGAAGATCCACGAAGACACGGAGACGGCGCTCTCGAGGTTGGACAGGGTCGTCGCCTCGGGTGCTTCGGACCTCGCGAGACGGTACAGGAGAGCCAGGGCGCTGGGGGGTGGCAAGGAAACCTGAGTTTAGGATAGATTAGAACGAGGATGGTAGTAGTCGGGAGACTGAGTTGATGTTTGACAAGCTTATAAGCTAGCAGAGAGATCACGATCAGGAGATCCCTCGCCCTCGCCGACAGTCCCCCGCCCTGTGTTATCGACAGCGTCACCACCGTCGCCCACCGTCGGTAAGAGACTTACTTCTGGTAGACGTAGGTGAGGCCGCACTTGCCGCAGTAGTGGCGGTCGAAGTGGTTGGCCATGAAGACACCCGCGCCGCACTCGGGGGCGGGGCACTCCTTGCGCAGGCGGGTCACCTTGCCGGCATCGTCAACCTTGTAGAGCTTGAGGAACGCGAGCTTGACCTTCTTGTTCTGATGCTTGACCTTCTTGGGCTTGGTGTACACCTTCTTCTTGCGCTTCTTACCGCCACCGCGGAGACGGAGCACGAGGTGAAGGGTGGACTCCTTCTGGATGTTGTAATCCGCGAGGGTGCGGCCATCTTCGAGCTGCTTGCCCGCGAAGATCAGGCGCTGCTGGTCGGGGGGGATGCCCTCCTTGTCCTGGATCTTGGCCTTGACGTTGTCGATGGTGTCGGAAGACTCCACCTCGAGGGTGATGGTCTTACCGGTGACTGCAACAGAGGAAGGGCGCGGGGATATCTCGGGTCAGCGAGGCCGCGTCGTCGAGGTGGTCGAAATTGGTGGAAGAAAAGCCCTAAGCGACCGGCGCCCGGAATACCGGCGGGAAGCGGTCGACGCGACTGTGGGGGGGCACTCACGGGTCTTTACGAAAATCTGCATGTTTGCTTGATACGTTGCTCGGCACTAGTGCGTCGTCGCGACGTTGGAAAAGGGCTGACCGCGCGCTGCCGGCGGGCGCTTATACCGCTCTTTCCTGAAATCTGAAATCAGCCGCACCGTCTTTCCGGGTTATTTTTAGCCCCTTTCGTACTGTTTGCCCATACGAATTTGATTTTTTGGAGAAGAAAAGAGAAGAGGACAGGGAGCAAATAGCGGAAAAGCGCAGCCCCAAGCCCTCTTATAACAAGCGCACGAACCGACCATCGGTAAGAATGGCGGTCGCTCCTGCTGAGATCAAGCTCTTCGGCAAGTGGTCCTACGAGGATGTCGAGGTACGTTGCGCGAACGCGTCCGCCGCGCGCATGAGCACGCTCACGCGCGGAAGATTTATCTAGGGTTTGGTTTTTTGCGGTGTGGGACCCGGGATCGACCGAACGCGCGGCCTTCCGGTCGCGAGGACGAACGTCCTGGGCCTCGAGGGGCGCGGACACCGAGTCGAAGGGTTTCGTGTCGATCTCTCTCGGCCGGATCCGGCGTCCTGTCCATCCAAATCGCGCCATCGCGGACGTCATTCCGGGCGCTCAGCCTCGGAAACCCGGGATGGTTTTTCCCGTGTTGGCCGCGGTGTGACGAAAAGGGCGGTCGCGAAGCGCCTCGAGTGGATGCGACCGTCCCTAGTCGCCGCGTCGCCTTCTTCGTGATGTTCGTCGAACATACCCGCGCGGTTCTCGCGAGTTTCATCACGCTGACGACTCCCTCCTTCTCCCTTTCTCCGCAGATCAACGACATCTCTCTTGAGGACTACATCGGCGTGAAGTCCAAGCACGCGGTGTACGTTCCCCACACCGCGGGCCGCTACGCGCAGAAGCGTTTCCGCAAGGCGCAGTGCCCCATCACCGAGCGCCTCGTGAACGCGCTCATGATGCACGGCCGCAACAACGGCAAGAAGCTCATGGCTGTGCGCATCGTCAAGCACGCCATGGACATCATCCACCTCCTCTCCGACCAGAACCCCATTCAGGTCATCGTCGACGCCATCATCAACGCGGGCCCCCGTGAGGACGCCACCCGTGTCGGTTCCGCGGGTGTGATTCGCCGCCAGGCTGTCGACATCTCCCCCCTCCGCCGCGTCAACCAGGCCATCTACCTCATCACCACCGGCGCGCGCGAGGCTGCTTTCCGCAACGTGAAGACCATCGCCGAGTGCCTGGCGGATGAGCTCATCAACGCGGCGAAGGGCTCCTCCAACTCCTACGCCATCAAGAAGAAGGATGAGCTCGAGCGTGTGGCCAAGGCTAACCGCTAATCGACGTGTTGGAGACGAGGCGGGGTGGTCGTCGGCTGACGTTAGGTCGGCTGACCTCCCTCTCACTGGGGGTGTTTAACGGGTTTGGTAGTGGCTCTTTGAGCGTCGCGAGCGAGCTTGGCGGTGCGCAGGAATGTTAGGACGTTCCCTTGTAATGAAGTAAGCTCTCGGACGGCGGGTCCACTTTTATGATCTCGTGTCGTGTCACTGCTCCAGCCTTCTTTGACCAACACCGCGACGCCAACCTTACAAAACTTTTTCTCCCAAGTGCCAATTGCTGATTTCCCCAATTGCGAATCCAACGTCGATCGGTGTCGCGAACAAATTGGTAATTCATTGTTTTCCCGAGACTAATAAATCGCACTCGATAGCTCATCGTGCCGTCATTCGTCTCTTGACTTTTCCAACTCGAATCGCTCCAGAGCCACACACATGAGAACTGGACGGAGATCCATGAAACGGGCAGACGGGGTCCAAAACGGAGGCCGGAAAAAGGCCTCCGAACCAAATTAGCCTTGTACGCCACGGGGGGCGCCCGCTAGGCGGCGGTCAGGTTGAAGACCGTGCGCCAGGCGTCTTCTACATAGAGGCGTCGGTCGGGGCGGATTAGGCGCGCGGGGGGCGGGAAAGGAGTGAAGCGATTCCCCCTAAGAAGGGGGAGGGAAAGGTGCCCTCTTGTCGGTCGGACTACCATCCTTGGGGATCTGAACGGTAGACTAAATATCCCTAGGACCCTCGCGAAGGTGGTAGAGCGCCGCTATGTCGCCGCTTCCAACCTTCAGGGTGTTGTCGAAGGTGGATCTGAAGATTGCGACGCGCAACTTCAGGGGCGATGAGAGGCTTGGCGAGGAAGGTCCGAGGTGAGTGCTCGCGCGTCTGCCGCACAAATCTTGCTGTATATATTGGGGCGCGCGCACTCGACGTCCGCCCCTGCTCGTCCCGCAAAGCGCGCCAAAAGCCACGAGTCGATCCCTCGCTGACCGTACTCACCCCCAACACTACTTTCTTATCTCGCAGCGGAATCGTTTACAGGGGAAGACTGGGAGAGACGCCCATCGCGGTCAAGGTGGCGAGCGGTGAGTCAACCAAACACATCATCGATCATTTTGTCCCCGCCTCGCACACAGCCGAACCCCCGCTGAACTCGACCCTCTTCACGCCCCATCCACAGGCTCGGACTCGGGAATCGATAAGGATCCGACCGCGCGCGAGTTTATGAAAACCCTGATCTACAAGCAGCCTCCCAACCACCCGAACGTGGTGCCAATCATGGGCATATCGCTGGACGGGGGACAGTGCGTGATGTCCGCGCTCGCGTCGGGCGGTTCGCTCGAGTCGCGGCTCACGCAGCTGAACTGGTTCCAGCGGCTGCGAGTCGCGGCGGGTGCGTTCGCGGGTCTCGCGGCACTGCACGCCGCGGGAGTGGTGCACGGAAACCTGAAGACCACGAACGTCTTCGTCGCGGACGACGGCCTGGACGGGTTGGTTGGCGACTACGCGGCGGGGCGAAGGCCGGATTTCGACAAGTGCTCAACCAGCGTGCTCAACTACTACGATCCAGCCTTCGTCAAGGGGGACGATGCGAGCAACGAATCGGACGTGTACTCCATGGGTATCGTGCTCCTCGAGCTGCTGGCGTCCCAGAGGGACGGGGAGGTTCCCGCCGTCCAGAACGGGGGCGGCGGCGGACCCCTGGACGAATTCGCCGACGCCGCCGCGCAAGGAGGGTGGCCGGAGGACGTGGCGCGGGAGGTCATCGAGCTCGCGGCGGCGTGCGTGAGACCCAACGCCAGGCGGAGGAAGAGCGCGGACATCATCGCCAGGGCGCTGAAGCAGATCGCCCGGGACGAGGTGGACGAGGCTGGAAACGTGGTGACGCTGATGCGGCTTGCCGATAAGGCGTGCGGCACCGCGAGGGACCAGTCCGGCGAGCTGCCGAAGTTCGACAAGATGCGCGCCAGGGAGAGGGCGCGATTCGAGTTCGCGGCGCTCAAGCTTCAGGCCAGGTGGCGGGGGAGGGTGGCGAGGAGACGGTGCGAAAAGCTCAAGAGGTCGGGAATGCCGGCGCAGATCGTCGCCGACGACGGCCAGGATTCGACGTTTACCCCCGAGCAGGTCAAGGCTGCGGTGTTCATTCAGACCAGGTGGCGAGGCATTATGGCCAGGAAAAAAGCCCGGAAGCTGGTCGCTCAGAAGAGAGGTGTGACGTTCCAAGAAGATGATGACGGCACTGCCCTTACCAGGAAACAGCTCGACGAGCTCGCTCTGGCGGAGCGAGAGGCTGAGGAGCGCGAGATTTTGCACGCGGAGATTTTCGGGCGCATAGCCGCCATGCTCGCCGGCGGCGACCAGGAGGTTCAGCGGGTGGGTGCAACCGCCCTCGCGATTTACACCGACAGGGATGGGTCGCCCGATCCGACGGAGGCGGCGAACTGCGCGGTTAACGCCGGGATCCTCGGCCCCCTCGTGCACGTGTTCACCTCCAGGAACCAGGTTGCGGTGACGGAATCGGCGAGGGCGCTGGAGAACATCACGGTGGAGCTTCCCGCGGAACAGAATCGTGCGTTACGTGCAGGAGCGCTGGAGGCGTGCCTCAGGCTCATCGTGGATAACTCCCACCCAATCGCTCTCAGGGCAAGCGGTGCGAGGGCGCTCAGGGGTTTGTTGCTCCAGAACCCTCCCGCGTGTCGCAGAGCCGTGGAGAAGGGTGCGCTCGACGCTCTCACCGCGCTGATGCAGGTCAAAGACCCGGAGGCCCAGAGTGCATCGTCGGCGGCGCTGACGGGCCTCGCAGATGCCGACGGTGAGATCCTTCAGAAACTTGGGGTCGAGCGGCTGGTGGGTATGGCGGTGAGAGCGCGGGATGCGCCCATGCGCGCGGCGACGATTGCGTTTGTCAGCAAGCTCGCCAGAGACAGCGACACGCACGAGGAGATCATCTCGGCCGGTGGTTTGGAGCTGCTCATCGGGATGATCCTGCGACTGAACGAGGAGGCGGTGTGGGGGTTGGCGTCGATGTCGTCGGTCGAGGATAACTGGGCGCAAATCGCCGAGGTTATGACCGTGGACGCGTTTGGCGCGCTCAAGGATCTCATCGAGCTCGGCGGGGAGTACGGGAAGGAGGGCGCGGCGTGGGCGTGCTGCTATCTCGCGGGACACCCGAGTCTGCAGGTGATGATGATCAAGGCGAACGTCCTCCTACCGCTCGTGGGTTTGGTGAAGTCCGGGTCCAGGCGCGTGAAAAAGGCGGCTGAACGCGCTCTAAAGGCTCTCGCAAGCTGATTTAATTCAAATATTCTTTTAGCGCGCGCGACGACACTACAGCTCGGGCATCCGGTTCTGGTTCGGCATCCGCCTTTTCCCGTCCACAAATTCCGGCCTGTTCTTCCTCGTCCTGCGCTCGTAGATGTTGTCGTGCGAGATTCCGTCGATTGTCACCTTGACGTTGCCGTTCTCCGCCTGCGTCATGATCCACGGCACCACGCGTTTCCCGACACGCTTCAGAAGGCCCTTGCCCGCCCACTCCATCCAACCCTGCTTCTTCGGATCCCTCTCCCCGCCCAGCACTTGGTGAATCAGGTCGTCCAGCTTATCCGCGTCCTGCATGTATTCCTCGAGCTCGTCAAGGAACGTGTCGAACATGGCCGCCGCATCCTCGGCTGTGAACGTCCCGGAGGAAAACTCGCCGCCGTCCCCGCCGGATGCGCCGAACGTGTCGTACGACTTTCGCTTCGCGGGGTCGCTCAGCACCGAGTACGCCTCCGATATCTCGATGAACTTGCTCTGCGCGCCGGGGTCCGAGTTCTTGTCGGGATGCCACTGAAGGCTCAGCTTCCGGTACGCAGCCTTCAGATCCTTCGCGGAGGCTTGTCTATCCACCTCCAGCACCCTGTAGTAAATCTTCGACGCCGCATCGACACAGCGCACGCCCGCGGAGACGAACAGCGTGGCGAGCAGGAGCACGCCGATGGTACGAGACTTCATGACGTACGAAACGTATCGCGCTCGAGTCTGTGGTCCCACCCGCGCTCGAGTCTGCGGTCACGCCCGATCAACACAACCCGGGAATAGACGACAGGATCGGCGCTCGGCAGCTCGTTTTTTGGCAGCGAGTCAAGCACGCGGCCAAATTTTGTTGACCGTTACTCCCGAGGGGCATTGGTGAGGCGCGCGGGGAGGGCGCAGGGGGGTATCAGGTGTGGTAGGAGCACCATGACGGTGGTGGGGGAGTACGAACTCATACGCAAGATCGGGGAAGGGGGCTATGGCAAGATATTCATCGCGCGGCGCGTCAGCGGAAACGGGCCGGCCTCGGAGGTGGTGCTGAAGCAGGTCAAGCTGCCGACTCGCAAGCAGGACAGGGAGATGTGCCTGAGGGAGGTGTCCATCATGAAGGGCGTGCACCATCCGTGCATCCTGGAGTGTAAAGAGTCCTTCGTGCACGGCTCGAACATATTCATCGTCATGCCGCACTGCACCGGCGGGGACCTCTACTCGTTACTCGCGCGTCAGCGCAAGAAGAAGAGGCGACTGCCCGAGGAGGTCGTGATTGACTGGTTCGCGCAGATCGTGCTCGGGGTGGAGCACATGCACAGCCACAACACGTTACACAGGGACCTGAAAAGCCAAAACATATTCCTCAGGCGCGACCACCTGGCGCCCGGGGACAGGGGGGGCGGGGGCAGGAGCCGAGTCGCTCTGGGAGATTTTGGCATCGCCAAGGAGCTTCAATTCAACAAGGTCGCGGCACAGACGTTCATCGGTACTCCGATATTCATGTCCCCCGAGATGCTGAGGAAGGTACCGTACGGGCATAAGGCTGACGTGTGGGCCATGGGATGCGTCCTGTACGAGATGATGGCGCTGAGCGAGCCGTTCCGCGCTAAGACGATGGAGGGGCTGATGCGACAGGTGCAGCACGGGCAGCCGCACGAGCTGCCGAACGCTTACAGCGACGAGCTGAAAGACATGTGCATGCGAATGTTGAGCAAAGATCCGAACGTGCGTCCGAGCGCGGCGGAGCTGATTCGGGACTCGGCGGCGCTCAGAGCCGCGTGCGCGAGCGCCCTCTCCGACGCGGGAGCTACAGCCGCGTCAGCCGCCGCCGCCGAGCCGTACCGAGCGGCGCACATGTCCATGGTGTCCGCGTTCGATGCAGCGGCGATGGCGAAGCACAGGGGCGCACAGATGAATCTACCGGCGGCTGCGAGTGAGGATGAGCACGCGGAGAGGAGCAGGGCGACCGCGGCGAAGCAGGCAAAGCGCTGCGGTATTCATATAGCTTTCGGCTACCGGGAGGAGCCCACTCAGGAGAGGCACGATCCGGGCGGGTCGGACGTGGGTAATGCGCTCCTTCCGCCGCGGCCCGCGGTGCGTAAACTCGAGGCGATCGTCCCCAAACCGAGCGTACCGTCCTCCGTTTCACCTCCCGCGCCGGCGGTGCAGAAGGAGGCGAGCTCGGAATGGATGGTCAAGGCGCCCGGCGGCGCTCTCAAGCCGGCTCATCTGTCGCCACCTGGGGTCAGGGGCGAGGTGCCGGATCGACGTGTGAGGGGACCACCCGTCGTGAAAAGTCCAGGGGAGGCTAAAAGCACGCCGCCCTCAGCCCCAACGGCTCAGGTGGCTCTCCCGGCGGTTGCCGTGAAATCCCCGCGACCCGCAAACGCCGAGAAAGCCGCCGCACAGATGGCGGTTCCCGCCCGCCCTCGCCCCGTCCGTCCAGCGGGCGCGAGGAGGGCCGCCGACGAGGCACGCGCGCGTCGTGAAGCGGCGGAAGAACGCGCCGAGCGGATGATGCTCAAGCAGGAGGAACGAGAAAGGGAGAGGAGGCAGCTGGAGCAACAGCATCGGGAAAGGGTCAAGCGACTGGAGCGGGCATACGCGCCCCGCGGATCCTCTCCCAATCGTGATCGGCCCGTGTTCCGCGCACCACCCGCGCCTCCTCCGGTGCTCGCGCGGGTCCCAAAACCGCTGAGGGGCGGATGGGGTAGGGATGCGAGATTCGAAGCTCACCGAGGGGCGCCGCTTCGGTTCCAACAGGAGCTGAGAGCCGCTGTCGGCGCGGGGGGCCGCCACCACGACGCGCAGCCAAAATTCGCGGACGACAGGGCGGACAGGCAGAGGGTCATCGCCGAGCTGGCGGAGGAACGCGCCAGACGGGCGAAGGATGCGGCGAAGCGGGAGAGAGAGGCTGAGCTCGCTCGTCTTCGCGCGGAGGTTGCGGCGCTTCCGTCGATTAAGGATCCCGCAGCCGTCAAGCGCGCCGCGGCGTCGGAGCGCGGCGGCGCGAGGCGATTTGGCGATGACCTGCGGAACAAACCAGGAAATAAGCTTGGCAAGTATCGGGTGGGGCATCTACGGTTGGATCCCGTCGCTGAGCACCGCTTCGACTACCGTCACGCTCGTGAGGTGAACGGTCACGCGGATGTGTTGCTGCCATTGGTCGGGAAACGAAGGTAGCTGTTGGATAAATGTAATATCAGGGTTGATAATATTAAGGTCGAACCACGCGCTCACTACGATCCCGATCTTTGTTTATTTGATGTCGCTCGGTGCCCGCGCGCCTCTTCTCCCGTCCTCCTTACTGGAACTTCGCCGCCGCCTTCTGCTGCTCGATTTCCTTCAGCTTTTGCTGCCCGGACTGGGTCTTCGAGAGCTGGTGGAGCGTCTTCTCCTTGGACGCACCCTTGACGGCGACTCCTTGCGTGGTCACCCCACCGTGTTCCGCGTGTGTGTCCGTCCAATCCTCGGGCACGAAGGGCAGCTTCGAATGCTTGCTATCCCAGTGCATCTCGGCGCTCTTGATGCTCGGGCTCTGGACCCCACACTGGGGGCATTTGAACTTGGCGTGCCCTGCGGCGCCTCCCTTGCGGTCGGCGACACCCGCTTTTCCGCCTCCCTTGTTCTGGGTGGCCGCCGCCACCTTACCGGCGATCTCCTTTGCGGTGTGCTTCTTCGGTTTCGCTTTACCAGCCATTTGGTCCTTCCCGGCTCGGCGGCGTCAGAAATAATGTGTGTTGACTCCGCTTGGGCCGCCAAACTGCCTAAGGAACTTGAAGCACACAACCACAAAACTCTTACAGTACTCTGGCTGTTTGCATGTGCAAATATATGCATTAGAGGTTTACACTATATACCTATAGCGAAGTAATTACAAATTACCAAAGGTCCGTTTCTAAAATTGAAAAGTCAGTGCTCAGCGCAGACCGCGCGCGCGGAGGAGACGGTAGAGGGAGATGCCGCTGGTTCCGTCCTTCCGGATAAAGCTGGAGGACCAGATCCTCCAGGGTCTGGCCACCGTGGGCAAGTTCGACGGAAAGAACCCGTGCCTGACGTGCGCCACGAGCGGGGGCAGGATCTTCGTGTACGACCCCTACAGCAGGCGCGATGAGCAGGACACGCCCAAGGTGCGGTACCTGAACATCAACAAGAAGATCACGGCGGTGGCGAGCGGGCGGCTGGATCCGAACCTGGGCAGAGACATGCTTCTGGTAGGAACCGCCGCGGACGTGCTGGCGTACGACGTCGAGGAGAACCGCGACGTCTTCTTCAAGGAGGTGCCCGAAGGTGTGAGCGCGATGGTGTGCGGACGAGTTGGCGGGCACGACCAGCAGCCGCTCGCGGTCGTGGGCGGCAGCTGCAACATCACGGGGTACGACGCCGAGGGCGAGGAACGCTTCTGGACCGTGACCGGCGACAACGTGCGCGCGATGGCCCTCGCGGACGTCACCGGCGACGGGTCCAACGAGCTGCTGGTCGGGTCCGACGACTACGAGATCAGGGTGTTTGCAAACGACAACGCCATCAGCGAGGTGACCGAGGCGGAGAAGGTCGTGGGCCTGGCCCATCTCTCAGGCTCAAGGTTTGGGTACGCGCTCGAGAACGGCACGGTCGGGGTGTACGAGGGCAAGAAGCGCAGGTGGAGGATCAAGAGCAAGAACAGGGTCACCGCGTTCAGCGCGTTTGACCTCACGGGAGACGGGCGGATGGAGATCTGCGTCGGGTGGTCCAACGGGAAGCTGGAGGTTAGGAACGAGGAAACCGGAGAGGTGGTGTACAAGGACACGTTCAAGTCACCCATCAGCGCGCTGCTCAGGGCGGACTACAGGCAGGATGGCGGCGGCGACGACATGATATGCTGCTCTTTGGAGGGCGAGGTGAGGGGATACAAGACGCAGGGCGCGTTGGGCGGCGCCGGCGCCCTGAAGGACGACGAGTTCATGGATGAGAACGTGAAGGAGGAGACTCTCGTGGAACTCAACCAGAAACGCCAAGATCTTCTCGCGGAGCTGAAAGGGTACGAGCGGAACACCAGAGCTCTGTACAGCGCCGGCGTGGGTGGCGAGACGGAAACGACGGGCACCATCCCGAAGGACACGAAGGTTAACTCGTCGCTGGAGATGAACCCGGAGGAAGGATGCGGCGAGCTGGTGCTCAGCACGAACAACGACACCGTGATCAAGGCGGCGATCTTGTTCTCCGAGGAGATCTTCGAGGAGGAGGCCAGGTTCGTGTACTTTCCGAACCCGCAGCGCGACGCCAAGGTTGCCATCAAGCCCAAGAAGGACTCCGCCGCGGACGTCGCCATCAAGGTTCTGGTATCATCGCGCACTAGCTCGACGTACCACGTGTTCGAGGTTGAGTTTCGTCTGCCCAGGTTCTGCATGTACGTTCCACTCAAGGCGCTGCCGCAAGCTCCGGCATCGTCGGTGCAGGTGCGCATCGCGGAGCGCATAGTGAAAATCGCCAGATGGATCGACGACGCGTTCATGCTGCAGACGTCCCGCGAGGTGGACGATTACTCGGAGGAGTGTGGATGCCACATGGTCTGTCTGAGAGACTCCAAGCCGCTTAGTATTCGAGCCGTCAACGCCGGGGACGAAGGGTGCGACGTGTTGGTGCAGTGCGACGACATGGACACCTGCGGCGAGGTGATTCAGGACATGACCAAGGCGCTGGGCCTGGGCGACGTCGAGTGCACGGCGGATTTCCCTTACGACATGGAGCGACTGCGTGAGACTCTGACGCGGGTAGACGAGCACAACGCGTTGCGGTCCAGACTGGTGACAGACGTGGCGGACGCGAGTATCACGATCAAACACCTCGTCATTCGCGCGGAGGATTCGAGGATCCTCCAGGATTGGAAGACGATGAAGCGAATGTACGGCGAGCTGAGGGACCTGAACCGCGAGCTCATCGTCGAACACCAGAAACGTGTCGAGAATCACGAGGCGCTTCTGGCGGCGCTGCGCGACGTGAACCAAACTATTCAAAAAGCGGGTAAGCTCAGGGCCGGTGGGCCCAAGACCAGGATGGTGGCGGCCTGCCGGCAGGCCATCAAGGTTAACAACGTACACGCGCTGTTCAAGATCATTCAACTCGGCGCGGACCTCGCGGAACAAACCTCGGGGTTCGAGTAAATAGAAATAGAAATACCGTTAGAAGTGTGCACCTTTGTTGTTACATCGTCATAACTAAAACCGCTGCTGCATTTCAACGTCCATCCGGAGTCCAACTCGTCTCTTAACCTCTATGGAGGCCCTATCGGATATGAGGTTCCCGCGCAAGCTCAGCTCGGTTAGGTACGCGTTCGTCTTCTGCCGCTGCATGTCGCCACCCCTCGGATCCAACGCGCTGCAGAGTTCCAGAGCGCCCTCATCACCAATCCCGTTTCTCCTCAGAATCAAGGAGTGCAGCCCGGTATTGTCTCGAAGATCCTCCGCGATGTCCTTCGCGCCGGCGTCCCCTATTCCGTTTGATCCCAAGTCCAAATGCCTGAGGTCCTGGTTCGTCGATAAAGACTCAGCGACCCAGTACGAACCCTCGGCGGTCACGTTATTCCCCGACACGATTAGCCTTCGTAGAATCGTGTTCTCCTTCAAAGCCTTGGCGAGCCACTTGATGCCGCCATCGCCGATGCCGTTATTTCCAAGGTCAAGTTCTTCGACGCCGTCCAGTGCCGTGGCCAAGGCTTTGGCACCGTCGGACCCGATCGAGTTGCACGCCAGGTCGAGCTCGCGAACACACGGAGCATCCTTCGCAGCCTCGTCTCCGAGTGATACCCTCGCAGCACGCACGGCCGCGCTGAGTGCCTCACTCAGACTCTGAGCGCCGACGGCTGATATACCGTTGAAACCCAGAAGAAGCGCCCTCAGGCAGTGCGGCTCGTACCTCGCATCATCCAACAAGCCCGGCGAAACGAAACTCCGTTGGCCGCTCATCAACGGGCTATTAGCGTTCGCCCTGAGTCTGGCAGCCTCAATGATTGCTCCCGCTATCGCCTTCACGCCAGAGTCGCCAATTCCGTTGTGCCTCAAATTCAACTCTTCGAGTGCGTACCCGCGCTGATGCGAAGTGCGCCGGTGCGCCGAGTGGTTCCCGTCGCCCTCGCCTCTCAGCGCTTGCCCGAGGAAGATCTCAGCGACAGCCGCGGCTCCCACCGGACCGATGACGTTGTGAGTGAGATCCAATTTTCTCAGCCTCGGACACCCAACCTCAACGAGCGCACCCGCGAGGGAGCACGCGCCGTCGCTCCCGATGTGATTTCGAGAGAGGTCAAGTTCCTCCAACGCGCAACCGCTCGCCAACTGGGGTATCGAGAGCGACTCGTCCGGAACCTGCATCAGCGCCCCCGCGATCGCCGCTGCAGCCTTCGGGCCTAGGTTATTACCACTGAGATTCAGAGTTTTCAGACAAGGAACCGCGTCACGAAGCGCCCTCGCCAGTGCGCCGGCACCCTCGTCCCCGACGCCCCTGCCCGATCGAAGGCTCAGAGACACGAGGTGTTTCATCCTGCCCGCCAGCGCCTGGAAGTCTGTGAAGCCCAGGCTCGGACCGCCGGAGATCGAGGGACCAACCGCGGACTCGAGTCCGTGCACCGTCTCTGGAGTTGCCCTGCGAATCTCCAGCGACCAAGGCTCCACAGAGTCGACGCTGCCGTGGATCGTGTTCCAGATGCCCCTCGCGAGATGTTCTCTTGGCACCTGAGTGTTGACCCGACCTCTGCCCGGCACGTGATCTCCAACGCCTCCTCCCAGGGTCATAGCTCCGAGGTCGAGCTTCACGTGGACGGTCCCGTCGCCGTGCTTCTTGTTCCCTCGCGTCCCGGACGCCGGGCCTGAGCCGCGTAGTCTGCCCTTCCTCGCCCCGTCGTTCGAGATGTCGAGCGAGAGACTCAGCGCGCCCATCTTGCCAAACACCTGCTCCTCCATCCTGGTGCGCTTCGAAGCGCCGCTTTGAAGGCACGCCAGCCCAAGAGCATCCGAGAGTTCGAGTGTGTCGACGGACCTGCGTGTTGTAGGGTAGATGATCATTGAGGTCGTGGTGAACAAGGAGGGATCTAGCTAGCTAATGGGGAGGCGGACGGGCGGGTTTAAAAACGTACATCGTCTCGTCGTCCGACGCCGACCTCTTGTTGCCGACTGAGGCACTCCATGGAGGCGCCGGAGCCGCGGCGCCCGCCATGGCTCGATTCTCCACCCAAGAGACGGACCGCGAGCTCCCTACTTGAATAGCGGCTCGTCCAGACCCGGAGACGGTGCGACACTACGCCCTGAAAAGTGATGTCCGTTCAGAGCAGACAGGCAGAGCTCGCTCTCGATCAGTGCACGGACCACTCGAGATTCTCGTCCTCCTAGGTTTTGCGTACGTGCCGCCCATTGCCTCGCGCGACGAGTCGCTGTCGTCGCGCGAGTATCGCGGTAGCATTGCTCAGGGGGGAAACAAGGCGAGCTCGGCGTTCGTATTGAACCCGGGTCGTCAGTAGAGGCGCCGAGATGCCTCCCGCGCTGAGGCTGAGGGCGAGCCGTGGAAATGTCTCCTCTGTCGAGACGCGCAACACCAACGGCGGAAACTCCTCCCCGAGGGCGAATGGGGGCAGCCCAAGAACGCGCATAGGCGGAAGCGGAGGCTCGGGCAAATTACTCGTGGATGCGGTGAGTGACGTTTCGCCTCATGTCCCATGGCGCACCCGCCTCACGAGTTACCAATGTGCAACAATCTGCCGAATGTCAACAACGCGTCCTAAACCATCTCCCCACCCACCCGCTCCTTGAATAGCCGTCAAAGTGGAAATCGCTCGTCACGAGGGCATCTTCGGCGTTTGCTATGATCGCAGGGTTCGTCACGATGCTCTCGGCCGGCCATGTCCCGACGATCTTGCTCATCTTCATCATCCAAGGCCTGATGGTTCGAGAGTTGTTCGCGCTGGCCGTCGAGGTGCGAAAGGAGAAGGACGTGCCTTGGTTCCGGCTGCAGCAGTGGTACTTCTACGGAACCGCGGTATTCTTCACCTACGGAAGGTTCCTAAAGCATAAATGGCTCGAATCGTCCATAGCGAAAGATCCGGAACGCCTGGGTGCGTTCGGCCTGTTCATGTTTGCGCACCACTCGTTCATCTCCTACATCGGGTGGATGGTCGGGTTGGTGCTCTTCGTCCTGTCGCTGAGATCCAGGGGTCTGTACCTCTACCAGTTTGGACAATTCGCGTGGACACACATGATCATCGTGACCGTACTCATGCAGAGCTCGTGCTTCGTGGCGAACGTCCTCGAGGGCATGATCTGGTTCGTGTTCCCGGTGTCGATTGTCTTTTTCAACGACGCCGCGGCGTACATGTGCGGCTTTTTCTTCGGCCGAACCCCCCTCATCAAGATATCCCCGAAAAAGACGTGGGAGGGGTTCATCGGGGGGCTCATCGTGACCCTGATAGTCACACCCTTCGCGGCGGCGTGGATGCAACAGTACGAGTGGCTGATTTGCCCGGTCGACGACAAGTCCCCGCTGCGGCTGTTTGGGGGCGCGAGCGGATGCGACGTAGATCCCTTGTTCATCCCGAAGGAGGTTCCAGTCGCGTCAATCGTCGGTGGCTTTGAATCCACGCTCGGCTGGATGGTGCCCCACGGGTGGATCGCGACGGTGGCGAGGGCCTTGTTCGGCCTGGAGACTGTCAGGGCGTCGTGGTTCCAGGTGCACGCCCTCGTGTTTGCCTCGTTTGCGGGCATCATCGCGCCGTTCGGAGGCTTCTTCGCGTCGGGATTCAAGAGGGCGTTCAAGATCAAGGACTTCAGCGACACCATTCCTGGACACGGTGGGATCACCGACCGGATGGATTGTCAGATGGTCATGGCTCTTTTCTCGCACCTGTACATCACGAACTTCATCCGGCAGCCAGGTTTGATGACAGTAGGACAGCTCCTCTTGAAGATTGAGTTCCTGACAAACGAAAACTTGCTGAGGCTGTACAAGGCTGTCGGGAAGGTGATCGTCACGAGAGGCCTGAAGCTTCCATGAACGGAACGTGGCAAACCATTCTTTCTAGTCATCGGCGCAAAACGTCGGTTGTATCAACACTACAGAATACTCTTCCACTCTCACGCTGCAGATCCGAAGCTCGTGTTTCTCGCATCGGATCCACTCAATAGCGGGATGCCCTCCGCTCTGAGCTTTCGAATCACCCTTGATTCCAGCGCTCTGGCCCGGCTCTTGCCTCCATCCTCTCTGGGTACCGTGATAAACGTGCATTCGACGTCACTTGACCCCTCCCTCGCCGCGTTTGCTCTGTGTGACGCGAGCCTGCCCGACAGATCATCACTTTCCCCACAGTACGCCCAGCCGTCGCCGCGCCTGAGAACATAAACGCACGACCACGCCCTTGCTGCGGGTGGAGGCACATCCTGTGCATGTACGATACCAGCCTCTGGGACGGTACCGAGTTCGAGAGAGCCGACAGAGACAAGGAGCTCACGAAGCGACTCGAGCGGGGGCGCAGCCGCGAGGGCAGCCGCGGTGGGCGATGCCTCCTCCTCAGCCGCCGGCGCTGTCTTGCCGACAACGACGGTTTCAGGGATCTGCGCGAGCAGCTCCTGGCTCCGATGCACCACCTCATCGGACACTCCCATGTCCGTTGCAGTCTGCAGAGCAAGGCTCTCCCTGCATTCGCCGGGAATCATCCTGAGCGTTGGCCTCAGCCTTCCGTCGTTGTCCTCCCGCGTTTCCATCATCATTCTCTTGGCGAACGGTGAGAGGTTCAGGCCGAGATCGAGCACGCCGTGCAAGTGCGTGGCGAAAATCCCCCGCGCGCCGGACCGGTCGAGCTCTTCCACCACGGCACCGCCCATAGCTGTTCCGTGCCTCGCTTCTGTGCCACGGCCGAGTTCGTCGATGAAAACGGCGGATTTAGCGGTTACCACGTCCAACATCTGTCCAACTTCTGCCATCTCAACCGCGTAGGAGCTGAGACCCTCCGCAGGAGAATCTGTGGAAGACATCCTGACGATGAGGGAGTCGAAGAAGGGTACACTCGCGCTCGTCACCGGACAGTGTAACCCGCATGATGCGAGAAGAGCAGCCGCCGCGGTGGCTCGGAGAATCGTGCTCTTCCCCGCCATGTTTGGCCCGGTCAAGAGGCTGACACCGTCCAGCGACACGTCGTTCACCACCGCGTCATCTCGATCCATCCAGAAGGGAACAAGGCCCTCCAAGAGCCATGGAGTTGACGCATCGTTCGCAGGAAGGAGCTCAGCGGGTCGCCACCCGCGGCTCACCGCGTGCCTAGCGTGCAGAGACGCCGCGGTGGCCACAGCGGAGAACGTAGCGGCAGAAACCAAATCGGCGACGGACGTCTCGAGGTCAGCCGCGAGAGTGCGCAACGCCCCAGCAACCTCCTTGCCAGCCTCGAAGGATGCCACGCGATACCTATTGAGAGCATCCTCCACTGCAGGGGTGGTCCACCGATCGCCAATCTGTTTGCCGTACCGATCCACCGGGTGTTTCAGGTCAGTGGATCCCTCGGCTTGAACCCGCTTGGCGACGGCGGCGGGGAGATGTCGAAGCCAGAGCGCGTTGTTTCTTTGGTCGTGCTCCAGGTGGCAACGGTTCACCTTTCGTGTCTGTCGTTCCGCATTGGCAGTCTCGATCAGTGGCACGAGGTCGCGACCGATAGCATCGGCGAGTTCACGCGCCGCAGCTTCGCAGGCGTCCAACGCGGACTCCACCCTGTCTCGACGCACGCGGCCACGCCACGGTTCGTTGACTCGGAGAAACTGTCGGGGCACGTGGTCCACCCGCGGCGGCGCGTCAAGGCCGAGCGCGAGTGCCTCCAGGTCAGCCGCAGTTTCACCATCCACCTCGTCGTACCCATCGTCGTCCACGTCGGCGTCAGAGTCGATCGAGGTCGCCACCTGCGCGCGAGGCTTCCAGTCTCCCTTGTCGAGAACCTCCTCCGCGACAACCGCTCCAATGATCTCCTCGGCTTCCCGGCACGCTTTCACCAGACCTTCCTTCGTCACGTTCCTGCCAGCCTTCAGAGCTGTCGGGTTCAACAGGAGCTCACCCGCACGTCGCACGGCATGTGCATCGTGTTCCAGCGTCCTTCGAACCGCGCTCGCCATCGCGGAGATTTCAGAGAAGAACACGTGCGTCGCCTCCTTCTTCCACAGAAGCTTTGCAATTTTCTGCGGCGGGACAACCTCCAGCCTCGGCACGCCCCCGTCCGACGGAGACAGCCCCGTGGACATGAGCACACACGCCTCCGAGATTGCCGCGGCGGTATCCCGCGGCGGAGGGTGCAGCAGGAGCTCCTGAAGGTACGCACGGCACGCGGCGGGTGCGCCCGAGCTGGCAGGAAGCGCGTGCGACAGAAGTGGAGGCACGGACCTCGTCGGCAGCACACCGAGTTGCTGCGCGGTGGCGAGCGTGAGGGGGAACGGCCTCGGCCTTTTCGACGTCGCCGCTTCCCTTCCACCGTTAATGCCGACGAATTCGAACGATTGGTCCACGTTCATGCCGTACTCTCGCCTGACTAGGTCCAACAGACCACGAACCGGATCCATGCCTTCATACCTCTGCTTGCCGTAGTCTCCGTCGTTGGTTCCAGCCGCGAGGATGTTTCCAACTTCGAGCCTGAGCCTGCGCGTCTGACCAGCCACGCCCGTACTCCTTCCGGCATGGCCCGCGTCCATCGAGGTGTGCACGTAGAGCGGGGGCGCGAGTCCACCGGCTGCAAGTTTCGCCGCCGCGCTCTCCGATGTGAGACCCTCCGTCACCGTGACCCGCCTCAGGTCGGGCTCAACGGCGATGAGTGTGTATCCAACCGCCGTGGATGCGACGCCGACGACGGGCGGAGGAGCGGCACCGTCGAATTCGATGTCGTCGCCGTTATCCGCCGCTCCTACCACGTACTGCGGCGAGGCGGGCGTGACAATCGCGGCCACGTATCGCTCCTTCGGCGGCGCCCTCGAGCCGTATCTGTGCATGACGGGAACCTCCTCGCACACCACCGCG
>Ga0257106_1000260_pt1 | contig 33004 bp, 20 predicted proteins | sample LP_taG_3_FD_190177 | JGI IMG/M metagenome (GOLD analysis project Ga0257106, IMG submission 190177) | Marine microbial communities from Northeast Subartic Pacific Ocean, Canada - LP_J_2011_P26_10m | ecosystem: Environmental > Aquatic > Marine > Oceanic | place: Canada: Northeast Subartic Pacific...
AGAGGACCTCGCCGCGGCGGTGGCTGCGGCGGAGAGGGAGAGGGACGAGTCTGTGCGTCTGAAGGTTCGCGACGCCATCCTCGCCGCTGGATCTCGGGGACCCTTACCCGGGCTGCTGGGAACGCGTAACTACACTCGCGCAGCGCTGGACGTGCTCGCCGCAGCTCGCTCCGACCTCATGATGCGTCAGGTTGGTCTGCTGGTCATCGAGGCGGCTCTTGAGGCTCTATTTCCGGAGCTCGTCGCAGTGGAGGAGCGCGCCGGCGACGACAAGCGCGAGGCGGATGGCGTCACCGCGGCGACGGCGTGAGTGCCTAGCTAGTGCAATTCCAACACCTGTCGTCACAAAATTGTCGTGAGTCAGTGTTACCTTCGTTTCGTAAAAGTATTCCATCCCACTCCCGTGACAGCCCCGGGGTTTTTTTTCACGAAAAGTGGTCTTTTTGAGCTCATGATCCTGCAAAGTTGGGGGCATCGAAGAATCGTAACGCTGTCCCTTGCCCTTTTCTGGAGAACAAATACGGTGAAGTCGAGCCAAATAATTCCCATGATTCGTCAGATCGGGTCATCTACCAATGATATTCCAGCCACGCTTAAAGCAGGATCAGATTGGGTTCGGCACTTGGTATCGGGGGAGTCTATTTCAACAGCCTATCAAAAAGCAATAGAAACCGCCACGCTGGCATCGGGCGATTGAGAGCCACCGGTGGTCTTTTTTTTTCACAACGTTTGAAGTGCCTCGCCAATGGTCGCCACAACTTCCGCCGGCAGCGACCAGCGACCACCTTCACCCCTTCTAAACCCTCGAACATGAAGACTTTCTGTGAAGTGTGCACCACTAACCCCGCCGCACTCGTGTGCTGCGCGGACGACGCGGTGATGTGCGGCTCCTGCGACGAGAGGTGAGCGCGCGAAAAAAACAACCAGCCCTAAACAAACCGTCGTTCGGAAAAATGAGGGGGTGCCGTGCTACCGGATACGGCGCCGTCGGGTCGCGACGACGTTTCGGCGCCGTATCCGGCGCGCCAAAACGTCCAACAGTCTCCCCGACGTTATGATCCACCCGAAACTGACGCATCTTTCCCATCTCCTCCCTCTCCCTTCGCAGCATTCACTCCGCCAACCCCGTCGTTCAGAAGCACGAGCGCGTTGCCTTCAAGTCCACCGCGGCCAAGCCCAACTGCGACATCTGCCAGGTGCGTACCCCGAAATTCAGATATCCAACGAGCGCGACTGGACGACGGAATTACACGCAGCTCTGGACGCGCGGACCGCCCAGACCTCGCGTGTCTCGACCCGCGCGTCGCTCGAATTCGCCGGGACTCCGTCGGCGTTCACCAAACGGCAAAACACTCGCTTTACTCAAGCTTCAGGAGCAGAAAATTGACCTCACTCGCCCTCTCTTCAACATTGCAGGTGAACCCCGTGTACGTCGTCTGCCACGAGGACCGCGCGTTCCTGTGCCGCTCCTGCGACATCTCCATTCACTCCGCCAACGCTCACGTCGCCAAGCACCAGCGTTTCCTGATGACTGGCGTCTCCCTGGAGCTGGAGGCTGTCGGCGCCGCCGCGAAGGAGGGTGAGGTTGCGGAGACTCCCGTGGTCGCTCAGGCCCCCACGGCGAAGAAGGCGAAAGGCATCAAGCGCAAGATGGAGCATCAGTTCCAGGCACCGTCTGCGAGCTCTGAAGACGGTCTTGTTCCCAGCATGGGCGGTGCCGAGGCGGCTGCCGACCCCATGGCGAGCGAGGAGGAGTTCAACTCTTTTGTGCAGGACTTCCTGGGGAACACCAAGGAGGGCAAGGATGGCAACATGGCGGACTTCCTCGACAACTTCTTCGACGACATTCCCGCCGTCGGGAACGACTTCGGTGTCGTACCCGTCATGTAAACAATGCAGGATATCAGGGGCTGGGGTTTTACGAATAGCGCGCGCAACAGGGGGGGTATGCAGCAGCGAGGTCATGCGAGCTCGCAAACAAAATGTGACAACAGATTTCGAAAGGGGAGTTCTCTTCCCGAAATGTTTTTGACAAAATCCATCAAGGAATAAATTCACGTCCACGCATCGCACTACCGCCCGAATGATTTTCCGTCGCCCCCACGTTGCGTGAAGTGCTTCGTCGCTTGGATCCTATCCTCCATTGCGCCTCCCGCAAAAGCACTTCGCTGCGCGTCCTCGAGAAATGCGGCAGGCTTTGAGTGGTGTTGACCTGGGGCACCGGCCGCCAGCTCTCCGAGGCTCTTTTCTCCATCTGCCGAGCTCTTCTTGAGTCGTTTCCATCTCGCCTCGTCGTGTACTTCGGCATCGTCCATCATCGCACGGAGTCGCGCCGCCTTCTCCTCCTCTGTGAGTTTTCCTGTGCGGTGCCCGACAGAGTTCTTCCCGCCAGTCTTTGCCCACGCTTCCTCCTTTGCCTTGCGCGCCGATTCTTCTGCAGCTGCTCGCTCGTCTTTAGTGGATTCGCGCCAATCACTTCGGCGTTCACGACGGACGGCGGCGGCTTGTTCTGCACGCTGGTTGGCGTAGGTGAGACCATATCCTTTCGAGCCATCCTGGGCGCTCGCATCGTCTCTGACCCCCCTCGCTCTGTGATCTCTGTCACGATCTCTGCCCCCGCTGCGGCTTCGACTGCGACCGCGCTTATGAGAGTAACCTCGGTCATCGCGATAGTCGCGTCCATCCCTGTCATCATCACGGATTCTGCGTTCCCTCGACCTCGACCTCGACCGGCTGCGTCCTCTACTGTTGCGGACAGGGCTTCCAGACGAAGACGACGAGGAGTCATCATCGCTCTTTGAGCGCCTCGATCTTTTCCCCTCATTTTGTTTGGCCGCCGCGTATCCCTGCTCACCCAAAACCTTTCTTCTGATTTCGTCCCGGATGGCCTCCTTCTTGGCCTTCTTGGCCTCCTTCTTGGCCTCCTTCTTTGCTCGTTTTTTATCCTTCTTCTTTCGTCGGTGCTCCTCGACTTCTCTCCGTATCTGGGCCATCTTTACCGGGTTCTCCGTCACATGCTTGCGAGCATCCTGTTCTTGCATCCGCATCATAAGCAACGGGTCCGCGTTGAGCTTATTCCATGTCTCATTGCGCGCCGCCGGTCCATCTGCGAGCAAGGCACCGCCTGCGGAGGCAGCTTTCTTCAACTGGTCCTCCTCCTTCGGAGGCACATACTTCTTCTCCCCGAGCAAATAAGCCTCTTCCTCGCGAGACTTCTCCGCCGCATTCATCAGGGGCCCACCCTTGTACATGAACTCGAGCCTCTCAACTTTGTCTATGTGACCGGCCTCCGCCGCTTGCATCTGCAGTTCCTGCAGCTTCCGCTCCTCGGCGATTTCCTTCCGCATTTCTTCCATCCGCCGCTCCTCGTGAGCCTTCTCCTGCTCGCGCTTCCACACCTCTGCCTGCATCGGGATGCCACCGGTATGCCATGATTTCTTGTTCAAAAAAGCTGCGAGGGTAAGGATATAGGAAGACGAATTAGAACGTGTCAGTTCGCGGTTTGTCAGCGGAAGGCGACGACCAACCCTAAAAATGAGGAAGATCGGCGCGAGAAGATCCCGCAACCCTGTGTCGTACTCACCGAGACCGCCTCCCATCTTGGCTCAAAATATCACCCGCGCCTCCCTATTCTCTCTATCTGGGTCAACAATGAAATGTCGGCCCTTCAGCCCCCGTCCCGGGCCGCCTCGCGTTATGCGTGCTCCTCAGAAGAATTACTCGAGCTTGACTGATGACTGACAGAGCGATAGGAGCGGAGCTGACGAAAAGATTTCCCGCAAAGCGACGGGCCACACCGAGACTGCCGCCTTGGCACTGACTTTCCGGTCGACACGTCTACACGAGCGAACGGGAAGCAAGTCAAGGCGTGGTGTATAATGGTAGCCACTCGAAAGACTAAAGTCTCGCCTGAACCCGTGTCAGCGACGGAGAGCGCAGATGCGGACAACAGCCAGGAGACGCTTGACAACACAAAGGGGCTCTCGCGGCTTCGGTCGGGGAGCACGACGGACATCGAAAACGTCAGGGTGTGGCCCTTGTGCTTCGCGATAGCAATCGAAAAGAGCCGTAGAATTCGACCGGGCATCATGGTCGCATCGTCCAGCCTTCTCGCAGGCGTTTCATACCACCTGCATGAGTCAGACTCGGAGTTGCTGGTGCGTTTTCGTTCTCACACCTTATGTTCTCACACCTTCGACCTTTCTCGTGCGAGCCTCCAGCTGACGCCCTTCTTTCTTTCCATCGCAGCCGACCGCATTGATTTTATCCCCATTGACGGTTTTTATCCTCGTCGAGACCGCCACCCTGTGCGCCGCGTTTTTCATCCTTCTGCCCGGCACGATTGCTCAGGCATACCGTGAAGACAAGACGACCGCTTTCTTGGTGGAGGATAGTGCAGTGCTCTCAGCGCTGCCAACCGCGGTGGCGAGATTCGCGGTGGGTTCGGGCATCGCCTGGCAACGGGTAGCACTTGCGGTGGTGAGGGATGGCGCGCTGTTCATGACGCTTTACCTGCTGTGCGTGGCGCTTTTGGTCGGGGGCGAGGATGATGTTGACCTCGAGCCGCTCGGCGACGAGAGCATGTCTGACAGTGGGGAGAGCGCGTTCCGCCGGGTTGGCTGGCAAGAAATGGAGGGGGGGATATCTGTCCACTCTTATAGTACACACGCGAATTCTGACGACGTCGCAGCGAACTACGAATGAATTTAGCTTTAGCAACCTAGAGGCGCAATATCATAAGAGTACAGCAAACCTTCGGCTCCCTGGAGAGCTGGGCCCCAGAACTGCACCTTGATGCGGTCGTGCGAAACTCGTACGGAAGCGAACCCAGCGCCGTCATGCTCAAACCGGGTAGACGACGTCCCAAAGCCACGACCAGTCTTGGATCCCGCACCGGACGTGAAATGGTGCAGTCTTCGCTCCACGGAGGTGGTCACTCCGCTGCAGTTGACAGGCACGGTTTTATCAACAGGCGTGTGCTGCAAGTCATGATCATGCCCGTTAAAGTACGCAGCGGCGCCACCCTGCATGATTATGTCTTCTAATGCGGTGCGGACATCCTCGACGTCTCCCCAGAATCCGTTGCTTTGCATTGGGTGATGTCCAAAAACCAGCTTCCACCGTGCGTCTGAATCTTGGAGTGTCGACTTGAGTTTATCTTTTCCAGCGTCAGCGTCCTGCTGCCCCAGACCGCCCGGTATATTTATCAGATCAGAACGGTTTTGTGAATAATAGTAGCTCACATGCGGGTTTGTGTCCACGAAATACATGTGGACGTCAGCCACAGGTCGGTGCTCGAAGTTCCGCCCAGCGTACCACCTCCAGTCGCGACGGCGCAGCGACGGGTCCAGCTGGAAGCTCGGTGACCGGCTACTATCTGCCGCAGCTGGGCACTCCTTACGTGGTCGATGCTCTTGCTCTTCGTCGTACCCACAATCACCGTAATCGTGATTGCCCAGCACCGCGTGCCAGGGCACTTGCAAACTTTGGTGATTGTAAACATCCGTGAACGACTGCTTAAACTCCGGGTCATCAAGCGAATTGAGACCGCCTTCGTAAAAGTTGTCTCCGACCGAGACGACGAATGCAGGCTTTGAAACCGCGGCACACCTTCCCATTGCTTCGGCTACGGCAGTTTGATTGTGCTCGCCTCGACGCCCCCAATCGCCGACCACCAAAAACGAGAGATAGTCTTCAGGGTCACTCGCGGCGTCTGCGTATACTCCAGAAACCTCCGCCGCGCCCGCCCCTCCACCGCTCTCCCCGACGGAGACGGAGACGCCGATGCCGATGCCGACAGCGAGGCAAGAGCACGCAGCAATGACTATGATGGCGACGCGAAACCATATCTGACGACGCGTCAGGGGCTCGTATATGCCATGGCGCTTGTGAGCGGGGTTCGTTCCGTCGTCGCTCCGGATGCCGCCGCCCAGCACCAACGCTTTTTGCCCGAGCTCCAACTCAACCTGCTCAGAGGAAGACATGGCTCATCCCACGAGTGCGCGAAAGGCGAGATCTACTCGGCAGATCTCTTCTGATTGAGTCCGTGACAGCCGGGACGGTCACGCTTAACGATTTCGTCTCGTGAGCGTGGCAGGGACCAGTGATGTCGTCAAATTTAGCAGGCGACTCTTCAGCCAGGCCACCTCGCAGTTCAGTTCTGTTCGTTGGAATTTTGGTTTTGGCGTCACACCCGGCAGGAGCGTGGAGAGGTGTGGGCATAATATCCGAGTACTGGATGATGGGTACGCATTAAGTGACGACGACGGAGAGCATGTTCAGCTGGGGCGATGTGCCGGTTGAAGGTAGGGAGGAGAATGAAGGCGCGTTTCCACAGCCAAAGCGCCAGGGGACGCTAACATCGCGAGGGCAAGCCTTTGAGGCCCAGGTCGGCGACGACGATCGTACCGTTGCCCCTCGGAGGGTTCTTGAGGAAGCCCGTGCCATTTTGACTGAGCACAACAGCAACGATGACGATATGCTTCCCCCCGTCGGCAGATTCGAGTGGGTGGACCCCGAAGATGCACTTAAACGTACTCAAGCTGAAGGCACCGGACGTGTTCTCTCCGCCTGGGGTGTCCCACCTCTACAGCCCACTGAAGCAGACAGGAGGAAACAGAGAATGTATGAGAGAGTGCATCGCACACAATTTCGCAAGAGAAATGCAGCACACTTTTTTGGTAACCCAGATGAGATCGACGAGCTAGTGCTGGATATTGACAAGGCGGACCTCGATCCGGTTGCCTCGACAGAACTGAATAGCGAGAGCAATACGACAACAGAGGCGGTAGCAGGTAGAGATATTCCGGGTCATACGATGGGCGACAATGTATCAGACGCGAGACAACACCTCAGTGCTTCCACCGGCAACTATCTGAACATGGTACTCGGGCAAGACCGCGTGACAGCTGCATCCATCGCTGCGGCTGGAAAGCAAAGCGCCGAGGCTGTCGCGGCACAAATGAAGCTCGACACTATCCCTGCCCACCTCCGACAGTTTATCATTCCTCAGCTCCTTGAGCTTCCAGAAGGCTCTCAGGTGGTCAAAATATCTGGAGGAAGAGAGCACGCCATGGTGCTCTTAAAAACAAGCAATCATCTCGAACGCATCTTACCTCACCATAAAGAAAATCAAGGGCGCGTGTTGATGATGGGGTCCGGAGAGCATGGACAATTAGGCCTTGGAGATCAGAGGCCGCAAACAATTCCTGTGGTACTCGCAACTTTGGGAGAACACACTGGCTGGAGTGGGGGTGGCCTCCGGGTACGCATGGGAGGCGATAGGATCGGTGGCCACAGTTCGAAAGTGCGCCGTGCTGTCGACGTTGCGGCGGGAGCAAAATATTCGTTGGCAGTCTCGGAAGATGGGGAGGTTGCTGCCTTTGGGACAGATACCAACGGCTGCACGGGGCAGGGTCAAAATGGTCTGAGCAAAATTCACAGGCTGCCGCGCTGGATGTATTGGATTTCCACCGATACGACCCGTATTCTTGCGTGTGCCTCAGGAGAAAGTCATACTTTGCTGCTGTCTGCAAGCTGGCACGTGTTCACCACCGGCGATGGTGCGCATGGGAAGCTTGGCCATGGAAACACACGTTCATTCTCTACGCCACGGCGCGTAGAATCGCTCATGGGACTCAAGATCTCTTCGATCTCCGCGGGACATAATCACTCGCTGTTCATAACGGATTCAGGACTGCTGTACGGCTGCGGGGCGAACTCCCATGGTCAACTCGGAAGTGGGGATTGCGACGACAGGATGTTACCGGTGCGAATGCATCACACCGATTTCATCGGAGACGCAGTATACAGCCACGAGGAGGAGCCTGAGCGGCGGACGCTTGAGCTACAGGAACGTATCCTTGGACCGCTTCCTGGTGTCAAAGGCCAGTTCCTGTCCAACTTGGAGATTGAGAGGCCTTTTGCTCAGCCCACAGAACAACAGCTACAAGCTGCGGTCAAAGCACGAGAGGCAAAACTTGGAATTCAGCAGCAGCAGACAGATGAAGAAATTAGGCTAAAGTTAGGCATTGCCGCTTCCAAGCCAAACACCTCCAGAGTAATTCAAGCATGCGGTGGACGAGCACACACTGTGATTTTAACACAGCTTGGTCGGGTGTACGTCTGTGGACAATCAAATCGGGGTCAGCTTGGTCTGGGAAATCAAAAGTCTCTTCACAATCCAACACTGGTTCAGACCATGGTGAACCTCGCATGTGTGCAGATTGCAGCTGGAGATGATCACAGTGTCTTGCTGACCTCTTTGGGGCACGCTTACGTGTGCGGTAGGAATGACACTGCCCAGCTCGGCGACGGTACCCTGGACGACAGCTTGGTTCCCAAGCCAATGCAGCCTGTCATTACGAAAGAACTCATGCGAGACAAATCAAAGTATGAGATTCTGTCCCTTCAGCACCATCCAATGTTTGGCGTTCTGATCGAGCAGGTGTTCGCTGCAGGATCATCCACCTTTGCGGTCGTTTCAGGAGGTGAAAATGTTTACGTTTGTGGTAGTGGGGCTTACGGGCATCCCCAAGATCGGAACCCAACTGGATTTGCTGAAATGCTCCGGCTGACATTGGACGATAAGGAACAGAAGAAAGCCTTGGTGATGGCTTCAACTGTTCGAATGCTTCGCCCTGACGAGCAGGGTTTCAATGATTTGGTACGGCAGATGGTGCTCTACTCTCGATATAATGAAAAGTGCCTGGCCCATATCATGAAGGTGATGATGGAGGAAGTTCTGCAGAAACCCACGTTTGTTGTACTATACGGCTCCATCTTGGAGGAGTGTAGGAGTTCGTGTCTGGATTGTACTGCACTTGCCTTCCGAAGGGTAATCCTTCTTGCGATCGAGGACGCTGGAGTCAAACTTCTGCATGCACAAAATGAGACTCTAAATAAGCGGTTGCTGCACAAAATGGGTTGGGCCAAGTATCAGCAAGAACAGAGGGACGGCGCAGGAGGCACTGGTGGGTCTAAACAGATGACATACTATGATATGATCAACGATAAAGACAGCTACATGGACTTCAAAAGATTTCGTGATGACTGTAAAGCTATGCAGGGTTTGGTGCGAGAATTGTTCGAGGTGCATGGAATTTTGCTGGAAGATGACATGAGAGATATAGCCGCGGGCTTTCCTGGCAGTCAGCATAGCATCGGCATCATCGACAGTGAAGAGGCTAGAAAGAAATCGACTTTTTTTGCAAGTTTATCGCGCTGGAAAAGTCCTGGGGAGCGTGCAGCAGAGGAGGCGACGCGTGCACACAATCCGGCGGAAATCCTGAGGGGAGGAAATGTTACCAGACGCGGAAGTGACTCGAATGCAGATGTTGTTCGTCAGAAGGGGTTGTCGACATGTCTACCGATACCCAGTCGCGCGATCGACGAAGCTGCATGGGAATTTTCAGAATCCGTAGGATGGGAGCAGTACAAGCTTTCAGAAGACATTAGGCCAGAAGAAGGCGCAGGATGGGGAAAATTCATCGAAGAGCAACGGAAGCAGGCAAAATATGTGTCTCCAGTGGTCATCCCAGGAGAAGACGTAGACGAAGCAGAGCTAGCAGAGAAGGAGAAAGATCTTGATGATCAAGAGCGGCGCCAGCTGCAGCGCCTGCGTGCACTTGATAGAAGAAAAAAACTTGTCGGCTTGGATGGGAAACGCATCGTGGAGAGCACGCTGGCGCCCTCATTTCACAGGGCAAATACTGTGATGACTACCGCCAGGTCCGAAATCGAGACAATCATGGCACGTAAGCTTGGTTCGACATCAAACACGAATCTTGAAGATGATTCAGGTGGCAATGAAAGCCGTATAGCATTCAGAAAGTTGAAGCTGCAAAATAAGCTTGCCAGCATGGCGTCATCAGGTGAAAGTGTTCATACCATCGAGGAGTACAGGCACCACGCGGAAACGAATCCAGCGTTTGGATATTTCACTCAAGATGAAATTGATGCGGCACCTCCTGAGGTGCAGGAAGAGCGCGCGAGGAGATCATTCCAATTTGCGCAAAAGATACCCGACGACAAAACATTTGAGCTGTTTGATGACTAAGCATAGGCAAGAAGCATCCCAATCTGTTAATAGAATCTAGATAACAATGCGCGATTTCTCACACGCCGACATACAAGGTCGATAACATCAAGAGCGAGCCGAACACGATGCCTTTCAGCAGCTGCCCATCATGTTTGCATTTCCTCCCCTCGGGAAACAGCTCTATGATGCACACGGCGGTCATCATGCCGCCTGTCCCGGCAAGCATATAGTGCAGCAGCGTGGGCGTCAGGTAAGGCTTGATGAAAAGAAGTGCGAGCAATGCCCCAACGGGCTCTGATAAACCCGATGCAGTGGCCAGCATCAGTGCATACCGACGGCTCCCTGTTGCCGCATAGACCGGAGCGGCGACTATGATACCCTCCGGGATGTTGTGAACGCCGATCGCAGCCGCCATGACTGGACCGATTCCGGTGAATGAAGAGAATGCTACAGCGAAACCTTCCGGGAGATTATGAAGTGTCATCGTTATGGCCATTAGGATTCCAAGTCGCATGAGTCGCGCCTTTGACATTGTGGTGGAGCCGTCGTCCCCACTGTAGCCTTGTTTCTCAACCTTTTCCTCCAGTGCCTCTGTCTTGGGCAGAAGGGGCTCTAGAATCATGTAAACAACTGCGCCAATACACATGGATATTGTCACTCCGACGAAGCCGTTCTGCATCAAATTTTTAATGTACAGCTCAACAAGGCTTAGCGTGGCCATGACGCCAATCGCAGTTCCCAGCAAGAAAGCGAGCAACTTCTGGTCAGGCTTCTTCATCACCGCTATGACGCCACCCACACTTGTGGCGAGGCCCGCCAGCAGGGAAAGAAACAGCGCGTACTGATCATCGCCGTCAAACATGATGAGGTTGTGCGCGATCAGCGCGATAACCGCCGCGGACAGGGAACCGCAAACGAAGTAAGCCGCCTTCAGGCCCTTTTTGCCCACTGGGAGATCTGAGCGCACGCGTCTCTTCCCCGACCGCGATGGAGCAGAAGAACGTTCTCGTGTCGATGTCGACCGTCTCATAAACGAGCCATTTGCATAAAACTGCGCCTTTTGCACCGTGAGAGTGTTGCAGCCGGAGTCGCTGCTGCTCTCAGTGCAGGGCCGCAGCAAAATAAATGTACTGTCGACCCCGTCGAAGATCGAAAACTGAGGGAAAAATAAAAAACAACGGTCAGCTCTTCAGTCCTTCTAGCACCGTTGACCGCACGCAGAACCCTCTGGACTGATGATGAATCATCGTTCCCGAGCGGCCGCGGGTCCTCGTGTGCCTGACAAGAGCAAGGCGGGGTCAGAGTCTAAATCAAAGACTCCAGACCTTGCCGAGTTTTTGGAAATGCGCGATTGGTCCGGAGCCATCACGCTGCTTGAGTACAAGCGTCAGGCGGACTCGCACGATATCAGCAACCTGGAATGGTTGGCTTACTGCTACTTCCACGCCGGCGATCCTGGGAAGTCGCTCGAAACGTATAGGGAGTCATTGCGCCTGGAGAGCGACCCTGACCCGACGTTTCACACCCTCTGCGCCGCGTGCCTTTTTTACCTGGGCCGCTACCAAGAGGCGGAGGAGGAGGCGCTACGCGGCCCGAATACCAAGCTGCAGACTCGTGTTTTGTTCCATTGCGCGCACAAACTTGGCGACGAGAACAAGCTAATGACATATCATCAGCAGTTGAGCGACAGTATCGAGGACCAGCTCTCGCTCGCATCCATCCACTACCTTCGAACGCACTACCAGGAGGCCACGGACATCTACAAGCGCCTACTGCTGGAGAACCGCGACAACCTGGCGCTGAACGTATACGTGGCCCTGTGTTACAATAAACTCGACTACTACGATGTGAGTCTGGAGATACTCGGCGCGTACATGCAGCGACATCCGGACAGTGCGCTTGCAGTCAACCTGAAGGCGTGCAACCAGTTTAAGCTTTTCAACGGCAAGGCGGCGGAGGTAGAGCTCAGGAAGCTACAAAAGAACGCAGGTCACAGTGATGCGTTCACAGACAACGACCTCATCAGGCATAATTTGGTCGTCTTTCGAGGTGGGCAGAATGCCTTGCAGGTTTTACCGCCTCTCGCTGGTGTCCCCCCTGAGGCGCGTCTCAACCTCGTAGTTCATCACCTGCGCGGTGGAGAGCCTTTTGAAGCGTTGAAGCTCGTCAAGGATCTAGAACCCACCACGCCTCAGGAGTACGTACTGAAAGGCGTGACGCATGCTATGATCGGACAGTATATGGATCAGGTGGATGTGGAGGAGCATCTGAAGCTCGCGCAGCAGTGCTTTCAGATAGTTGGATCGAGTGCCAGCGAGTGTGATACAATCCCGGGAAGGCAGTGTCTGGCGAGCTGTTTCTACTTACTCAGACAGTTTGAAGACGTACTCGTCTACTTAAAGTCGATCGCGGAATTCTTAAAGGATGACGACAACTTCAACTGGAACTACGGTATCGCCACAGCGGCGAGTGGCGATTACAAAACTGGAGAGGAGGCCCTTATGTCCATACAGAATGAAAGATTTCGCCAGGAGTATGCGTTCATAGCGTGGCTAGCTCGGTGCCACATCATGAACGGCAAAGCTCGCCTGGCATGGGAGCTTTACTCGCGGATGGATACGAACGACGAATCGTTTGCTCTTTTGCAGCTCATTGCCAATGACTGCTACAAAGTTGGAGCTTTTGTTTACGCAACGATGGCCTTCGACGTACTGGAGCGTTTGGACCCAAATCCAGACTTTTGGGAGGGAAAACGAGGCGCAGCGATCGGGGCCTTCCAAATGATTGTCGCGGGTCACGAACCAAAAGAAAGTCTTGGGGGGATTCTCGACATGCTGCGCAATACGTCGAGTCCACAGGTTGAGTACATCATTCGCACGCTGACTATTTGGGCTAGGGAGAATCGTGTTCCTGTGCATTGAATTGAGTAATTTTTTATACAAGCTTACAAATGCAAGTACCTCCACTGTCTTGCCTCAAAAAAGAATTATGCGGACCCGTGGCGGCCACGAACGTTCAGCCCAGACATATCGCTTGGCTTCACCCCTCGTCCCCCCAAGCCACTGCTCTGCTGCTGCATCACTGTGGTGGTGCCTTCCGAGTTTTGCTGTTGCTGCCCGGGCTCAGGTGCGCCAACAGTAGCACCTGGAGAGTCAGTGTACTTGTGGTACAGAAGATTCGCTACACATCGGTCCACGACGCCGGTTGACTTATCGGAGGAGGGTTGCGCCGCCTGAGCATGTCCACTACCATCAATAAATCGACCGCCGCGGTTGCGAGCCGATAGCGCGAGGCGATACAAACTCTCCTTGATGTTCCTCGATGTTGGCTTGTCGAGTTTACCAACAATCGCCTGTAGCTCCACGAGTCCAACCTCCTCCTCGGTCGTCATCTGATTCACTGCGTACTGAGGCACTTGAATCTGCGCTCCTGCAACGCGACCGCCGCTGCCCATCCCACCTGCGGAGATCACGGTGGAAACAGAGCTCGAGCCAGAATACATCTGTGCCGCCGCCGGATTCTGCGGCTGCATCATCATATCGGATGCATTCATTTGATGACTGTACAACGGTTGCCCTTGCATGGGTTGCATCAATTGCATGCCGTAGTTGCCGAGACCCATGGAAACCATCTGATTCGGTGCCATTGCACCTGGAGAGGGCATACCGACAGGCTGCTCCCCAGCACGTTCATTCCCTTTGCTCGCCTTGCGCTTTTCGTCAACCTTTTTGGAAGAGCTGGGACGTTTACCCTTGCCAGTGTCATCGTTGACACCTGCATCGGGAACCTTCCTGACACCTTGTCCCTGCTGCTGATGGGGCTGTTGAAGCGAGCCAGTCGAGGGCACGTGCACCATCTGGGAGTATTGGTACGCCTGCTGCAACATCATCCCGTTCTGCTGCATCTGCTGGCCTTGGATATGCGATTGCTGCTGATAGGACATCGGAACGAACCCAACGGATTGACCTTGAGCGCCGGGCATGGCATACCTCATTTGGCGCACCTGCGCTCCCTGTTGCTGGCCGCTGAAGTTCAGCTGCGCGTTGCTGTTGGATTGCGCGGGCATCTGGCCTCGAATATGCATGCCACCTCTATTTCCACCCTGCTGATGCATGTCGTTGCCGTAGTTCTCGAACGATGAGTCGAACGACATGCCGCCGGTCGACATCGAAGGCTGGGGCGCGCCCGGTCTGCCGCCTGCACCCACTGCACCCCCGCCCGCGTTTCCTTCGCCGTACTGGAAGACGTACTGGTTCGATCCCGATCGAAACATCTCGGCATCGTCGCCTCCTCCGACGCGTTGATTCACGTTAGGCGCGTTTCCTGCACTCGCTCCCGCGCCAGCGCCAGCCCCTCCACCCATACCACCGACGTCGCTGTATCTACCTGACCCACCCATCTCTCCGTAGGGCGCAGAAGTTCGGCTGGGCATGAAGGAGTCAACGTCCACAGGGAATGAGCTCCACAGCGCCTCCGAGCCCATGTCACCCTCCGTGGTCAGGCCGTCGATGGAGTTACCGAGCGGGTTGAGCTGTGAGAAGCGCGATGCCGCGTTCTTGAACTCCCCGAGGAGGCTCATGTCGTCCTCCTTGAATGACGTTGTGAAGTCCTGGCCGTACGCGCTCGCGCGGAGGCTTGAGCTCTTGAGAGCTGACAACAGCGTGGGGGATCCCTGCTGCATCAGTCCGCCGTCCACGTCGGATTCGTTGCCCATGTCTCCCATGTCTCCTGCACCAAAGATGTGGTTGCTCGGATTTGTGTTCTGCGCGGGTCCGGCGAGCCCCGCGGGTCCGCCACCCTCCTCGGTCACAATTCGTCGAGACTGGGTCCCTCCTCCGGCTTTTGCGGCGTCCTTCTGAGAGCTCGGGCGGCGCTGATTCAGCTTGGAACGTTTCCCCTTGGTCTTCATCTTGGTAGCATCGTGAGATGTAGTATTCTCGTCGTTACGCGCCCGTCCCATCATGTCGTCGTCTTCTTCAGCGCGCGCGAGAATGGTCCGAGAATGATAGAAGCCCTGGGGACGTCGACGCCCTAAAAAACTTTGAACCAATCAGAACGCAGTTTGATAAATATCTTCCCAAATCGTTTCGTGGAGATTTGGTTGTTTGTGGCTCTGATCCTTCTCACAGTTACGCTGTGAAGGACAAGTGATGTATTTTCATATTTCCCCTACATCTATGACTGCATCGCACACAAACATTGGCATATTACTAACCCGTAATTAATTAACTCTTAAGAGTTACTCGTACTCGTAAAACTTTCGATCGACGAGGAGAAAACCTTTGGGCCTGGAGAAGTCACCTCATTCTGTACAGTCACGAAAGCGGACGGTGATGTTGCGATGGCTCGTCGCCGTCTTTGCGACGTTAGTGGTCGGCATTGCCAGTTGTGGCGCCACTGACGACGGCACCGGCGTCGTGCTTGATATAGACGCGGATAACTTCGCGAGCACTCTACGGGAGCATCCCTTCGTCGCGTTGAGTTTTACTGCGAGCTGGTGCGGGCACTGCAAGCGCCTTGACCCTGAGTGGGCAAAGGCGGCGGAGATCCTCGCGACACATGCGAACGACCCGCCCATTGTTCTGGGTCAGGTGGAATGCACCGCAGACAAGAACGCCCGTCTGACCAAGGATCTGGGCATAACGGCTTTCCCAACCATCAAAGTTTTCAGGGACGGGTCTGCTGACGGCGAGGATTACGACGGTCCCCGCGTGGCGGACGGCATCGTCGATGCTCTGCGGACCCTAGCCGCTCCGATAGTCGAGAAGATGAGAAATGTTGACGAGGTGAGGGCGTTCGTGCGGCAGGATCCGGTCGTGATGTTGGCAGCCTTTCAGCCCGGCGCGGCGGAGGGTCTCAAGGTTTACGAGTCAGCCGCTAGACGCGCGGAGATAAGGTTTGGACTCGTCACCGACGCATCATTGCTACCAGAGCTCGACACGCCCGTCGACGGAAATGTCGTCCTGATGTATCGGAGTTTCGATGAGCGTCTCGTTCGGTTTGACATGGACTTCACGGTTGAGAACCTGAAGAGATTTGTTGACACTAAAAGTATCCCTCTCGTCGCTGAGCTCGACAAGACTCCTGAGAACCGAAACATTCTCCGACGCGTGTTCGAGTCTCGCGCTCCTAAAGTGATCGCCTTCGTGAATTTTAACGATGCTAGGGAACGCGATGGGATTAAATCGGCGATGAAAGACATTGCAGAAGCGGGCGACACAAAGTACAGGTTTGTACTTGGGGACAGCGCGGAGAACGAGGCCGCCATCAAATACTTTGGGGTCTCCCCTGAACTCCTTCCAGCCGTTGTTTTGCACGAAACAGAGACGGACAAGAAATTTATCCTTCATCGAGCGGAGCCGAAAGGGATTGCCTCGTGGCTTGCAAAGTATGATGTCGGCTCTCTCGACCCGTCATTTCGGAGTGAGGAACCACCCAAGTCGAACAACTTTGCGGTCAAAGTTGTTGTTGCAAAAACTTTTGAGAAACTGGTCACGGGGTCGAAGACTGACGTCTTGGTCGAGTTTTACGCACCATGGTGTGGACACTGTAAGAAGTTCGCGCCTGTGATGGAGAAAGTGGGCCAAAAGTTTGCCTCGAACGACGCCTTAGTGATTGCAAAGATGGATGCGACTGCCAACGATGTTTTGGACAGAAGGTTTCTGGTCAAGGCGTATCCAACTTTGTATTTCTATCAGGCGAAGAACGACAAGGTGATTCTTTACGACGGCGACAGAAGCGAAATGCACCTCGTTGGGTTCTTGATGAAGCACTCCGGCCAGAAAAAATCGCAGAAGGATGACCTATAAGCTTAGCAGTTATAGTTTCCAAATGAAATACGAAATAGACACATCTCTCCAAATGACATGTTTTTAGTCGCAGAAAATCATAACTGATGTTGAACGAAAATAATAAAATTTCCACTTTTTGACCGTTTGTGTTGCGTTGACCGCGAATCGTAAAGGAGGGCGCACAAGCCCGCGCGTCTGCGTTGAACGTCGGTGAACATGTATCATCAACCGAGCAGCGTACGCAACGCGTCTTCGCTGCACCAGTCTATTAAAGCCGCGGCCTCGCAGTCGAGTCATGGCGTGAAGAGGATGGCACTCGGTGACTTCGAAAAGCTCGTGACCATTGCAAAGGGCTCTTTCGGCGTCGTGTACAAGGCGGTGAGGAAGGATAACGGACGTGTTTACGCCTTGAAACAGGTAAATATCACCAACATGAACCGTGCCGAGCGGGAGGAGGCCGTCGATGAGGCCCGCGTCCTGGCGGAGATGGACAGCAAGTACGTCATCAAGTACTACGACTGCTTCCTCGAGGACGGCAAGCTGAACATCGTGATGCAGTTTGCACCCAACGGAACGTTGCATAGCCGACTGCACTCGCAGCGCGGCCAACCGATGTCCGAGGACAACATCTGGAAGTTCTTCATCCAAGCTCTGCTCGGATTGTGTCACATTCACTCCAAGAAGATCATTCATCGGGATATGAAATCCCTCAATCTCTTCTTCGACGCCGGTGACAACGTGTTGGTTGGAGACTTGGGCATCGCCAAGGTGCTGAGCCCCAATACCTTGTTCGCTCGCACAATCGTCGGAACGCCGTATTATTTATCTCCAGAGCTCTGCGAGGATAAGCCTTACAACGAAAAGTCAGATGTTTGGGCGCTTGGGGTTTTGCTTTACGAAATGTGCACCGGGGGTAAGCACCCCTTCGACGCTCAAAACGAGGGAGCCTTGATTCGCAAGATCATGAAAGGTGTCTATCCACCTCTACCTGCGGGAAGGTTCAGCGCACAGCTTTCGGAAATTTTGCGACTTTGCCTTACCATGGATTATAAGCAGAGGCCAGACACTGCGACTTTGCTAAGGAACCCAGCGCTGGCGAGCAGAGCTCGGAGCATGTTCATCGAACTCAATCCTGATGCGAAGAACGAGTCTCAGCGCCCGAGTACCTCTTTCAACTCGTCTGCGCACATCATGGACGCTAATGCTGCCGAAGTGGTTGATACCAAGGAGAAACGCCAAGGCGTCCTGTCTAAAGGGTGGGAACGGCAGCCTCTTGCCGAAATGGTACCTGCCGCCTCAGATTCTCAGCGCCGATGGGAGCTTCCGGCCAACCCACATCTTCAGCAGCAACTTCGCTCTGGGGAGTCTTCAAAGATGGGATCGCAGCGTGTGCATTATCCAGGTGTCCCTCCAATGGGACACGCCGGCGTGGAAGACGATGTCGGTTATCCTGGGCAAGATGTCTCGCGCCCTGCGCAGGAAGATCTGATGCAAGCCAGTCCGCAACAGCCCCAGCACACTGCCACAGGCGAGAGGGTGTTGATTTCGGACGAAGGAACACGAATCCATTCAAGATTGCAGACAGGAGCTCCACCTCTATCGGATTTAGCTGTAGCGATCGAAGAAAGGAAGCAGGCAATGAATGCCGCCAGGGCGAATGGCCGAGGAAATGCTGCCGCAGAGGTCTTCAAGTCTGGCCTCGATGACACAGACCCTTTCCTTGCACACCAGATGGCAAAGCTGGGAGTCAACGTCGATGAGTTCCAGGAGGCTGTAGCGGCGGCTGCTGCCGAAAGAAACCAAGCGATGCATGCCGCTAAGGCGAATGGCCGTGGCGGTAATATCATGGAACTCATGGGTGGGTATGGAGGTGAATCGTCCTTTAAGGGAAATGGATACGGGCAGCACGTGTCTGGGGAAGCACAGCAGCGAACTGCGATGATCGAAGCTGGACAACTCATGAAGGCACGCTCATCACAGTCAAATCGTCCTTACGATTTGGACGCTGACCAAATGAGCGGATCAACTTCCAGTTATCGAACGGCTTCTATGGAGCAGTCAGCAGCAGTCAGGAACGCAAAGTATGAGGCTCCGAAGTTTGCCAGAAAGCGGGCTACGGATTTAATGATCACTGGGCCGTCGATGCGCGCCTCTGGTCCGCCGTCGCGAGGCGCCAGCGGGGGCAGCTCTGGCCGCGTAGCGAACTTTGGATACGCTGCGAGTATGGCTGGTACTGAGTGCACGACCACAGTGGCACCGACCAGTTATTACAATCCTTGAGCGGCGACTTTAGATCATCTTAGTGGGCTGATGTTTTTGAACTTAATGACAGACTCTCAACTAAACCCTTAATATAGGAACATGTGAAAAACGAGAACACATACACGACCCACCTAGCCTAGAAAAAGTCCTGAAGGGGTTGCATCGTGAGAGCACCTTCCTGAAGCACCCTGACCGCAGAGCAGGTGGCCTTCGCGCCTGCAACCGTGGTGACCAGGGGGACCTTGAGGCCAACGGCCGTGCGGCGAATCTCACGACCATCCTTCATGTCCGCCTCGTCACCGGAAGAAGTCACAATCATAAGAGAGATGTCTCCGTCACGAAGCATGTCGCCAATGTGAGGCCTGCCCTCGTGGATTTTCGGTGCCACCGTCACGGGCACGCCAGCAGCCTCGATAGTCTTAGCAGTGCCACCCGTTGCAACCACAGTCATGCCCAGCTCGTGGAACTGCTTGGCGACGTCCAATATGGCTGGCTTGTCGCTGTCGCGAACAGAGATGAAAACCTTTCCAGAGGTAGGCAGCCTCTGCCCCGCAGCAATCTGCGCCTTCGCGTAGGCCACATTGAAATCACGATCGATGCCCATCACCTCACCGGTACTGCGCATCTCAGGGCCCAAGAGAGTATCAGCACCCGGGAACTTGTCGAAGGGAAGCACAGCTTCCTTCACAGCAACGTGGTTGAGCTTGACCTCCTCAGTGAAATTGAGTTCCTTGAGCGTGGCACCCGCCATAATGAGTGACGCGTACTTAGCAATCGGATGTCCGATCGCCTTAGCCACGAAGGGCACAGTGCGCGATGCACGGGGGTTGGCCTCGATGATGTACACTGTTCCATCAGGAATCACAGCGTACTGGATGTTGATGAGACCGATCACGCCAAGGCGCTTCGCCACCTTCGGGGTCCATTCACGAATTGTGGCAAGGGACGACTCGGGAATAGTCTGCGTAGGGATACTGCACGCAGAATCACCGGAGTGAACGCCAGCCTGCTCGATGTGCTCCAAGATCCCGGAAATCACCACGTTACCTTCGGCATCACAAAGTGCGTCAACATCGAGCTCAGTGGCGTTGCTGAGGTACTTGTCAACAAGAACTGGCTTCTCCGGATCGACCTCGACTGCAGTTCGGATGTAACGTTTGAGATCGGCGTCGGAGGTGACGATCTCCATGGCGCGTCCACCAAGCACAAAAGAAGGACGCACCATAACCGGGTAACCGATGTTGTTGGCCGCGACAAGAGCCTCAGACTCAGAGCGGGCAACGCCACCCGGGGGCTGAAGGATTTCCAGCTCGTTGAGAATCGCCTGCCAACGCTCGCGGTCCTCCGCCGCGTCAATGCTATCGGGGGGAGTACCCAAGATGCGGCAGTTTCCATTTCCAGACGCAGCCGGGATAGGGTTGTCAGTGAGAGCCTTCTCGAGCCGAGTGGCAAGAGAAAGAGGAGTCTGGCCGCCAAACTGCACAATGATGCCCTCCGGTCGCTCAGCCTCAACAACGTTGAGAACATCCTCAACAGTCAGGGGCTCGAAGTACAGGCGATCAGACGTGTCGTAGTCTGTGGAGACAGTCTCGGGGTTGCTGTTGAGCATGATAGTTTCGTAGCCGGCGTCCTTCAGCGCAAAGGCAGCATGGCAGCAGCAGTAGTCGAACTCAATACCTTGGCCGATGCGGTTGGGACCACCTCCGAGGATAAGAATCTTCTTCTCATCGGTGGCATCAACTTCATCGTTACCATCATAGGACGAGTACATGTAAGGAGTCGAAGCCTCGAACTCGGCAGCGCAAGTATCAACACGCTTCATGGAAGGGGTAACTCCAAGAGAGACTCGCGCCTTGCGAACCTCACCCTCGGTGACTTTGAATGCACGTGCGATCTGGATATCGCTGAAACCGCGGCGTTTCACCTCACTCCAATCCTGCGTGTCCAGGTCGGAAAGGGAGTCGAGGCTCTTGAGCCACTGCTCAGTCTGAAACAGATCATCCATCTGGCGAAGGAACCAGGGGTCGAACGCCGTGATCTTGTGAATCTCCTCAGCAGTCATGCCCGCCATGAAAGCTTCATGAATGGCAACAACGCGCGAAGGGTTAGGCACCGACAAAGCTTCCTTGATCGCCTCGATATCGCCCTGCATATCACCATCCTTGGGGTTGAGGCCCCAGCCAGAAAGGCCAGTCTCGAGAGAACGGAGGGCCTTGTTGAAGGACTCCTGCCACGTGCGGCCGACAGCCATTGCCTCGCCGACGGACTTCATCTGGGTCGTAAGGATGGGGTCGGAGCCGGGGAACTTCTCGAAAGCAAATCGGGGGATCTTGGTAATCACGTAGTCGATAGAAGGCTCGAAGCTTGCAGGCGTCTTGAGGGTAATGTCATTGGGAATACCGTCAAGGGTGCAGCCGACGGCGAGCTTGGCAGCCATCTTAGCGATGGGGAAACCCGTCGCCTTGGACGCCAACGCAGAGGATCGGCTCACACGAGGATTCATCTCGATGATCATGAGCTCACCATCCTCGGGGTTGACTGCCATCTGTACATTCGAACCACCGCACTCGACACCGATCTCGCGGATGATGTCGACAGAAGCGTCACGGAGGCGCTGATACTCCTTGTCAGTCAGGGTCTGAGCCGGAGCAATCGTGATGGAATCGCCGGTGTGCACGCCCATAGGATCGAGGTTCTCGATGGAGCACACGATCACGACATTATCAGCCAAATCGCGCATCACCTCAAGCTCATACTCCTTCCAGCCGAGAAGAGACTTCTCAATGAGTACCTGAGTCGTGGAGGAGGCGTTCAGGCCGCTGGTGATGATGGTCTTGAATTCCTCCATGTTGTAAGCGATGCCACCACCGGAGCCACCGAGGGTGAACGCTGGGCGGATGATCAGAGGAAAGGAGCCGATGTAGTCGGCGATCTTAATGGCTTCATCCCAGGTGTTGGCAGTTCCCGAAGGGGGCGTCTTCAGGCCGATCTTTTCCATGGCCTCCTTGAAGAGCTGACGGTCCTCAGCCTTGTTGATCGCATCGAGCTTGGCACCGATCAGCTCTACACCGTGCTTCTCGAGAATTCCATCCTCGGCGAGGGACTTTGTGAGGTTGAGCGCCGTCTGGCCACCCATGGTGGGCAGGAGGGCGTCAGGCTTCTCCTTGATCAAGATTTGTTCGACGAGCTCGGGGGTCATGGGGCCGACGTAAGTGCGATTCGCCGTCTCGGGATCAGTCATGATAGTCGCAGGGTTAGAGTTGAGCAGCACGACCTCGTAACCCTCAGCCCTGGTGAAAAGATTGGGGAGGTGGAGAGTTGTCAGAAAGCGTCTTTTTTTAAAAAGGCGGAGAGATCAGGTTTTCGCGAGCGACAGGCGGAGGCGGCCGAGCGAATCAGCGTTCACTCGGAGAAGAGGGAGAAAATACATCCGTTGAAGAGGGTTTATCGCGACGTGATTTGTGCGTACCTGAGAGACTTGCAAGCCTGAGTACCAGAGTAGTCAAACTCGCACGCCTGGCCGATGACGATGGGTCCAGCACCGATAATCATGATCTTCTTGATGTCAGTGCGCTTCTTCGAGTTGGTCGCCTGGTCCCAGGCGCGGAAGACGGGAGACTCCGCATCTTCGGCCATGGCGCGCACGGGACCGGCGCGGTTGGCACGAACGTTCTTGCGCTTGGCGTTGGCCACCATCCGGGCGGCCTGGGGAACGCCCAGGGTGTTCGCTAGGGCGGCGGCGTTGGAAGCCATGTTTGCAGTCGAGCAGTTATGTGGAACCGAATCGAAAACAAACGATCGTCGCCGAGACGCTGTTGCGACGAAAGTAGAAGTGGGAGCCGACGCCCTCCTGACGCACAGTAATGCGTAGGTGAGTGTGACGGCAGTCCGGGAGACGGCCGCACCTGCAGATCTGACGTCGTTGCCGCCCCGTTTACACTTTTTAAAACAGACTGGGGAGCCGCCAACAAAAAAGCAGGGCAACCGATTCAAAAACAGCCCGTGGAGAAAAATCTTGAGATATTATTCGGATGCGAAAAGTGCAGACTGTTTCTCTGTCACCCCTCGGCACCTCAGGGTGCCTAGTCTGTTTCGTCTACGAGTATTGTTGCAGGTTGAAAAATACCTTCGATAGTTAGATTAAAATTCTAGCCCTTTTCCGATGTGGAACTTTGATCGCGTCGTCGAGCTCTCTGTAGTCTGGCAACTCATCCGTCACGGGGATTCCACCCCTGAGCACGACACGATCCAGCTGAGGTCGCGACAGCAGCTCGCTGTAATACCGACCCCGGAACAGGACGAGGTCTGCCTTGCCTCCGATTGCCACGCGGCCGTGGTGCTCACTCAGACCCATGATCTCAGCCGGACGCGTCGTCACCGCGAGTGGCCATCGATGGATGGGTCTATCTAAGTGCCCGATTCTGCAACCTTCCCTGAAAATCTCCAGCATATCAAGATCGCCGTATCCGTAGAATTGGTCTCTGGTGTTATCGCTGGCGAGGCAAACGGGCACACCGGCGTCGTCGAGCTCCTTCAGCGTGGTCACGCCTCGTCTCGTCGGCGTGCAAAGTCCACGCACATCTCTGTTCTGAAGCCATTCGTTCACTATCGGGAGGGATACAACACATACTCCTGCCTCACGAGCAGTTTTGAATATGCGCACGAGTTCTGCCGGAGACTGCGCAGCGAGAGAGCAACAGTGACCGCACACCACCTTGCCCTTGAAGTTGTTGCGGATAGCAGCTTCAGAGATGTGAAGTATTCCCTTGGAAACTTCGTTGCCGTTCTCATCGACGTGGAAGTCAAGGTCTAGCCCTCGCTCGTTAGCCAGTTTGAATATCGTATCCAGTAAGGCGGGCATCTCTTCACCGCAGGTTGTGTAAACGTCGTCAGGATGCCCACCTCGGTCTGTGCAAGACACGGCTGCACCGAGTATCCCGCCGTGTGCCTTGACCTGGTCCGCAAGCGCCGCTCCAGCTTCTTCGTCACGAAAGAAGCGCAAAATTGCCAGCGACACGCCCTGGAGCTCAATTCTGCCCCGCCATGCCTCGCGCAATTCCTCAAACACGGGCCACGCGATGGCACCCTGAACTGGGCCACTCATGATGTGCGTGCGAATAGCTGACGTCCCGTGCGCGTAGGCGCATTTCAGGCTGAACTCCATTCGTCGATACACGTCGTCGTGGTCCCAGAAAACTTCGTCCTTCGCGCACGAATCGTCAGCTCCTGCCAAAGACCCGGACATGTTCCGTGTTCGCTCACACGTGTGTCCCTTGTCAATGTGAGTGTGGATGTCGACAAACGTTGGCCAGCACATTCCCCCGTCCAAGTCAACTTCGGTGAGATCAGACGGCGCTTGATCCTCCACCGGTGTTATCGAGGCGATGTTTCCGCCACGGATCTCGATGTCAACAAACACGAGTCCGTCGCGATCGGAGCTCAGCTCCCCCGAGCCACTAACGACGCACTCGGGCACGTGGGTGTTGCGAAGGACGTAGTCTGTCCCGTCCGGGACGTTTATCCAGCCCATCACGAATGGTGTGAAGACCTACAGGCGGCGGGCCCCTATTGAAATGGGCGCGCGATACCCCGACGATTATTACGGCCAGCGGCGGGTGCGAGTCCGCAGCTCGTGGGTGCTCCTGTCCCGCCGGATGATCCCACGATACCCACGCGGTCCTTTGGGAAAAGGAACTGACTTTTCCATTTCCCGAAAGGACAAGGAAATCGGTCCGAAATCTCCTCCAAAACGTGGTCAAAAACCCGACCCAAACAGTGCCAACCGAACTCTGAGGGACTGCGAAATGATGGAAAAAGGAGCTTGGAAAAAGGGTCGAAAAAGCGCAAAATCAAACCGCGGGAAACACGATCGTGTTACTTGTACTGCCCTTCGAGCTCGGAGAAAATAGGCACTTCAAAGATGTCAGCTGCTAAACAAGAGCGAACACCAAGCCAAGCCGTCGCTGAAAAGCAGAGGCGACGATAAGGTCTGGACTCGGCTGAAGGTGCAGTTTATAGATGAGCGGTGACTTCGCCAACGTCTATGTATTGACGCAAACGGTCCGTCCACGCACTCCGGTCACCAAACAATCGCGCCCGGAATCCTTTCCCTCTGGGCTCTAGCTAGGGTTGGGAAGTTCTCAGGATCTCACCACCCTTTCTGCGCGCAGGACTTCGTTTTACTTGCGTTGATTTTCGTCGTTTGCGTCTACGTGCTCCCAAAGAAGGTGATAACCTGGATTCGAGGTCGGAAAAACATGCAAACGGCAAAGGAGGACTAGTGGAGCCACAGGAAGGAAAATCGCAAGTGTCAGGCACGAGATGGTTCACCAGGGCAGTAAATACCATAGCTCGTTTCTCGCGCTGGTCAGCAACATGAAAGAAGCTGACGTTGACGTATTAAATGTCGAGCGAAGACTGGCGCCTTGGTTCGAGTACTCGCACCGTCGTGCTGCTGAGTCCGGTGGGAAGACAGCGACACTTTCGCTGGACAACATCTTTGAGGCTACACGCGGAGGCTTCCGAAACACCGAGTCTCTTTTGTTCGATGCCCTTTTCTTCGCGTGGGCCAATCGTATGTCACTTGCAGTGCAACAAGATTATTTTTCGGAGAGAGCTGGATGGAAACTTTCCACTACCCAGTTCGCCAGGGCTGTGGAAGCCTTGGGGTTCGAAGAACTTCTGTTGGTAAAACTTGGGCGTATTCCCCCGCATATGGCAAGGCATCTCATGGCTGAACTCGACGAAATACATTCAGAGCTACACCTCCACAAATCGAACCGAGATCTAGAATTGAGAGGAAAGGTGTCAAAGGATCGATTCCAGTCCGGATCAAGTGCCGTTAGAGGTTTGTCTGCCGAGGCTACCTTGTGTAAGCGCGCAATAAGAATGTGGGTACACGCTGTTTCGGATTCATCAGCGATTAAACATGTCACCAGAAGAGCTCTGGTTGAGTGTGATGAATGTGGCCAAATGACAGGAGCATTGTTGTTATCATCTGATCGGTTTCAGACAGCCAGAATCTCTTTTCGCGATGTCGACCAAAAAGACTCAACGGGACGAGAACTCATCTCCATCCTCAATCGCATCACCGGCGATACTCGTGTTGCTAACCCACACCAAAGTAAGGATGATACCATCATGGTCAACGATCTATGGAATCGTTTGTATATGGATCCTGAAGGTTTTTTGACGCACCTTCTCTCTGTAGCCAGGAAGCATTCATCTCAAGCTCCCACGGTTTTGGCCGCCGTTTCTCACCTGCCAGGACTTTTAGCGTATCGGCTTCAACCTGAAAAGCCGGCTCTAATACTAACTGCCTTGTCTCGAATCTTTCGGAAGTCGACTTCCGAATTTTCGGACGTTTCGAGAGTGATCCCCTCGCACAAGGCGGACGGTTTGAATAGGATTGCACTTTGGTTAACACAGACACAGCGGGCCTCGTTGATGACAGCCAGTCCGGATATTTTTGGGAGCGCTCTTGGAACTCCTATTCGAGCAGCCATGGACTCCCGTGAAGCACTGCTCACCACCGTCTTGCCTGCATTATTGAGCAGCTCAGTAAGCAGTTATCATGGCCTAGAGATGTTGTATTCAGTTCTGTTTGCATGTGATGTGATCAAAGATGGTGACCCAAAACTGTCCCAGAGGGGCATGAAATTACTGCAAGCAACGTTTCCTGGTGGAATACTTCTGGCGCTGGCTTCTTGCCTGGAATCGAGGAATACGGATGCCAGATTGGATTTATCTCCAGTACACCATGGCCCATCGATTAGGAACTTTCATGAACGGAGTCGTGATCTCGCGGCAAGTTTGCTGAGAAGTTGCGTTGACGAACTTGCTGACCAGCACAGTCAGCTTTCCGCACCGGTCTTGCGCTCACTCGTGGACTGTGACGAAATAGCTCCTGCAAAAGCAAGCTGGCAGGTTCGGCTTTTGTTGGAACCCATCTTGCAGAAAGTGCGGGAAAATCCTTCTACCTCGACGAAAGTTAAAGCTTCTGAGTCCCATGGATTGTCTGATGACGGTTTGTTGGGAGCAACACAACGGCACAGTAGTGTGCTCCAATTGGCTAAGGCTCTTGCAGACCTCATAAAATTGAATCAGCTCCGAGTTTTTGAAACCCAGAACTTTCAGGAATGGCTAATGAATGGAACTGGAGCAAAAGCTCAAAAAGAGGACCGGGGAAAAATGAGAGTTATTTCCCGCAAAATTGATATCCTACGATCAACCAGGACAGTCGGCGAATTCCGTTCTGCATTACTTGTGGCTTGTGCAGCAACGATTCCATATGTATCGGCGAAAGAAATGGACTCGCTTTTTCATGGCTTTCTTGCTGAGTTAGTTGTGCACATATCGATTCAGAAGGAAAGAGCTCGGGATAATTCGGCGCTCATGATCATCGATTTGCTGTCGCGCGTACTGAGCTTGAAAGTTGAAGAAATGAACGGAGATATAATACGTCCAACGAGAGATTTGGAAATAGAAGCTGTTTCACGCCACCTTGCAACGACGGCCGTCGAAAGTTATACCAAACTAATTTCAAACAAACACGACAAGGGAACTGCAGCTGCGAAGAGATTAAGAATTCTACGAAGCTTGCAAGCTGCACTGATACAAGTTGTTTCGATTTCAAACAGAATACAAATGTCACCAAAGCCCATTTCAATACTCGTGAACGCGTGCCTGAGACTGATGGGTGAACTCAAGCTTGAAGGATTAGGGAAGGAGCTAGTTGACATGTTCCGTGACTTCCCAGAACATGAATGCAAGCAACGTATCATGCGCGTTTGTTACGTACGACTCTGAATTAAAAATAGAATAGTCTTCCTAGCTGAATTAAATAGATAAACCTTGCTCGCAAAACTAAATCTGTGGCACTCTGTGCGGCTCTGAGACAAACACTTTGACTCGGGCGAGTCGCGCGACTGCGTTAAGTTTTGATTCAACCGGCACCTCATTATCTGACATCGTCATGATATCCAAGCGAACAGATCGCCACTCCGCAGGCGAAAAAAACTGACGATGTTTTTGAACAGATTGGAATAAGGTGTTGAGAGCATACAAGAGCATGCCACTCGCAAAGCTCTTATTCCGGCTGTAAGTAAGTTCGGCAAGTGCCCTTTCGGCTTCGCCGAGTAGCATTCTCATATCCTCGCGACTTTGCGTCCTCGCACGATACGTCCTCGTGCCTACGGAAAGGTAGCATGTCAGATTAATGGTAAAATTATCTCTTATGCAAGGAACTCACCAAATGAAGTTGATGTTATCGAAAAGAATGATGAGCCGACAAGGACTGCGGGCATGCACGCCATTAAAGAGAAGTTCAATCTATTTGCGCGCATTATCTGGTCCATCTGCATCAGCGCGCTCTCCATGTCTACTTTCATAACTTGCGTTTGTATCAGCAAGAGCTGCATTAAATCACCCTGTGAAAAAAGAATGTGAATAACGCACAGCTTCTCAAGAGTTTCTTCGCATTACCCCGAGCATGTTCTGTAGCGGACTCTTCAACTCTTCCTCGACACGAGCGGTGACAAGTGCGAACGGATCGGGAGGCTCGGACGAACCCTCGTCAGCTGCTCCTCCGCCAACAGCCCGATATGCACGATAAAGAGCGGCGCTGTAGCCAGGCTTCGTCGCCTGTGCTGTGTATTGCGTCAACATGCGATCCAACGATGCTTTTGAGCTCTGATACGTAAACAATTGTGAATAAACGCATGCAGCATCGACTTAAATAAGCGAAATTACCTCAAGCTGTTGGAGTCCGACGACATCTTTGCTTTGTTCAAAAGCGAGAGAAAGCTCGGAACGAATTTCTTTCAACGGGATCGCCGCATGCGTGTTCCAAAACCGGCTGATAGCTGAATAGATGTTCTGTATCAACTTTTCTAAATTGTCAGAGCCGCAAATCCGGCTGTTTCTGATAGTGTAATAGGATATCGCGCCGGCAGCTGATGCGAGCAGGGAATACAATATCCAGCGACGCTTCCATTTCCCTGGCTTCGTATTTGCTGCTATGATACTTTTCGCACTTGAAGATGCTCTGCTCCCTTCGCATTCAAGCAGGTGCACCAACTGCCATATGTCGTCATTCCCGTCCTGCAATATTTTGCCGAAGTTCAGTTTCGATTTTCCTTGTATTCGCGGATCAGAGAACCAGGAATCGTCGTACCTGTTTATTCGACTTCGATTTTTTCAGAAACGGCAAGTTCGCCGGTCTACCATCGCCGAGTTTCGAACTGGATTGTTGTTGCCTTCTCGAGAATTCTGTGTTGACCGCTTTGCTCAAAGGACTCTGACTGCCCGGCACTCGGCCGTCCTGCAAAACCGAAATATTCAGAATTGATCGGCATACTAATTGCCCCGGTGATGGCGAAAAAATGACAATTACAATACAACAGAATAAGCGACAAGAATCTTACCTGCTGCGTGGTGTGTCGACTGGAACTGCCTGGCACCGAAGATTTTGATTGACTCACAGTTTGCATCGTTTTCAAGAGTCCTTCAAGGGACTCGTGCAATGTGCGCTGCAGATATCCAGCTTCGAACCTCTCTGAGTTGCTGTTACTCCAAGCGGCTGCCACCAGCCCAGCGTGCCTGTGAACTTCCCCGACCGCGGAAGCTAAATTGAACTGAACCGTTGACAGTGCCCTAACTTTGGTGTCGATGCGGAGGTGTGGCGCTGCTTGCACCCTCCGACGTTGCCGCTCGCATTTGGTCCTGGGGTTACATCGGCAACTTCAGTGGGTCTTCGCACCCATAGGAAATCATAAGCACGCACCTTCTCATGATTGAGGCGAAAAGCGATAGCGCATCTTCAACCCCAAAACAGAGCTCCTCGAGAAAGTGCCTGGAGTTGTGCGAGAAAGGTTGACGTCATTTCACAATGCATCATTTCCACAGACTGCTTGGAGAAACTTACCCGGGTCCGGTCTGAAGAAGCAAAAACCACCAAAGGCCACGCGGTGCGTCATGTAGCTTTGTTTCCCAGAAGCCGAGGGATCTCGTCACACTATGTAAGTCGCTCAAAAGTTCGCGGGATGCAGCCTGCGGCAAACGATGACAACTTAGGTGCAGTCACAGATGTTGGTGAAGGCTAGTTATCTAAGATTTGCGATGGGGCGGTCATCCTTTTCTCGGACGTCTCACCTGTGCAACTTCAAGGGCGGCTTGTGCAGCACGTGCGAGCTCAGCTTCTCTGGTCTCCTCTTCTACTCCTTCAGAGTTCAGTGCTGCGAGCGCGTGGGGCTCTTTCAACCAGAACGCCGTCGGGCCCACGCCTCGTTCCCTATCGAAGAAAACGGGCAGAGTTGTCCTTGAGCCCGACATTGTTCGAGCAAGCGGAGTCTGGGTTGTGTTCTTCTGGCTCCACAAATCTCGCAGCCATGATTGTGAGCCGTTCGGTGCTTCTTCGTCATCCTTGAAGTTCGTTGTTTCCATCACTTATCATCCCGACGATGCGGACGTTTGATTAATCTCTTTTTTCCGGACTTTTTTCGTGGAGGTTTTTGCTTTTCGCGTGATCACTCCCGTGACTGCCCCGGGGTTTTTTCGTGCGAAAACTGGTCTGGTCCCTCGAGTTTGTATGGGTATTTTCTCTAAATCGGGTTAGACTATTTCCGGTTTGGCGGTTTGGCGGTGTGGGCAACTGGTTTGGGAAAAGAGACACGAAACTGAATTATCATATTGCAACTCTGAATCTGAACTGAGACATCCTCCACATTTACCTAGTTCGCCGCGATGAGGGAGGGCTCCATCTCCGCAGGCGCCTCGTATCCCATGAGGTTGATGTAGGTCGCGGTGACATTCGCGAGGCCAGCCTTGGGAAGGTCGTCACGGAACTTGACAGTTGCAGGGAGTGCAGGGCCACCGATGGCGACAGGGACGGGCGCAAGGGTGTGTGACGTGAGAGCAAGAGGTTTGCCTTCCTCACTCATGAGTGGCTCGTTCTTCTTGTTGCGCTGGACCATGTCATCCGCATTGCCGTGATCAGCGGTCACGAGGTACATGCCTCCAAGCTCGTCGACGAGGTCGAGGAGCTCCTTCACGCACGCGTCACACTCCTCGCACGAAACGATGGTCGCCTGGAGGTCACCAGTGTGACCGACCATATCCGGATTGGCGTAATTGACACGCACGACATCATACTTGCCACTGCGAAGAGCCTCCTTACCTGCGGCGGTGATTTCACGCGCTTTCATGAGAGGCGCCTGGTTGAAGGGAACGTTGTCGCTGGGAATCTCAACGTAGGTTTCGAGATTCTCGTTGAAATATCCAGAGCGGTTGCCATTCCAGAAGAAGGTGACGTGACCAAACTTCTGTGTCTCGCTGCATGCGAAGGTCTTGAGCCCATTCGCCGCGAGGACTTCACCGGAAGTGCGCTCGATAAGGGGAGGGGGAACAAGGTAGTTGGCAGGGAGCTTGAGGTCCCCGTCGTACTGCATGAGCCCAGCGAATTTGACCTTCGGAAAGCGGACGCGGTCGAAACCCTTGAAGTCGGGATACTCAAAAGCCTTGGAGATTTCGACGACGCGATCAGCACGGAAGTTAGCAATCACAACTGCATCGTCATCCTCGACGGTGCCGACGGCCTTGCCGTCATCATCTACGATGACGAAAGGTTCGAGGTACTGATCGCTGTCACCGCCCTCCTTCAGCTTCTTGAGACCCTCGATGGGGTCGGTGAACTTGTTGGGGGCCTCGCCAAGGACGTGAGCCTTCCAACCCCGTTCGACCATGGCCCAGTCGGCCTCGTAACGGTCCATGGTAACCTTCATCCTTCCACCGCCAGACGCAACCTTGGCATCACAACCCTCAAGGGCAGCGAGGTCGTTCACAAGGGTCGACATGTACTCGCGGCTGGTTCCGTCGGGAACATCGCGCCCGTCGGTGAGAACGTGCAGGCGAAGCTTCTTGCAGCCGTCAGCCACAGCGCCCTGCATCAGGCCCTTGAGCTGATTGTACCTCGAGTGCACACCGCCAGAGCTCAGCAAAGTGATGATGTGCAAAGTGTTCGCCTCGAAAGCGGGTTTGACGTACTGCCAGCCAGCGTCCTGGAAGATGGATTTCTTTTCGAGGGCAATATCAACGAGGGATGCACCCTGAGCGATGATCTTTCCGGCACCGAGCGCGTTGTGGCCGACCTGAGCAAAAGGGGGTTAGAGAAGGTCACTTTTTGGGGCGAAGAAAAAACTTTTTCCGGGAAGGATCGGGATCGGGCAGCGCACCTCGCTGTTCCCCATGTCCTGGTCGGTCGGCAGGCCGACGGCTTGACCGTGAGCTAGGACGCTTCGATAGTACGCGGAGCCCTTCGCGGCGAGAGAATCCATGGTGGGAGTCTTCGCAACGTGGCAAGCGTTGAATCCGTCCTTGACGGGATTCTCGCCCCAGCCGTCCAAGATGCACACCAGGACGGGCTTCTTCCGCGGAATCACAGGATGAGGCGCGAGCTCCATTGTGAGTTAGCTGATATCTTTTGAAACGCTTTTGAGGATGGATCGATGTGAGTGGCGCGGTGGTACGCGCGTCCTTCAATGCCGCCGCCCCGAAAAGCGCGACACGAAAAAGCCCCCGATACAAGTGTGCCCTCATCGAGGATGGAGCCATCGAACCCTGATTGACGAGTTAGATAGATTAGAGTTTAGACAGTGAATCTCTGATGTGATGTTCGTTATTGGGGGCAGGGTTCCAAGTGACGCATATCGCCCGCGCACGTTAGGGTTTCCCAACAGCGAGCACCGGCTTGGACGCAAACTAGCGCACGGATTTGTCTTGGAAGCGCTTAACCGCGTGAACTCCCGGTGGAAAACGCGCACATCAACCTTAAGTCGTGTTGGATGGCGAAAAGCATTGTCGCCACCTTCACGTTTGAGGGCGAGGATCCCAAGACGGTAAGAACGAAAGGATGATC